>JAAUXU010021331.1_pt1 | contig 11859 bp, 7 predicted proteins | sample 7278151 | NCBI WGS metagenome assembly JAAUXU01 (sample SAMN14350113, study PRJNA611818) | marine sediment metagenome | isolation source: surface marine sediment (1.8m) | place: French Polynesia: Moorea | collected 2018-08 | reverse complement strand
TGATAACTGGCTTGTGTCCTATTTATTCAATTAGGCATTTCTCAAATGAGCGAACGGTGAGTCTTGAGTCACCGGAATCTGAGTGCTGCGTCCCGCCAAACCCTGACGCACCTTATCCCATCGCACCTCCGACCACTTAAGAATCGTCCGGTAATCCCTAGTCAAATCAATCGATTCGAGGAGCGGAATGTAAGCAGCTTTACCCCGCTTAAAATGAGGATTGAGTAAGATACAGCGACCTGTAGGCAATTTGAGAAAATCCGATGGCTCAAATAGGGGTTTGGTTTGAATTTGTTCGGAAATATTCCTACTCGCTTTTCCCGAACTCCTGCCCCGACTTTTCTGCTTGAATTTGACCTCTTTCAGACCGAGATAGTCCGAAAACAACTTAGCGGATTCCTGGTCTTGAGGGTTGAAAATAACTTTGGTAGCACAGCCGCCAACAATAGCTCTTGCTAAATCTTTGCCGTACATCTTCTCCATTTGCACCAAATTTTGAAAGCCGAGAACGGTACACAAACCATCCTCGCGATTCTCGTTCAGCCAGTGGTGGAGAGCTGGCAAGTAGAGCGTTGGCACCTCATCGGCAATGAGAAATAGAGGCTCAGAGCGCGGGCGCGAGACGTTTCGGTTAACGAGCATGTGGAGAATTGCCGCAATTAGCGGTGCGAGTACGTCCCGCTTCTCCCGGTCTAGCCCCAGGACGAGCAACTGTTTCCCCTGAAGGAAGGTTGGAATTGTCGTCTGACCGCAGAATGCAGGCAGGACGTTCGCTTTCATAAAGCGGGTGAAGTTAATGTTAGCCGTTGCCAGGATGGAACTGACGGTCTTCTCTGATTCGGCACTGGAGATCAGTTGCCCGAAACTGGCCAGTACCCAAGGATTCAGCTTATCTTCTGTTTGATAATCTGATGAGCGAGGTCAGTCCAACTCGCCAGCGCCTGACACATCATCAAATCAGCATACTTCGTTACCCTAGCTAAGATCCCCTCAATTGGGAGAGGTTTGAATCCTCTTCCAATTGCCCGCCTTCTGCCCTGGAGCCTCCTGCCTCCTGCCTTCTTCAATGACCCTTAGCGGCACTAGTCCCCTAAACAAATCCCCAAACCCCTGGCAGTTTTGACCAGAGTGCCCCGAGGATCCACAACCCTGTAATCTTCGATCGCTTCAGCAATCGGCACGCTTACTACTTGGCGATTTTGCCAAGTGACCATTTGGTCGTACTTGCCCTGGGCGATCAAATCCACTGCTGCCACGCCAAAAGTAGATGCCAGAAGCCGATCCAGGGGAGAGGAAGTGCCGCCGCGCTGGGTATGCCCCAACACGGTGACTCTGGTCTCTGCACCAGTATGGGCAGCAACTTTCTCGGCGAGATACTGACCAATCCCCCCTAAGCGGCACTCTCCAAATTGCCCTGTCTGCTGGACGAGTTCGCCGGATTCGGTGCAAACTGCCTCGGAAACGACGACAATCGAGTAGTCTTGACCCCGAGTTTGGCGTTTCTGGATGTGGCGGTACACATTTTCCAAATTATAGGGGATTTCTGGAATCAGGATAACATGAGCGCCACCAGCAATCCCCGCATTGAGGGCAATGTGTCCGGCATCGCGCCCCATCACTTCGACAATGATCACTCGATTGTGACTGGCAGCAGTAAAGTGCAGTCGGTCGAGGGCTTCAGTCGCGATATTGACAGCAGTATCAAAGCCGATCGAGCGCTCAGTAATCCCCACATCGTTGTCAATCGTTTTGGGAATTCCGACTAGGTTGAGCCCGCCTTGTTGCGCTAGGCGTCGGAGAATAGCCAAGCTGCCATCCCCGCCGATGCCAATCAGGGCATTTAAGCCTAGTTTGTGGTAGCCTTCGATAATTTCTTCAGAGCGATCGCGCACGGTTCCGTCTGGCAGGGGGAAAGCAAAAGGGTCTCCTTTATTGGTCGTCCCCAGTACCGTTCCTCCCATCGTCAGCAATGGATCGACCTTATTGATCTCTAGGAACATCACTTGAGGCGGACGACTCATCAATCCCTGAGTCGCTTTACAAATCCCCAACACTTCCCAACCGTAAATGCCGACAGCGCAGTGGGTAACCGCTCGAATGACGGCATTGAGACCAGCGCAGTCGCCACCACTAGTTAGAATTCCAATCCGTTTTATTTCTCCCATGTCCTAGCTTTGAGTGACTTACTGATCCATTTTTCGTCCTGATCGCTCAGGTCGGGTGACAGTTAATAAATTCTCTAGAAATTGAATTGGGTTCGGTGGCAGGCGAATTTAACTCATTTCCTAACTATTTTTTAGCCCTTATTGATTCGGCGGCATCGACTCAGTATTGGGGGGGAGAGCACTTTGAGCTAGAGAGCGGACTTTGGCTTTTAAGTCATCAGTAAGGGCAGCTTTCTCCGCCTGCATAAAGAGAGTTTTTGCCATATTGATATCCCCTTGCTCGCTGCGCAGTACCGCTTTGCTCAACAGAGCCTTGAGGTTGCTCTGTTCGAGAGCGAGGATTTGATCATAGATGGTTTCCGCCTTCTGCTTTTCACCTGCCAGCTCATAGAGTTCAGCCAGATTGAACTGCCAATCTAGATCCTCAGGATTCTGCTGGACGATTTTCTCCATCACGGGCAGGGCTTGGTCGAGCTGCTTGCTCTCTAAGTATAGGTTAGCGAGATTAATCAGGGCATCTAGATTGTCAGGCTCGCGTTGGAGGAGTCGCTCGTACTCTTCCCTAATCCTCTCTTTGGGAGCCTGAGCTTGTTTAAGATTAGGACTCTGTGTCAGGAGCAAAGCGATCACCCCCAGAAAACCAAGGCTTGTCAAAATCAGGGGCAAGATCAACCTGCGGGGAGTTGACTGCAAGCTCTCAACGTTGGATATGCCCTGCTTTAATGCATTTCCTAGATTTGACTGCGGCTGAAAATTGTAAGTTTTTTTCAACTCCGAGACTAGCCAGAGGATCGGAGCAGCGGCACCTGTAGCCTTGAGGCTTGAAACACCTTCACCGGAAACAATCGGTATGGCCGAGTAGAACCTCTGATATTTAGCTTTCACCGCGTCAAGACGAGTGATGAACGGCTGCAGGTTCTCTTCAATCTGCAGCCGACTGAGTGGTCCAGGTTCGAGCCGATCGCACTGGGTGAAGATCAGCGCAAAGGTATAGTTTAGACCGTCCTGGTTCACAAGAGATGCAATTGCCACCACTTGTTTAATCATACCTTCAAGGGACTGCAAGTAATTTGGATCGCGCACCAGGGAATCGGCATTGATAAACACGCAGCAGCCGTGTGAAGCCATTACCATCTTTTGAAAGTCAGGATTGCGAATGTCACATGATTCTCCAGGAATGTCCCACCAGCGAAAATGGCACAATGTTCGCTCTCCCCAACGACTGCGACGTTTCAGAGTAAGGTTAAAGTTGGTGATTTTCATCGTCGAAGGTGGATACTGACCGGTTCGATTCACATAGCTAAGGATGCTCTCAATGTTTTTCCGTGCTTGGCTGTCCTGGCAATCGAACCACAACCGCTCGCGATCACTTTCCTCGGGAGCGGAATGCAATTCTGCATAGCTGCCGGCGATAAAAACTGTCTTGCCTACCCCCCGTTGACCAATGCTGAGCAAGCTAAATACTTTTAGGTTAGTTTTAGACAATAAATTCATCTTTTATTCTTAACTGTGTGTGTAATCGGGTCTTCTATTTCTTGTATATTGATTGATTAAAGTGAACGCCTACTAAAGCTTGCTTGATGATTTGTTTAGTTATATTGTGGTTCATCCAGGCTTGAAATCTACGCCCCCTGCCAGAAGCCGTTTCAACAATTTCCTACCTCTACGTCTGCTGCTGCGCGTGCCTTGACTGGCTTTCTTTTGAAGAATAGCTCTGAGCTTGGGGTAATGGTCGCGAATCTTGATAATTTGTTCTCCACTCCAATCATCTCCCACCCTGATTACAGCTATATTGCTTGATTGATATAGTTACAAGCATCAGCCAAAATTAAGAGTATATTATTAATTTTTGAGAATTGTTCTAGCGTACCTTGAAGCTTGCAAGCTATTGTGAGAACTTGTTTCATTAGAGCAATCCTATCATATATGAGAATGTTGCGACTGCTCCGTTTGTACATTGGTGGCAATTCCTCTCCCATCTGTGAGATTGTCTACGATGGCGCACTCGGTAGGGGCTTCCCTGCGACATTTTTGCTGAAGGTTTTCAGCATCTAAATACCGAAACTAGCACTCTATCATTTTATAACCTGGTTTTAGGTGATTGGATCGTGGGACTGATTCCTTGCAGGCTCTTAATACTTTAGTTAAACTTTCTTAGGTATTGTAAAACTTCATTAAATTAATAGACATCCGTAGCCAATAATAATACCCTAAGACAAACAATGTTTAAACAAAAACTCAAAAAATTAAAGCGCGACAAAAGCTTGCAGCTCTCCAGTTGGCAGGCTTGCTTGTCCTTGACAGCCATAATTCTATTGGTTTGGATTTTCGCTGCCGCTGCCCAATCTCCAACCTCAGGTGAATTAGAGGCAGTTAAAGAAGAAGTAAAGCGCGAGCTTCAAGTGGGGCTGGACACCATGTGGGTGGTGTTTGCCGCCTGTTTAGTGTTCTTCATGAACGCAGGCTTCGCCATGCTAGAAGCAGGTTTTTGCCGCCAGAAGAATGCTGTCAGCATTTTAACCAAAAATCTGATGGTGTTTGCCCTGACTACAGTAGCTTTCTGGTCTTTGGGTTTTGGTTTGATGTTCGGATTTGGCGGAGACTGGATCAATCCCAATGCAGCCGACAACGGTTTCATTGGTCTTCACGGTTTCTTGCTCAAAGGAAGTGACAACAGCCCCGCTACAGCCGAAGCTTACAAAGGAGTCTTTCGTTCTCTCAATTGGGCTGGCGTGCCTCTGCAGACCAAGTTTTTCTTTCAATTAGTTCTTGCTGGAACTGCAGCGACCATCGTTTCTGGCGCTGTCGCTGAACGGATTAAGTTCCTGGCTTTTGTTATCTTTACCCTGTTTATGGTGGGAATTGTCTACCCTGTGACTGGTCACTGGATTTGGGGAGGCGGTTGGCTATTCCAACTGGGCTTCAGGGATTTTGCCGGTTCGACTGTCGTCCACTCAGTTGGCGGCTGGGCTGCGCTGGTAGGAGCTGTACTTTTAGGACCGCGCTTAGGTAAATATCAAGACGGGCAACCCCTTGGGTTGCCTGGGCACAATCTCACCATCTCTACTCTTGGTTGCTTGATCCTGTGGCTAGGCTGGTTTGGTTTTAATCCAGGCTCAACTATGGCAGCCGATCCCAATGCCATTACTCACATTCTCCTCACAACCAACATGGCAGCTGCCACGGGGGGAATTGCTGCGACCTTAACTAGTTGGCGTTATTTCGGCAAGCCCGACCTTTCTGTGATCGTCAATGGCATCCTTGCCGGTTTGGTCGGCATTACAGCAGCTTGTCGATTTGTCAGTATTGGCTGGGCTGCTGCGATCGGTCTGGTAGCTGGCGCGATCGCGGTTTTTTCCGTAGACTTCTTGGAGCAGTTGAAAATTGATGACCCAGTAGGTGCGATTTCTGTTCACCTGGTTGGGGGAATCTGGGGAACCCTCGCAGTGGCTCTGTTCGCGTTAGGTCCTAATGTCAATATCACGCCTAATTTCGTCCTCTATGAGGAGGGTCCAGCCAAGGGATTATTATTAGGTGGTGGTGTAGCTGGTCTCAAGCAGGTCTCAGTTCAACTGCTTGGTATTGCATCAGTAGGTATTTTCACAGTTGTATTGAGTTGGCTTGTCTGGTCGTTTATTAAGGCGATAGTAGGTCTGAGAGTTTCACTCGACGAGGAACTCAAGGGTCTAGATATTAGCGAACATGGGTTGCATGCCTACAGCGGTTTCTTAGTCAAACAGGATGTTTCCCCACATAGTCGCACCTTGGCGAAAAAACAGCTGCCTCCTTCTAGTTCTAGCTAGTTTTTGGCTTGATCTAATCTCTACCTACTTCCCTTCCCGCGCCCCCGCGTAGCGGCGTCGTCAGACACCGGCGGCGTAGCCACCTCCCTATCTCCCTATCAAACAAAGGTTTCAAGACTTATGGGTAAGGAATAGCTTTAGGGTTAGGATGAGTCAAAAGCTAGTTGGACGACCTCTATATCTGATTTCGTTTTCAGTTTCAGAAGAGACTTCGGCGGTCAATTCAGGAGAGGCTTCAGGGGTTAATTCAGGAGAGGCTTCAGGGGTCAATTCAGGAGAGGCTTCAGGGATCAATTCAGGAGAGAGTGCACAGGTCAATTCAGGAGAGGCTTCAGGGATCAATTCAGGTAATACTTCAGGCTGGAGTTCAGTCCCTTTGATCGCCTGCAGTTCAGTCTGGAGCTTTTTCACCGTTCGATTGATTTCCCCATCCAGAAGACCCATTAAAGTCTTACCAGCTTTGACCAGCAGGAAAGCATCATGATTACAATTGGCTAGAATCAGATGACCTTCTTTTCCTCGAACAGAAATATTTTCAATCTCGCGCCACTTAAATTCCTCACGAGTGCTTTTAGCTAAATAGAGCATCGTTCCAGCCATAATCAATGCGCTGTTCTCTTCCATGCCAATTGGTGCAGTGATCGGCTCTCCCTCGGAAGAAACTAGAACAGCACCCTGAATTCCTATCGGCTTAGAAGCCAATGCTTTTAAAATTTCCTCAATTTTGTCAGTGTTCATGTCTTGCTTTCTGACATTACTAGGTTCTAAAACTTGCTGCGAAAGTGTTATCTTCTTGCTGGTATATTCATCGATATAATCCTCGCGCTCAATCGCCCTAGAAATAACTGCTGCCTTTTGCTGGTAGGTCTGCTCGCTCAACTTAGTTACTATTTCCTGTTCATCGACAGTAATGAATAGATCGAGTAATCTTCTCTGCTGAAGGACGATGTGGCTTTGCTCGCGAAAATTCGAGGGAATTGCCACCCCTATACGGGCAGGCTGGTAACTCCACCAGTCTGGGACAACTATAGCTTCCAAGCTGCCTGGAAAGTTCTGCTGTTCTATCAGTTCTACTGGTCCTCTGTGCAGGCAGGTAAAGATATTTTCGAGTTGGTCAGCGTGGAGTAGTTCCGCTAAATAGTAGCAGAGGAAATAGGGGACGTGACAGCGACCAAAGTCGTCCATCTCATCGTTATACAGCCAGCCAAACAGGCTGTGCTTTGAAGTTAATTGATGGATATAAGCAGCTCGATATCCAACTCTTGGGGGATTATAGGCATCCCAGTATTGGTAAACCACCTGTTGCATGAAGGCTTGCTGAAACTCCTTGGGAACTTGTTTACTAGCGAGGAGCTTAAATCCTACACCGGGAAAGCTAGTATAGACGAGTTGGCCAAGAAGTAAAGGCATGATTAGTATTCAAGGGGTGAACTTAAACCTGATGATATTCTGTATCTATATCTTACTCACATCCGCAATTAGAGCAAGAATGCAAAGCTTCGGTATAGGTCAAAGTTAGCAATTAAAGTACATTATAGACCCCACAAAACTCTAGTCCTGCTGCCTACTTTTGCCTGTTTTTGCTCCACTTTTTCTAAATAGCTAAGATCATTGATTTTGCCGTAGAGCTTTTTTGAGAGTGTACTATCAGATTTGACAGCCGAGGATTTTTTATTTCGATCTGAATGATGTTTGTACTCCCTAGTTGACTTTCCATATTGGCAGTGATCTTTCATCAATCGGTTATAGGTTCGGTACGGAATGTAGTGGAGAGGGTTATATCCGGCAAACCGCAGAATTAATAGGCAAGCCCAGGAATACTTGCCGGCGAGGATTGCGTCGACAATTTGATCAAACTGTTCGTTAGTCATTGTTCGATTAAGCTTGGTATTAGAGTGAGAAAATTGCTGATTCATTGTCCTTTTTTTGGTTGCCGTTGCGAAATTTTGGTGCTGGTTCAGATTGAGGGATTTTTCCAGTAGGGGTGCTCATGCTTGCGCCCGTACAACTCAGGATGGGAGCGATCGCGTCCGTCAGCTTCCCAATTTTGTTTCGGTAGCTGATAAAACCCCACCTTTTGGGTTTGCTCTTGAATCTGACCGCGACGCAGCCAGAAGCGATCGGTCTGTGAAGAAGTTGCTTGAGCGAGGGACTCTCCCACTGCAATCTGCTTTTCTACTAGGTAGAGTAAAAGTTGTTGCAGTCGATGACTCGATAGCGATCGCAGAACGGTTAAGGTTTTGAAAAAGTAGAAGTACATTGATAAAAAAAAACATGAAAACGCCTCGAAAAAGAGGCTTTTTTCTTCAAGCTACAACGCTATTTAATAACTGTTATGCCTTTCCCATATTTTTTAAATCCTTGAGTATTTTTTATTAGTTTTTGGGAAGGCAGAGCGGCAAACCATTCTATATAATAAAAAAAGATATAACCCTTGCTAGAGTCTGGTTTTTCTGGATTATCTGCGAATTTACCATCCCTGTTTCGGTATTTACCGAATACGTCTTACCTTAAAAAGATAGTGATAGTACATATACATTGTCAACAGTAATTTTTTTTAAATGACTATTTGTTTAAATCTTTAATCTAGCTTGATAAGAACTTTATAATTGAGGATTGTTTAGAAGAATTTTGTTATTAGTTTTTTGTTATTGGTTATTTGTCACAAAGGAACAAGGAAGACAAGAAAAGGGAAGAGAAGAGAAGAGAAGAGAAGAGAGAAAAAAGCAGGTTTTTCGTTAGTTTGCTCTTTTCTTTCTTCCCCCTCTTCCCTATCTCACATCCCAAAGGGGATGGGATGAGTTAACCCGTCATCGGTATCCGCTCATCTAGTTTTCTGTGACCAAACCCGCGTGGGCAGTCCCCAAATGTAGATGAAACCTTCTGCTGCCTTATGGTCGAATCCGTCGTCAGCGCCATAAGTTGCTAAATCAGGAGCGTAGATAGAATTGTCTGATTGGCGTCCGACAATGATGGCATTGCCTTTGAACAATTTAACCCTCACCGTTCCGGAAACGCGCTCCTGAGTTTTCTCAATGAAGGCATCTAAGGCTTCTTTCAAAGGGCTAAACCACAGTCCTTTATAAACAAGCTGACTGTAGGTATCTTCGATACCGCGCTTGTATTGGGTAATATCAGCAGTTAAAGTCAGGCTTTCTAGGTCGCGGTGGGCTTCTATGAGCAATAAGAGGGCTGGGGCTTCATAAATCTCTCGCGACTTAATCCCGACTACGCGGTTCTCGAGCATGTCGATGCGACCGACACCGTGTTTGCCAGCTATCTCATTGAGTTGAGCGATCAGAGCAACCGGATCGAGAACTTTGCCGTTGATGGTGATAGGGATGCCCCGTTCAAAGCCGATTTCTATATATTCTGGCCGATCGGGAGTCTCGGCGATCGCCTTGGTCATCGCATAAATTTCCTCTAGCGGTTCCGCCATTGGATCTTCGAGGGGTCCTGCTTCAATACTGCGACCGAGTAAATTGCAGTCAATGCTGTAAGGAGAGGACTTTTTCACGGGGGATTGGACGCCAAATCGCTCGCCGTAGGCAATGGTTTCCTCCCTACTCATTCCCCATTCCCGTGCAGGGGCTAGCACTTTCAGGTCGGGATTGAGCGCCATGATGCCGACATCGAAGCGAACTTGGTCATTCCCCTTACCCGTACAGCCGTGAGCGACAGCATCAGCCCCGTACTTTTCGGCAGCTTCTACTAACAGCTTGGCAATCAGCGGACGAGCCAAAGCAGTAGAGAGAGGATAGCGATTTTCATAGAGGGCATTGGCTTGAATGGCAGGGAAAGCATAATCTTTGACAAAACCTTCTGTGGCATTCTCCACTAATGATTCAATAGCTCCGCATTTGAGTGCTTTTTCTTGGATTGGACCGAGTTCATCTCCCTGACCTAAATCTGCTGCGAGGGTAATGACCTCTTTGACTCCCCATTCTTCTTTGAGATAGGGGATGCATACAGAGGTATCAACTCCACCGGAATAGGCAAGTATCACTTTATTGGCGCGACCCATAACTTTTTGACCCCGGAAAACGACTAATCGGCTATTGTATCAGTATTAGTTATTGGTTATTTGTTGTTGGTTATCTGGAACGCAAACAACTAACAACTAACAACTAACAACTAACAACCAACAATAATTTAAAGTTTCAATCTGTCATTTAAATATACAGAATTTAAAGATTTTTTATTCTAAGATCGTATCAGGATTGACAAAAAATCTATCAATAGTATGAATGCATTCAGCGATGTCTTCTACGAAGTTGCGGCACTGCTGGCGATCGCCACTACAGTCGGGGCTTTGGCGCTGTGGTTGCGGCAACCGCTAATTATGGCTTTCATTGTTGTTGGCATCCTCGTCGGACCAGCGGGACTGGGTTTGGTAGCTTCCAGTGATCAGGTGGAACTGTTTGCCGAACTGGGCATCGCTTTACTTTTATTTGTTGTCGGGCTAAAGCTCGATCCCCACGAGATCCGCGCCGTCGGACCGGTGGCGATCGTCACAGGTATAGGTCAAATTGTCCTGACGGGATGCCTGGGTTTTCTGATCGCCCTGTGGCTGGGGCTGAATGCAGTAGCCTCCTTCTATGTCGGGGTGGCTCTCACCTTCTCCAGCACGATCATCATTGTCAAGTTACTTTCCGACAGAAGAGAGATTGATGCCCTGCACGGTCGCATCGCTCTGGGCGTCCTGATTGTGCAGGACATCGTTGTCGTGCTGGTGATGATTGGACTGACCGCTTTTGGCACAGACAGCCAACAAACCAGTTTGGGGCAAGAAGTCTTGATGGTTCTCGCTAAGGGTAGTTCCTTTTTGCTCTTAGTCGGATTTGCCACGCGCTATCTCTTGCCGAGACTCCTGCACGCTCTCGCTCGCTCGACGGAGTTGTTAGTTTTGTTCGCCATTGCCTGGGCGATCGCCCTCGCCTCTGTGGGAGATGCTTTGGGACTTAGCAAAGAGGTAGGTGCTTTCATTGCAGGCGTTGCCCTCGCTTCCACGCCTTACCGCGCCACTCTGGGCGCTAGACTGGTGAGTCTGCGCGACTTTTTGCTTCTGTTTTTCTTTATCAACCTTGGCATCCATATCGATATCAGCCATCTAGGGGCTGAATTAGGTCCGGCGATCGCTTTCTCTTTATTGGTGCTGATTGGCAAACCGCTGATCATGATGGTTCTGATCGGGGCGATGGGTTACCGGAAATACACAAGCGCGATCGCCAGCTTTTCCCTGAGCCAGATCAGTGAATTTTCCCTCATCCTCAGTGCCCTCGGCGTCAGCTTGGGTCACATCAGCGAAGAAGTTATGGGACTGATCGCCTTAGTAGGACTGATCACGATGGGGCTTTCTACCTACATGATCCTTTACTCCCACATCCTCTATGAGTGGCTGGCTCCCTTTTTATGCCAGTTTGAACGCAGAATCCCTTACCAAGACAAAGCCCTAGATGACTTCGCTGGAGCAGCAATATCCCAAGTTGACGTAATCTTGTTTGGGCTAGGTCGATATGGCGGTAGTATGATCCGGGACTTGCACGATCACGGATTGGTAGTCCTCGGCGTGGATTTCGATCCGGAACTGGTGAAATTCTGGCGCAAAGAAGGTCTGCTGACATTCTACGGGGATGCGGAAGACCCTGAATTGGCTGCTGCGCTTCCTCTGAGCAATGCTCGCTGGGTAGTCAGTACTCTTACAGGACATCGCATCGGTATGACCCTGTTGCACGCCCTGAAGCACCATAATTTCTTAGGTCGCATAGCCCTGACCAGCCACACACTCCGAGAAATGGAGATTTTCAAATGCGAAGGTGCCGATCTGGTATTACTTCCGTTCCGCGATGCAGCGAAGGAGGCTGCCCGGACACTGGCAGAATTAACGAAAG
>JAAUXU010130477.1_pt1 | contig 11861 bp, 11 predicted proteins | sample 7278151 | NCBI WGS metagenome assembly JAAUXU01 (sample SAMN14350113, study PRJNA611818) | marine sediment metagenome | isolation source: surface marine sediment (1.8m) | place: French Polynesia: Moorea | collected 2018-08 | reverse complement strand
CTACTAACCGAACTTGAGTAGGCTGAGTCCGCGATGTTTACTTTTGTGCTAAGTAATGGAGCCCTGACCTAACACAGCGTGTGCAGAGTTTGTTTAGTGAGAGTCCATGATCATGACACTATTGTCCTAGCCTAATGTGTACAAAGTCATGTCAGGAATACAGTGTTTCTATTGTCGTCGTTTCTTCTCAAAGCGATGCGGACTCGACCACCGCCGACCTCGTCAGTCCCGTCACTTGCACAGGCTCTGGCTCAGCTCGTCGTGACCAAGAACGTGAACAGGAGGAGTGCTTCGAGGACGGGAAGGTCGAGTACTTCGAGAAAGACCGTCTCTCGACCCCGGACCGAACCGTCGGGTGCGACTGTAAAGTCTGCAAGTACATGACCGTATGCAAGCCCGTGCCGGGCGGAGGTGTGCGAGCACTTGCGCTTGTCCGACGCTGCGGAAGCTGGCCAGCTCGGCCCGGAGTTCCTCTTCGACAAGTTCCCCCAGGTCAGACCAAGGCAAATCTGCGCAGGGGTTAGGTCCTGAAGCCCCGTTCCCCACAGGAGTTCGACCAAGATATGACGAAGACGGTGACAACGATCTGAACGCGACTGTGTACATCATGGACCTGATTTTGGATTAAGACAACGCGACGTTGCCGTCGAATTACGTCGCCGAGAGCAAGTGCTCGTCTGGAAGTGACATGGACCCCCTCCTGCTGCCCGCCGTAGGAGAGGTGAGTAGCGTGAGGTAGAACAAGAGGCTGCAGGACCATTCAACGCACGTCAGGCATAGGGTGGTCCAGACTAAATTAGGAGTCCGGTCATTTTAGCGACCCTGCACGACAAATACATACATAAGCCTTCTCGATGGGACGAATCTCTAAAGTTCATTCTTTATGGTAGTTTTGGGCGATCCTGAGTCTACTTGGATCCTTGCTAGAATCTGGTTCGATTCAGGTCACACGAACTGACTCTGGACACTGAGAAGTTGGGATTAGGATGATCCAGGAAAAAGTCCAGAATCCACTGGTTGCGGAGAAAAAGTTTCTGATTCATCTTCAACACCCTGTCCATGTCAGACACAGGCTGAAAGGTCACCTTCTGGCTCATTTCCTCCACTCAATACGAACTTTGCTCTGCGGAGTGGAGACAAAGGTCAAGGCTGACCTTGACCACCAGCAGGGTTGAAGAAGAGAACCAAATGCTCCGGTGGGCAGCGGCCTCATGAATACATAGAAACCGTCTAGCTCGATCTAGATCTAGCACAAAACATTCACCAGACGTCCTGTGAAACGCTGACTCGAGCTTTATTTCACACCAGCTGACAGACGACTGATGGACAGCGATGAGGGAGGTCCTGGTGGACGTCCTCGATAAGGTTAAAACGTGCAGCACGCGAATCATCATGCCAACGTATGTACAAGTACTTGTGTGCTGATCATGGATTGCTACAGTCTTGTGCTTTCTTCTCTTGACATAAGGGCCAGGAAATACAATTGTGACTTAGCGATAGTACATTCACAGTACTGTGGGATACATCAGAAGAGTACTAGTACCAGTGACCTCATCACCGAAAGCTTTAGGCGAGGTGCGTACGAGCAAAATGTTCTCTCCGCAGATATACGTGTACAAAGTCCAAGCAGTACTTTTTTCAGTGTACGTAAGCAGAAAAGCCCAGAATGTTTTTCAGGTATTTCTCATAAATGGAACAGTTGGTCAATGTTTCCCCCTTGTGAAGACTGTGGCATATGTACATATGTGCACGTGCGCGCTCACCAATGTGCCAAGTATGGTCAGGAAAGAGTGTTGAGATCAAACAATGCTGTCAGGAGCAACGTAGGAGAAAAAAGGGGCTGTTTGGAGAAGGAGAAGAAGAGAAATAAGGACGGAAATCCTTCAGTCAACTTTCAAGTCCCAATGTGAGTGTGTGTGAGAGAGAAACTTTGGACTGACTTTCACAATAGAAAAATATCTACCCAATTGGATAACAGTGAGCAAAACTGCCCAAGGGGCGCGATGACATCCTTTTTTTTGTTCAAGACGAGGATTTCGCACAGCTCAAGAGGTCTTCTTGTTTCCTTCACTTCTTAGTAAAATTGCACATTCTTAGGGGTTGTTCTTGTTCAGCCTGTTGAATACCGTACTTTTCGAAACGTCGAGAACGGCGCTAGTCGCCATTTTTTTCTCCTTTGCAACTACGCACTAAATCTCTACGTATACAGCTCTGAGTCCAGATCACAATGATGCAGGCAGGCAAGAAGGCTGGCTATCAACGTCTCTGCCTTCTTGGGGTGCAACAGGGAGACGGCCCACGGGGAGATGGCACTCTCCAAGCCCTCGTCCTAGTCGGCAGCGAAGTCGTCCTTGATCTTCACGGCGGCCAGGAGCACGGTGATGTCGTCTTCCTTGCCGCCCTTCATGTGGGGCATGCCGTTGGCGCGCGCGTTCTTGGCAAATGGTGACAGGAAGTTGGGATCCTGCAAGGGAAATGTTACTCATAGTGCTGACTCGGGCGAGGATGATTGATGACATCATCATGCTTACTTGGCTGAGATTCCTGGCGATGAGAGCGATGCTGTTTGCGCAGAGCTGCAGTCTCACAGCGAGATCCTCGCAGGCGCGAGCAAACTCGTCATCGTCGGTCACCGCCGCCGCCGCCGCTGTCGCCGTCGCCGTGGCTAGCCGCGCACCGCTCGGCGAGACGTTAGTCGACGTCGTCTCGTCCACTAACCTCGAGGAGGACAAGGACTTGGCCAGGGGGGGCAATTTCCTCGATATGTTGCTCTCTTCCTCGACCATGTTTGAGCTGATTTGGTCGAGCAGGAGCGAGTCCGGGACGTTGTCGAAGATGCCGTCCGTGGCCAGCAGAATCACGTCGCCGTCCTCCACTCGGAAGTCGTAGCTGTCGGGCACAGAGATGTTCCAGTCGTCATCCCTTCTCGCATCAGGAAAGGCATCTCTCTCAATCTTACCTGTCCGCCACTTCTGGTTCGTCGGCCAGGACGTGGGCCTCCATCTCGCTAGGAGGCAACGACAACTGGAAGGGAGTGTTGAAGGAGTGTTGCTGCTCCCTGGAGCGGTGGACCACTTGGCCCCGCCTGACCACCAGGAAGCCGGAGTCGCCGATGTTGGCCGTGTAGAGACGCTGATCCCTGTCGAAAGAACAACATTGTCACGATGTCAAGTCTCCCTTGCTCGTATCGTGTGCGCGACGTACCTGTGCGAAAGCATCATGACGCAGGCCGTGGAAGATCCGATCACCTGCTTCTTGTTCTCCAGCATCTCGCGGTACCCGGCGGCCAGGAGACGGGCGGGCTGCAAAGAGAAACAGTTGCGCGACCTCTCGACGACCGTCTGGTTGTGGTTCTTCTGGACTCACTTGACTGGGGGAGAAGCATCCGGTTTTCACCAACCTCTCGCAATTGGCCATCAGCTGGGCGCTGAACTGCCCCGGGTCGACGCCGTACTGCCTCCACCCGCCGACGCCGTCCGCCACGCCGATGACGTCGGCTGACGTGCAGTCCTCGAACGCTGACGAGGTAGGGGAGGAGGTGGCGGAGGAAGAAGAGGAGGAGGACACCCTGGCCGTGGCAGCTTCATTGTCGCTGGAGAAAAGGGCGCTGCTGGAGCCGGTGCTTGCCTCGTCGCCGCTGCAGGAGTTGCAGTTCCAGTCGTCGATGTGCCTGGCTACGAAGTACGCGTCGTCGCCGATCTGGCCTCGTAGAATATTGTCGATGTTGTAGCCTCCCGACTTCTGCTTGGGAAAGCCGCTGACGGCCGTGACCAGACGAGTCTGCAACGAGGGGAGACAGCTCTTACCCATTAAGCAAGCAAGCACAGCAGCAGCAAGGCGTCGGTCATGTGTACACACCAAGTGTAGCAATCATCATTGATTAAAATTCTATTTAGCATTACTTAATGTTGACAGTCGATAACAGTACTTATGCTTTGGGACAAATAACTAAGGTTAAATAATCACCCCAATGGTACAAACTGACAAACTTTGTTCCTGCTCCAGTTTGGCCTCGTTACAAAAGAAGATACTTTCTGCCAAGAGTCTTGCAGTAAAAACCGACAGCTGTTGACCCCTGACAAGTCAAGCATTGAGTCTCACTTTAAGGACTTAAGCTTGTACTGCAGACTGTTGATGACGAAGACTCACCTGGTCGAAGGAGTGATTGGCATCCTTGGTGCTGACAACCCCCGTGACGAGGGACCTGGAGACCAGCCTGCTGAGACAACCAATCGTGGCCTGCATGGCAAAGGAGGCAGACCACGTCTCAGTCCACCATGGCCAAGTCCACGAGTCTGGGGAAAGAGGACATAAGTTAAAGCAAACTTCTTTTTGTGTCACAAATCAAGACTTCTGCTCAAGTTCTACTATAGAGTTCGTACTACACAACTTTCTGTTCCCCCTTGAGAGCTGAATCGTATGGGAAGCTCCTCACTCATCCCCAGATCAGCCTTCTCCGCTCATAATTCGGGCCCAAAGCTGGAACTTTCAGGACTTTCACCAATGAGCGCGAAGCTGTTAATGAATGAGCACCAAGTCCTGTCCCAGGACCACCTGGGATGAATGATTGCAGCGAGAAACAGGACGAACCCATTGAACAAATCAAAGAAGTCAGCTCGAGTTGAGGGTGGATACTCACACAACAGGGTGTTGCAGGAACTTGAGCTGACTGCAGCCGACAAAAAAGGGTTGGGTGTCTCCTTCAGGATGACATCACAGTAGCTTTCTACATCTTGAGTCATACATCTTAATCATTGCTCAGTGTTTCATCATGCGGAAATCATCAATGACGGATCCATCTGCAACACCCGGCACCATCTGTCCTAGTAGAGAAACATGAGAGTCCAATTCTTTCTTCTTTTTTTTTCTCTCTTCAACGACAGCCACGACTTTCTCCTGCACAGCAGCAGCTGTGACCTTCGTCAAGGACAGAGCAGTGGCCTTGAGGCGAGGCTCTCACCACCTCGTGGACTTGCGACTTCCCCACGCAGTTGTCCTTGCACTACGCCTGCGTGGCCCCGGCCGAGGTCATCCTGCACCAGCTCCTTCCTCACTCCCTGTGCGTGTCCTGACAGACACGTGGGTGTCAACACTTGGCCCCACTCCAACAACAACGTGCGATGAGCAGGGTGTGATGCACCCTGCTGCTGGACCCGCAGCACAGTACGTTGGCGCTCTTCCTGCAGGAGGACAAGAGCGCCGGCAGGGTGTGCAAACGTTTCTTCGTCACCCTCGACGTCGCTGGCCAATAATGGAAAGTTGTTCAGTGAGCAGGATTGGGCGGGGAGCCCAAAAAAGTCCGCCCAAACCCTGAATGAGCATTTGCAGGACAGGAGGTCTTGTGACATTCCACAAACTCACCTAAGAACGCCATTTCATTAGTTGTGAGCTCGAAGTCTCAGCTTTTATAGCAACTTTGGCAAGAGAGAATGATTCTCTCCTCTGCTTCTGGCCTGAGGTCAACAGCTGCAACGGTTCTTCGGACAAGGTCAACTTTCCGCCCAAAACTACTTACCTATATTTAAATAAAGTTACAGCAAGGCTTAAAAAATCCCTTATTTGTTGTTGCAAGCCCAGGACGTCAGCTGGTGACAGATTTGGGACGAAAGCTTTGCCACTCGGCGAGAAAGCAAGCAGAAAAAGTTGCGTAATAGAGCTAGTTGCATGCGGAAGGAAATATTGGCTCACACCTACAGGGTCTTGCATAAGTTTGTCAACACGCTTACATCATCAGTGCCTTTGTTTTTTTTTCTGAAATTACCTTAAATTTAGTGCATTCACACTTGGTTATGCTTGTTACGTATGTGCACTCTATCAAGGTGTCATAATTCTTCCTCCAATTGTCTATGCCACTGAGGATTCATCTTGAAATTGTATTTGCGTTAGCTTCGTCGCTAGATATTTATACAAATGCCCTGTGAGTGCCTTTCAGTCAGAGTCATTTATTGCTTTAAGCACTTTGGGCTTAATCCTTCATCGTCGAGATATCATGGAGATTTGCACAGAAAAGGGTCTGGAGCAGCCCCAAAATTAAGCTGATGAATTATAAGAAAACGTCAGCGGAACTTACGAGCCGAAAATTTCATTTTTTCATCGTTCATTGCAACTTGATCACCATACTTTCTTCTTCTTTTATCCAACTTTCACTTAATCCCCTCAAGTTTCCAACCTGACCCTAAAATTCCAGAGTCTAATTATTAGTTATGAGTAGTTATGAGCAGCATCCTAATAGGAGGACTGGGAAGTCTTGGAAATTTGTGGCTTTATAAAGTGTCTGGCAGTAATGACTAACATACAACTTGCCATATATATATATATGTTCTGGTCTACATGGAAACACCTTGTGTGCACTAGCAGGAACTTTTACCGCACATGAAACGTCTGTTGCGTCCCCTTCCCCTACTGTAACGTCCAGCATGATCTGAGCATGTTTGTTGGCCACTTTTACGCAACCTTCGCATGCTCAAACACACGCCCACGCACGCACGCACGCACACACACAAACACTGGAACTGCACACACAAACACAGGGGCTGAGCACACAGACGGACACGCACTCCGGGTCATGTTTGCCGCGTGAGATAACGTGCGCAGCTTCCCCAAGGTTGACGCCACCGGGTGTGTCGGGATCACTGCAAGCTGTAAATTCGCAGCATCGTGTACAGCATGAACCAAACACGCCTCACAAAGCTGAGTGAAGAAACTGCTGATAAAAGGCCAGAAAAGTTGATGAAAGCCTGAGGCATTTTTCTCATTTCGTGGAAAGGAGATATTACACTCAACATCTCAGAGCAGCAGAGTGACAGGAAATTCAGACTGGGGTGGGGGGTTTTTTTAGGCAATTTCACGCTGTCTAAGAGTGTTTTTGTCTGGCACCACAGAGGAAAAGTGCCCAAAGGCCGGCACTTTACAGTTATAATAAAAGGGCCTCATGTGGCAAGCAACTTGTGCCGCCGAACAAATCAAACAGAGTTGCCAAATGCAGCTCTGACGTGAAATGTGACAATGACCGTCTGTCAGCAATGTTTTCGCACAAACACGCGTTAGCCTGCCCTAACATCACTCTCATGTGGCGTGCAAAAGGGTGGCGAGTCTCCATTACTACACAGATATATGACACTAGTTCCAAAAGGTACTTTTTCCTGGAAAATCACCTCTTTTTCATCCTGGCTTTTGGGCACTCAGAGGATTTTACTAAGAATGTTTTTTTCCCCAACAGTAGTAGTCTGTCTACTATTTGCACTCTTAATTTGAAGTTTCACTACAGTGCATAGAGGTGTCTGAATTTGTCACTCTAAAAATGCTACGTTATAAAAGTCTGCCGTATTGATCTGACATTTTAGGAGGTCATAGTGGGGAATGTCTAGCATTAGCAAAAAAGCTCAACCAGAGACCCTTTTATAAGATAGCATTTTTAGGAGTCGCCTATGCACTTTCTATACATAATAAGTAGTAAAAGTTCAAATTAAAGGTAGTTAATCAATCTTTTCTTTCTCCAAAAAATGAGACTTGGACCAGCTACGCCAGGGTCTAGTGCCAATTTTCCACCATGAAAATCCAAAGTTGAAAGTTTTCAACTAGCCTAATATACATGGTTCAAAAGAAAATCTCTGCTGTACTATGTGCGCTGCACTGCATATGCACTGGACGCACAACTTCCACGACTCGTGACATTAGCAGCAATCGCTGACAGATAAGAAGATGAAGCTGCCACACGCAAGTTTCCACAAACGCAGATAAAATCCTTCAGAAAAAATCCCCAGGCAACTCTGTCAATTCTATTTACCTGTGCTCAAGAGCTTCAGTGGATGCTCAGGCAGAGCGGACAGAACAGGTTTTTTTTCCCTCCTCCGTATGAGTTCCTTGGGAGGACAAAAAAAAATGGGCCCACAGCAAATGAGAAAAGTGTGTGTTGACATCATGGGCCTAGGAACAAGTCTGTCATCATGACTTGATTGACCAGACTCACCATGGACAGCATTTAACGTTATTCTGCTAAGCAAATGTTTCAATAACAGAAGAATTAGACAACTTTTGGGTGATTTTTTCCCCCCCCCACACAGTCAAGGTCGACTGGAACCTGAGCTGATGCTTGGGAGACAGAACTCACTTTTCTTGTTTGTTCTTGTTCAACCACTAGAATGTTGATCAAATTGGGCTCGGGGTCGAGCCCAAAGGTCTCCCTCATGTCATAAGCGGATGCTCGCAATAGGTCCAGTCTCCGATGTGAGAAGTGAACTTTGGCAACTCTGGACGTGCCCAATTGTATTCAGGTACCACCAGTGGACGGCCAAGCTTAGCAACGCTGTTTTCAGACTGTGTGGCAAATCTCCCAAGTCCATTCCTGCTCCGGTGTACCGGACGGACTAAGAAGATTTGCAATGCTGTTTCAAGATCCCCTCCACTCATCCCAGTGCCGTGCATGCAGTGCAGCATGATGGAAGAGATAGGGGGAAGCAGGGTGATTTGCAAGCAAATTTAAAGGTGGAAAGCAGCGCTGTCAGCAGAGTTGCCACGGCCTTTGACCGTCAACGTCGGAGCTGAGTCTGCTCAACTTTAGAACGCAAAGCTCAATGGTTGTTTCTTCTTTTTTTTTGTCTTTGAAGCATCGTTCAAGTCTGGATATCTCAGTCGACACCTCTGGAGAAATGCTTATTCCAAAAGTCAACATGACACATCTTCCCTCTCACTTATGTGATGTCCTTTGCACTCTGCTGTCACTCTGATCGTTGTGCATCGTTTCAGATCAATCTGGAGAGTTGAGAGGAGAACGTTTGAATTAGCAAACAATTTGCGAATAACTGAACTCCGACAATTTCGTGCTCTGCGACCCCACCAACGTCACAGGACAGTTGCATGACTCTGCCAGAGTCACATTTGGGCTCTTCCACCACTGATTGAGGCCCTGAAAGGGAGGCCTCTAATCAGACAAAGTTGTAAAAGTCCTCCTCCTCCTCAGGCCTAAAGCAGGATTAGGTCTGCGAGGTCGTTCGAGGCCAAAACTGAGGTCGCTGAAAAAAAAACAATGCACTTTTCCATAGTGCAGAGATGTGCTCAGGACTGATGATTCAAGAATCCGTCCGAAAAGAACTCCATCCAGTAGATGTACAGGGTGCACCGACAAAAGGGCCTCGCACCAGCTCACTATGCTGGTCAGGCACCCCTGCTCAATGCAGTGGCGCAACTGCATCATCTCGTGCACAGACACGACAGCGGCCGGGGCCTCGGCCTCGGGGCTTGCGTGAGAGGAAGTCATCAACGTCCTCTTCATCTGACGGGGTTTTTTTTTTTTTCACAGTTCCTCTTGGAAGAAAAGTTGCCCGAGGCAATTGAGTCGAGTGTTGTCTGCTGACAAAAAATGCAGCACTTTTTTTTCCCCTCTCCTACCTCACTTTAATGCAGCGCTGCAATTCGACGGAGTCTTTCTGTCGTGACACTCGCAAGAAGTGAAGATTGCGCTGTGGCAGCATCCGAGACATCCTAGAACACTTGACACCTTCTAGGCCTAGGTAAGTTATGCAGGACGACCACGACGCCGGTCAGGGTTGCCACCCACCGGACGGATGGCTTGGGTCAGCCAGGTTCTCATTCCTTGCACCGACGCCCTGAACACCAACTTCAGTGACAACATCCTTGCTCATCAGGACATTTTAAGGCCCGGAGAAGGCCGAAGTTGGCTGGGGTCCGGTAGCAACCCCGTCCAGGGGGGAAGCCATGCTAGGCCTACTGAGAAGTGACACCACGCTCACATTAAGCCTGTCACAATTTAGCCAGGAGGAGAAGCCCCACATCAGGCCTAGATGTAAAAATGCGTTTTCTCTGCATCTGGGCAAAAAAAAGACCCCAGAAGTGTCCATGAGTGGGTGCAAAATAGCCCAGATGAGAGTCTCTGGCGAAAGTTTGCCAAAAGGGAGAAAGTTACATCTGGAGGAACAGCTGAAGCAGAGGAATCCAGCCGACAGCCAATGTTTACATTCAAAGTCAAACCCTTCCTTCATGACGGAGTCTTAACGACCGAGTCTCCTCATGTCCTATTAATAACCTTCGTACCAAATTGCTCCTAATTACTCCTTCCAACCCGATACGGTTAAAGAGCTTTGAGGCGCCACAAATGAGTTGATGGCCGGTAATGACTGTCGTCAACACTCGTCCTCATGCGCGTGCGCACACAATCATGTGAGAGACCTCATTACGACCGTGTGCTAACAACGATGATCAAACTGTTCTGGTAAGCAGCTCTCGTGACTGTCCAAGTCCTCAATATCTACGTATTATGAGACTTTTGCTCGCAAGCCTCCTCTCAGTGTCAGCCTCTGATAACACAAATATTTACTGAGGAGCACCTAACACGAGCTGCAATAAGTTGAATGTTCTCAGCTCTCATCAAACTTTACAATAGGCTGGCTGAGTCAGTGCCAACAACAGCCTTTTTGTCTGTATGTATTCTGCATCACTGCTAAAAGAGGACATAAATCAGGGAAGATGCAAAGAAATGCTGCATCATCATACTATGGTTTGTCTGCCTCACTCCGCAGGAAGCGTGACAAAAGAGTTAGGTCATAACAGCGCAAAGTGTGTTTAAAGACACCACTTCAAAGAAGCATTTGTTCTAAAAACAACATTGCTGCTCGGAAAAAGCTCTCCAGACACTCCCCTAAAAGTGTTTTGCTCACGTCTGAAAGTATTCACTGCAGTCATCGCTCACCCAGTGCATCAATCTGGCGCTATCTCTGGACTTGACACACCGGGGTCATTGGATCCGCCGCCCTCACAGGTGCGACCGCTGCATGGACTAAATAGTCCAAGGACACCGACAAGAGCAGCGACAACGAGAACAAGTTTGCCCTGCTATCAAACTGCTACCTCCAAGCGGGGGAAGGAGAGGTCCTCGTAGAACAGAGACTTCAAATTTTAGGTGAAAACGTCTGAAATCTCACTTTTCCATGTAACAAATGTTTGTCCACCTCGAATCATACTCCAGGGATCGGAATTTGAGAATACAGAACGTTTTTCGGGATTTTTTTTTCCAACTTTGACTGCAATTTTTATCGGATGAACTAAAATTTCGAGTCAAGTTTCTGTTACACCAAGGCGAAAAGTCGACCTATAATTCACACATTTAATAATGTAGTGGAAGTCATGTCGAAGTTTGCAAAAAGGACGCTTGTTCAAAATCAATACCTGCACTTGTCCTACACAGATGTTGAGAAATCTCACGTCTTGGGTTCATTTCTGTCAAAGTCACGGCCAAATCAGGATATTTTAGGGTTGTTGTTCTCTTCCTCGGGTCTGGTGCTCGAGGTTTACGCGTCTCCACCTGTGCAGACAAAATCCCAATGCAAAATTTGCATACTTTTCACTTGTTCGGCCTCGCAAAAGCGGCGGCATAAGTTGAACCCGAGGTCATCGCAGAAGAAGAAGATACCTGGATCAAGTCAAACGTGTGAGCAAAATGGCCGAACAACGCAGCTAAAGAGGACTTGCTCAGGTTACTCGAAAATCAGTGGAAATGTGCGATTCACTGAAAAAGTCAGAGTACAGTTTTGAGGCAACAACGATGTCAAGTTCAACGACTTCTTCGAAGTTGAACTGAATGCTTAAGAAGGCACCGAGACCAGTGAATACAGTGGATTTGCATTCGATCTCCAGCAAATGATCCTGAGCAGTTGTCTGATCCTTAGAATCAATGATCCGTGCATCCGTTTTAACGGCGCAGATAAGAGTGTCACAAAAGGAGAATTTCCCTGGACTGGAAGTGGGGGTGGGGGTGGGTGGGTGGAGGGCAGGGGGGGGGGGGGGGGGGGGGGGGGGGGGGGGGGGGGGGGGGGGGGGGGGGGGGGGGGGGGGGGGGGGGGGGGGGG
>JAAUXU010133687.1_pt1 | contig 11862 bp, 14 predicted proteins | sample 7278151 | NCBI WGS metagenome assembly JAAUXU01 (sample SAMN14350113, study PRJNA611818) | marine sediment metagenome | isolation source: surface marine sediment (1.8m) | place: French Polynesia: Moorea | collected 2018-08 | reverse complement strand
GACCTGGAAGTAGCCGTGCTTGTGGATCAGGACATCTGCGCCAAAGACGAGCAGGCAGACCGCGACGAGGGCCCGAACGACCTTCTTCACGTTCGCCGGATCATCCAGCCAATACGCTTTCTCCTTGTCGTTGTTGGTCATGGCGTCATCCCTGTGGCGTGACGAGAAGCGTCAGGAACTCGTAGACGGCATCTGCGTAGAAGAAGAGCGCGAGCGAGCCCACTGCCGTGATCGACAGCGGCACGACGCAGAACATCGGCGCTTCGCGGATCCCGACGGCGGCCCCAGCGGTGCCCTCGGGCGGCGGTAGGAAGAAGGCCCGCGCGACGATCGGCAGCAGGTAGGCGATGTTCAGCAGCGATGAGATCATCAGGACAGCAACCATCAGGGTCTGCCCGGTGTCGGCCGCGCCCATGGCAATGTAGAACTTGCTCCAGGCCCCCCCGAAGGGCGGCAGCCCGATGATGCTGAGCGAGCCGAGGAAAAAGGCGAACATGGTGATCGGCATGCTACGGCCGATACCGGTCATTTCGCTGATTTCCGTCTTATGGGTCGCGACGTAGATTGCCCCGGCGCAGAAGAACAGTGTGATCTTGCCGACCGCGTGCATGGCGATGTGCATGCCGCCGCCGATCACTCCGAGGGTGCTGGCCAGCATGGCGCCCAGAACCACGTAGGACAGCTGGCTGACCGTCGAATATGCCAGGCGCGCCTTGAGGTTGTCCTTGGTCATCGCGACCAGGGAGGCAAGCAGGATGGTCGCCGCCGCGATATAGGCGACCCAGTCGCTGAGCCCGGTCTGGCCGAGGAAATCGACCCCGAAGATGTAGACGGTCACCTTGAGCACGGTGAAGACGCCGGCCTTCACCACTGCGACCGCATGCAACAGGGCGCTGACCGGGGTCGGCGCGACCATCGCCGACGGCAGCCAGCGGTGGATTGGCATCAGGGCCGCCTTGCCGATGCCGAACATGTACAGGAAAAGCAGAAGGCCGACGACCGCTTCCGACGTCTTGCCTTCGAGGATCCCGCCAGGGACGAAGTCAAGGGTGCCGGCGATGTTCCAGGTCGCCAGCACGCCCAGGAGCAGCAGGCCGATCGACGTCGATAGCAGGATCCCGAGGTAGACCCGTCCGCCGGCCTTGGCTTCCTCGGTCCCTTTATGTGTGACTAAGGGATAGGTCGAGAGCGTCAGCGCTTCGTAGAAAATGAAGAGAGTCAGCATGTTGCCGGCGAAGGCGACACCCATGGTGCTGGCCAGCGCGATCGCGAAGCAGACGTAGAATCGAGTTTGGTTCTGCTCCTGATTGCCGCGCATGTAGCCGATGGAATAGAGCGAGTTGACGATCCAGAGGCCCGAGGCGATGACCGCAAACATCATTCCCAAGGGTTCGACCTCGAACTTGATGGGCACGGCGGGAAAGATCTGGATCAGAGACAGGTTGACCACCGGCCGGTCGCCACCGGCGACCTCCGGCAGGAGCAGCAGGACGTTGCCGAAGAGCAGGGCCGCCGTGATGATTGTCACCGCTTCCCGGAGGTTGGGACGGCGCCCGCAGAGGCTGATCAGCAGCGCGCCCAACGACGGTAGCAAGAGCGACAGGATGATTTTCGTCTCCGCCGTCACGGTGACGTTCCCAAGCCGACGTCGAGAAGGAATTCGGCAGCCATCTGGGCGACTCCAACCGAGAGCGATGTCTCGATGCCGAAGTAGACGTTGGCGCCGATCAGCACCCAGGTCGGTATCAGCATCGACAGCGGTGCCTCCTCGGCCTTGGCGCCTTCGGGAGGAGCTTGCAGATAGGCAACCTCGACCACCCGCCAGACGTAGATCAGGGCGAGCAAGGAACTGAACAGCATGGCCACGGCGATCAGCCAGTGCTCGCCTTCGACAGCACCGAGGATCAGGTACCACTTGCTCACGAAGCCCGAGGTCAGAGGAATGCCGATCAGGCCAAAACCCCCGAGCACGAAGGCGAACATGGTCAAGGGCATGCGCCGGCCTACACCGCGCAGCTGATCGAGCTCGACCGAGCCGAGGCGCAGGACAACGCAGCCCAGCGCCAGGAACATGCCGCCCTTCATCAGGGCGTGGTTGAAGATGTGCAGGATCCCCGCGGTGACCCCGGTCACCGACATGAAACTCAAGCCCAGGATCATGTAGCCGATCTGCGCCACGCTGGAGTAGGCCAGCATGCGCTTCACGTTCCTTTCGAAGATCGCCACGGTAGAGGCGACCAGGACCGCGACGACTGACAACGGCATCAACATGCCTTGCAGGGTGATCGCCTTGAGGGGGAAGTCGAAGCTGTAGACCGTGAAGAAGAAGCGCAGAAGGATGTAGACTCCGACCTTGGTAGCCGTGGCGGCCAGGAAGGCGGTGACCGCGGAGGGTGCGTAGGCGTAGGCGTTGGGAAGCCAGAAGTGCAGCGGGAAGAGCGCCAGCTTGAGGGTGGCGCCGACCGTGATGAAGGCGAAGGAAACAAGGACCGTGCGGCTGTCGTCCACGAAGGGCAGGCGGGCCGAGAGGTCGGCCATGTTCAGCGTACCGGTCGCCATGTAGAGCATGCCGATGCCGATGACGATGAAAGTGGCGCCGATGGTGCCGAGGATCAGGTACTGGAAGGCGGCGTGCAAGGCTCGGCGATCACGGCCCAGGCTGATCAGCACATAGGACGACAGCGAAGAGATCTCGAGGAAGACGAAGAGGTTGAAGGCGTCCCCGGTGATCGTTACGCCCAGTAGACCGGTCAGGCAGAGCAGAAAGCTGGCGTAGAACAGGCTGTGCTGGGATTCCGGGATCTCCTCCAGAACGCTCCGGCGCGCGAAGGGCAGTACGACCGCGCCGACGACGGAGACGATCAGCAGGACGTACGCATTGAGGACATCGACGCGGTACTCGATACCCCAAGGCGGTTCCCAGCCGCCGAAGGCATAGGACAGCGGGCCGTCGTCCAATACCTGGCCCAGCAGGACCACGGAGATCGCCAGGCTGGCCCAGCTGACCAGCATGGCGAGAGCCCAAGTCCAGGTCCCCCGGCGCAGGATCACGCAGAGCGGCGCCGCGATCAGCGGTACCACCACCTGCAGCGCGGGGAGGTGGGCGAAGATCACTGCCGGTCGTCCTGGTCCTGGATTTCGTCTTCCTCGATGGTGCCATAGGCTTCGCGTATCCGGACGATGAGCGCCAGACCCAAGGCCGTTGTCGAAATGCCGACCACGATCGCGGTCAGAATTAAAACGTGGGGAAGAGGATTCGAGAAGATCTCGGGCTCGCCGGTCAGGATCGGGGCGGTCCCGCCGCTGACCTTTGCCATGGAGATATAGAAGATAAAGACAGAGGTTTGGAATATGGTCAGGCCGACGATCTTTTTGACCAAGTTGTCGAAGGCGATGACGGTGTAGAAGCCGGCCATCATCAGCACCACGACGATCCAATAGTTGTAAAGGCCTAGCAGTTCCATGGCCTAGCGCTCCCGTCCCGCGAAAGCGAAGAAGATGGTCATCATGACCGCTGCGACGGTGATCCCGACCCCCAGCTCGACCAGAAGGATACCGTAGTGCTGGCCGGCCACCGGATCCTCGGCCATGACGTCATAGTCCAAGTAGTTGCCGCCCAGCAGCAGGTCCAAGACCCCGACGCCGGCGAAGATCAGGACACCGAGCGCAACCAGAAAATTGACCAGGCCGGGCTTTGCCACGCGCTGGGCGTTTTCGACGCCGTAGATCAATGCATAGAGGATGAAGCCGGCACCGAAGATCACCCCGGCCTGGAAGCCGCCACCGGGACCGAAGTCGCCATGGAACTGGACGTAGAGTGCAAAGAGCAGGATCGGCGGTATCAGCAGCTTCGCCACGACCCGCAGCACGATATGCCGTTTCATGCCTCTTCCTCTTCTTCAGGTTCGGGGCGCCGACGGCGACGGGTCGCGGCCCCGAGCAGAACCATGACCCCGATGCCTGCGGTGAAGATGACCGTCACCTCTCCCAGGGTGTCGTAGCCCCTGTAGCTGGCCAGGACGGAAGTCACGATGTTCGGCAGGCCGGTTTCCTTCGGCGAATCTTCGATATAGCGCGGCACCACGTGCCGGTGGATGGGCGCGTTGGGATCGCCGTAGAGCGGCATGTCCAGGGTGCCGTAAATCAAGGCACCGCCGGTGATCAAGACCACCGGAAGCGCAACGCGCCAGCGCGCTCGCCGCGGCTTGGCGTCCTCACCGGTGAGGGCCAGCGTCCCAAGCAGCAGGACCGTCGAGATGCCGCCGCCGACTGCGGCCTCTGTGAAGGCGACGTCGACCGCGTCCAGGGTGACGAAGAGACCGGCCGACAACAGGCTGTAGATGCCGCTCAGCATGGCTACGGCAAAGAGGTTGTCGAGCCTGATGATGCCGATGGCGGTGACGGCCAGGAAGGCAAGCAAGATTATGTCGACTATGGCTTCGATGGTCCGTCGTCCTTCGAGCTCAGCAAGGGGGCGAGGCCGCTACGGTAAGCTGAGTTGGCCAGAGCGTAAGTGGCGGTCGGGCTGGTGAACTGCACGAAAATCAGGATCAGGACTAGCTTCAGCGTGACCAGCGTCAGGCCGGCCTGGATGGCCAGCCCGATCAAGAGCAGAGAGCACCCGAGGGTATCTATGATTCCGGCGGCATGCATGCGCGCGTAAAGATCTGGCAAGCGCAGGATGCCGATCCCGCCGATGACCAAGAAGGCGGCGCCGAGGGTTAAGAAGAGCCAGCTCAAGATGTCCAGCATCAATTCCATCCCCGGGGCTCCTAGACCTCGTCGTCCGAGACCGGGCCCGGGCCAGGCGTACCCAGATCCCGGAACTTCAGGAATTTCAGGACGGCGATGGTGCCGATGAAGTTGATCAGGGCGTAGACCAATGCCAGGTCCAGGAAGTCCGGCCGGCCGATCAGGAAGCCGAGGACCGAGATCAACAGCACCGTCGCGGTACCGAAGGTGTTCACGGCTAGCACCCGGTCATAGATGGTCGGACCGAGCAGAGCCCGGATCAGGGTCATGCCCATGGTCACCAGGACCGCCAAGGTCGCCATCAGGAACATCACGCCTCCTCTCGTTGCCTGGGTGTCGGAGTCTCGACCGCCGTGACACGGCGGTCCATCTCACCCGTCTGCAAGTCGTCCGCCAGCTCCTTGGCAATGGCGTGGACCAGGATGGTTCGGTCGTCGACCACGATCGAGACTGTGCCCGGGGTCAGAGTGATCGAGTTGGCAAAGATCACGTGGCCGAGTTCGCTGCCTTGGGTGGCTTTGACGATGGTCAGGCAGGGCGCGATTGGCAGTGCCGGATGCAAGATGCGCCGGGCGACGTCGATGTTGGACTTCACGATCTCCCGGATCAGCCAGACCCAGTAGCCCAGGATCCGAAACCCCAGATGGATGGGATGGCCCTCATGGTCGATGACATCCATGCGGTGCGCGATCCACACCACGCCGACGCAGGAGATCAGCCCGAGGCCCAGCAGTAGCGGCTGGAAGAACCCGGAAAGGCCCAGCCAGATGAGTGCCAGGAGGATCCCGAGGCTGATCGCGTGAAGGAGTTCCTTCATGATCTTTTTTCGATGGAGCCCGGCATCGTTGTCGTTCTACCCCCCTGTTATCTCGGGCGAAGCGGAAGCTATCAGATCGCAGCAAAGGGCGACAAGCCGATTGAGTGCCGTGTCGGACGGTCCTTGGGGTCGATTCCGGCTTCGCGTCCCTGGCCTGGGCCTTGCTCGCAGCCTAGGGTTCGCTCCGCCTCTCCGCGACCGAGCGAAGACGTGGTGCAACCGAGATCAAGATCAGGGAGAGGCCGCAGAGCCCGGCCATGATGAAAAAGCTCGGCAGCCCGAGCGTATCGTAAAGCGGACCGACGGCCAGCAAAGCAACTCCCATGAAGACGCCGCCGCTGATGCTCGCGTAGAGGCTCTGGCCGGTCGCGGCGAGACCGGCCGGCGCGCGTGCGGCGATGACGTGAACCGCGGCAAGGTGTGCGGCCGCGAAGGTAGCAGCGTGCAGCAGCTGCACTGTGGCGAGGGCGGGCAGGGCGGTGGTCGTTGCGGTCACGGACCAGCGCAGCAGACCGCCGGCCGCCGCCAGCATGACCAGGCTGCGGAAGGAGACCCGAGGGAGGATCCGCCCGCTGATCGCGAAGAACAGGATCTCGGCGAGGACACCCTCGGTCCAGAGCCAGCCTATGGCGAAGGTGCTGTGCCCGGCGGCCCGCCAGGCGATCGCAGAAAAAGCGTAGTAGGCGGCATGGCTCGTCTGCACCAAGGCTGCGGCCAACAGGAACCAGAGGAGCGCCCGATCCGACATCAGCCGTTTCAAGTCGCCCCTGGCTGGCCGCCGGCGATCTTCGTCTAGCTTTGGCAGAGCCAGGGCTGCGAACAAGCCGAGGCCGAGACCGGCCGCCAGCCACCAGGGCAGGCTGTCGATCGGCATCAGGTCGAGACCGGCGCCGATCGCAAGGACCCCGGCAACAAAGGTGATCGACCCCCAGAGGCGGCTGCGACCGTAGTCCAGGCCGTGGTGACGGACCGCAATCAGGGCCCGGCTCTCGCCGAGCGGCAGCAATGCCTGGAAGCAGGCCGCGGTCAGGATCTGGAGCAGCAGAAGCCCCCAGAAGCCCTGGGCAAGGCTGAAGCCGACAAAGCCGAGCGCACCAAGGCCCATGAGCGCGGCGATCACCAGCCGAGGCCGTCCGCTGGAGTCGGCGAGGTAGCCGGTGAGCGGGTTGCTGGCCACCTTGATCCAGGCCGCAGCCGCCAGCAATACGCCGACCTCGCCCCCGGACAGGCCGCGCGCCTCCAGCCACAGCGGCCAGTAGGGCAGCTGAGCTCCGAGCACGAGGAAGACGATGCCGTAGAAGCCGGCGAAACGCAGCGTCAGTTGGCCGGGGCCGGTGGCCGGGTCGGACGGCGAGGTCGGGCTCCTAGCTGAAGGCCTTGTAGCCGACCAGGGTGAAGGTGTCCTTGATGCCCGGCAGGGTCTGGATCCGGTCGGTCACGAAATGGCCGAGGTCATCGTTGTCGGCTAGATAGCACTTCACGAGCAGGTCGTACTGCCCGGAGATGGAGTGGACTTCGGAGACCTGCTCGAGGTTTTGAACCAGGCCGTCCGCGACGTCGTAGGCCTTTCCCAGTTCGCATTTGACCATGATGAAGACCGTCTGCATGCCGACTCCTCCCGAAGCGCCGTTTAGATCATAGCCGATCGGGCGGCCGCGCCAATCCGCAAGCGCGAAGCTTTCATTGCTTCGGTGAGTTCCGGCGTCGCAGTTCGATAGACGCTCGGCCTCAAGCCATCCGAGCGTGGCATCGAGGTCGTCAAGCGTGGTGTGAGCAGTCGCGAGCTTTCACGAGATCAACCACAACCCGGCCAGATTCACCAGAAGGAAGAGCAGCGCAAGGCCTGCGCCGGCCCACCACGACGAAGTCAGGCCCCGGAGGAAAGTGGTCACGATCAGGATTCCGGCGATACCGATCGGCCAGCGCACTGTCCATCGCGATAGGCGTTCGCACAGCAAACCCCTCCATCTTGCCGAGATCCAGCGTGATCCTGCCGGATCTCAGCGAGTTGCGCCCATGCCGGGTCGTGTTCGGACTCCGGACGCATTGCACTTTCGATCGGCCTTGATTTGAAATTGCTTGGGCCGCGGCGCGGTCTCAGCTGCCCGCCGCGAGCTTGACCGGTCGGAGCAGGAACGCGGGCGTGTCCTTGCCAAAGGGCTTGGAAGTGCTCCCCGGATCGGCCTTCGCTTTGGAACGCGCGGCCTTCGCCCCCGTCGCCTTCGGTGCTGCCGTTTCCTCAGCTGTGGCCTCGGCGACTGCCGTCTCGGCAACCGGCACGTCGGCTGCCTTGCGGCCGCGAGCGCTGCTCGGCTTGGCGCTGCGCCGTCGGCTCCTGCTCTTGTCCGAAGTCGCGCCGCCGCGCTCTTCGGCCTCCGGCTCGGTTCTCACACTTGCCGCTACCATGCCGTCCAGCTCGATCTCGGGGATCGGCTTACCGATGAGGCGCTTGATCGCAGCCAGATACTTGTTCTCTTCCGGCGTCACCAAGGTGAGGGCTTTGCCGCTGCGGCCTGCGCGACCGGTTCGACCGATCCGATGCACGTAGTCTTCCGCGTGTGTTGGCACATCGAAGTTAACGACATGTGAAACGTCCGAAATATCGAGCCCGCGCGCCGCGACGTCGGAGCAGACCAGAAGCTTGACTTCGCCCTTCTTGAAGCCGTCCAGGGTTTCCATGCGCTTCGACTGAACCATGTCGCCGTGCAGGCAGTCGACGGAGAAGCCGTGGCGCTTCAGCGAGCGATTGACGACGTCGACGTCGCGCTTGCGGTTGCAAAAGATCAGCGCACTACGGATCTCATCCTGACCCAGGAGCGCGCGCAGGGCTTTGCGCTTGTCCCTGGCACCGACACGGACCATCGACTGGCTTACCGTCTCCGCCGTCGAGGCGGGCGGGCTGACCGAGATCTCCTTGGGGTTCATCAGAAAAGCATCGGCCAGCTTGCGAATCTCCGGCGGCATAGTCGCCGAGAAGAAGAGGGTCTGGCGGATTTTCGGCAGCAGGCCGACGATCCGCTCGACATCCGGGATGAAGCCCATGTCGAGCATCCGGTCGGCTTCGTCGATGACCAGGACCTTGACGTCGGCCAGCAGGATCTTGCCCCGCTCGAAGAGGTCGAGCAGGCGCCCCGGGGTCGCGATCAGAACGTCCACGCCCCGGTCCAGCGCCTTCTCCTGGTCGACGAAGGAAGAGCCGCCGATCAGCAAGGCCATGGACAGGCGGTTGAACTTGCCGTAGCGCTCGAAGTTCTCGGAGACCTGGGCGGCCAGTTCCCGGGTCGGCTCGATGATGAGTGAACGCGGCATGCGTGCGCGGGCCCGACCGCTGGCCAGGATATCGATCATCGGCAGGGTGAAGGAGGCGGTTTTGCCGGTGCCGGTCTGCGCACAGCCCAGGATGTCCCGGCCCATGAGGACGTAAGGGATCGCCTTTTCCTGGATCGGGGTAGGCGTCTGATAGCCGGATTCGTCTACGGCCTTGAGCACTTCCGGGCTGAGCCCGAGATCGGAGAAATTCATAAACTCAATCGATTCTTTTCGGAGAGCAGGCCTCTAGGTGTTATGGCCGTTTGGCCGAGCACCGAGGCGATTCGCGGCGCATCTTAGGGTCGGTGGCGACAAAGTCAATGTCCCCGGCGCGCCTGGGATCCGGCGATAACTGGTCCTGTCACCACGCTTGCGTTACTTTGCTGACGCCTTCTAAAGGACAACTGGTTAATCCTTTGATAGTGATGGACTCTCAGCTTCTCAAGGCCAAGACGTCGGTTTTTCTCGTGGTCGACGTGCAGGCACGTCTGGCGCCGGCGATTTCCAACCGCGAGGACATTCTTCGCAACATCGAGATCTTGGGTCGTGCCGCGACCAGGCTGGGCATTCCGGTTCTGGCCTCCGAGCACTATCCTCGTGGTCTGGGTGCCACTGTGACGGAGCTGGATCCGGTGATCCCGCCGGCCGCACGCTTCGAGAAGATCACCTTCTCCTGCCTAGGGGCGCGGGACCTCCGGGAGCACCTGGAGGGCCTCGACCGGCCGCAGGTGGTCGTCGCCGGCTGCGAGGCCCATGTCTGCGTGATGCAGACCGCGATCTCTCTAGCCGAGGCGGGCTACCGCACCTACATCGTCGCCGATGCCACGGGCTCGCGCGAGCCGGCCAATGCCGAGGCCGCCCTGGCGCGCATGGTGCGGGCCGGCATCGAAAAGGTGACCACGGAAATGGTGGTTTTCGAGTGGCTAGAGCGCGCCGACCGGCCCGAGTTCAAGGACCTCTTGCAGCTCATCAAGTAGGAGAAACAGCCGATGTCGGAACGGGTTCCGCTCGCCCTGCTGCCCGGCCTGCTCTGCGATGGACGGCTCTGGGCGCCACAGATCGACGCTCTGGCCGATCTCGCGGAGCCCCGGGTTGCCGACTTCACCACCCAGAGCAGCGTCGGCGAGATGGCGGAGAGCGTCCTCGCCGCGATGCCGCCGCGCTTCGCCCTGGCCGGCCTGTCCATGGGCGGCTATGTCGCCCTCGAGATCCTGCGCCGGGCGCCGGAGCGGGTTCTGCGCCTGGCCCTGCTGGACACCAAGGCCGACCCCGATACCGAGGAGCAGACGGCGCGCCGGCGCGGCCTGATCGAGCTCGCCGAGAAGGGCGAGTTCAAAGGGGTCACGCCGCGCCTCCTGCCGCTGCTGATCCACCAGGCGCGGCTCGAGGATGAAGCCTTGGTCGGCGTGGTCACGGGGATGGCCGAGGCGGTGGGAAAGGCGGCTTTTCTGCGCCAGCAGCAGGCGATCATGACGCGACCCGACAGTCGATCGACCCTGGTCAAGATAGCCTGTCCGACCCTGGTGCTCTGCGGTCGGGAGGACGCCCTGACCCCCGTCGACAAGCACACCGCCATGGCCGCCGGAATCCGGGATGCTCGCCTGATGGTGGTCGAGGACTGCGGCCATCTCTCGACGATCGAGCGGCCCGAGGCCGTGAACGAGGCGCTGCGGGCCTGGCTGGCCGATTAACCCGGTCTTATCCCCCGAAAGGCACCATGGCGGCCCGCAGAGGGCCAGCCGGGGGAGGGCGCCGATGGGGAACTTCTACGTCAACATCACGCTCAAGGGTCCGGGCCGGGATCAGATTGTCGCCGGCCTGACGGAAGCGTGCTGCGATGCCTACCTCTCGCCGACGGTCGACGGGGTGACCACGATCTGTGAAGCGGTCTGCGATTCCCAGGACGACGATTACATCCGTGCCTTCGCCGCGAAGCTCTCCGAACGTCTGGGATGTCCGGCCCTGGCCGTGCTGAACCACGACGACGACGTGCTCTGGTACGGGCTCTACACCGCCGGGGTGCTGGACCACGAATACACCTCGGCGCCCGATTTCTTCGAGGCGGAGTTCCTGGACCCGGACGACGATCTGGAACTGGATGACGACGGCGTCTCGATTCCCGAGGGCGGCGATGCCCAGGCGCTCTGCGCGGCCTTCGGTCCGGCCGCCGATCCGGCTGCGGTCGAGACCATCCTGCGCGCCCTCGACGACGAAACCGGCTTCGTCTTCGCCTTCGAGCGCCACGAGGCTCTGGCCAAGGCCCTCGGCTTGCCGGCCTACACGGTCTGCTGCGGCTATCGCGATCTCGAGCGGGGCGCTTTCCCGCCGGGCTACGGCGAGGCCGACTTCGTCAGATGCGCTGCCGGATAGCCTGAGCCGGGCTAGACGTCGATCTCCTCGACGAAGCGGGCGTGCTCCTGGATGAAGGCGAAGCGCAGCTCCGGTTTGCGTCCCATCAGCCGCTCGACCAGGTCTGCGGTCTCCTTGATGCCGGCCTTGGGATCGACCGCCTCGGGATCGACCACGGTGACCCGCAGCAGGGTCCGGGCCTCCGGGCTCATGGTGGTCTGCTTGAGCTGGCTCGGCGGCATCTCGCCCAGGCCCTTGAACCGGCTGATGTCGACCTTGGCGTTGGGCTTGAAGTCGCTGCGCAGCAGCTCCTCCTTGTGGGCGTCGTCGCGGGCATAGACGCTCTTGCCGCCCTGGGCCAGGCGGTAGAGCGGCGGCTGCGCCAGGAAGACCCGCCCGGCCTCGATCAGCCCCGGCATTTCCCGGAAGAAGAAGGTCAGAAGTAGCGAGGCGATGTGGGCGCCGTCGACGTCGGCGTCGGTCATGATGATGACCCGCTCGTAGCGCAGACGGTCGACGTCGAAGCTGGCGCCCGAGCCGCAGCCCAGGGCCTGGATCAGGTCGCTGAGCTCCTGGTTGGCCTTCATCTTGTCGGCGGTCGCGCTGGCGACGTTGAGGATCTTGCCGCGCAGCGG
>JAAUXU010069902.1_pt1 | contig 11863 bp, 11 predicted proteins | sample 7278151 | NCBI WGS metagenome assembly JAAUXU01 (sample SAMN14350113, study PRJNA611818) | marine sediment metagenome | isolation source: surface marine sediment (1.8m) | place: French Polynesia: Moorea | collected 2018-08 | reverse complement strand
GTGCTGCTGTCAAGTGCCGTAGTATGGAAAATGTTGTCCCCCCTGGTCTTACGCGTGCGCGTGGTCACACCCGCCGTGCCGGTACAGTCCCAATAGCCGAATCTTTTCCGAGTCGTGGCCGCTGTAGTTGCTGCAGTTGCTGCAGGCGTAGACGCGACGGACTGGACTCTCTTTCCTTCCTCCGCACTGTTCGTCTCCGTCGTCTTCCTGGCCGCACCCTCCTCTTTGGAGTCCTGCGGGGCCGGCGGAGTCGGCAGAGCCCACGAGCCGCAGACACAGGGTGACCTCTCTCAATGCAGCACAGCTGAGAGAACAAGAGCGTAGACAGCGTAGACTGCTCAACACCGACCGACTTGTGGAGCGCTGGAAAGCTCTTCGTCCGAGAAAGACCTCATGACTCCGGTGATGTTACTGTGAAGCGCTTTGACCGTTTACTCTGCTCCAATGTCATCATTGGCCTGCTTTGCAGCACACGTTTGTGCCTCGTCATCAATTATCTCTGCCTCTGAGGGATCTTTGCGCATGTCTGTTTTCCCGCTCTCATTGACGATCTTGGACTAAATTTCAGTGCACGCACAAGCCCTTGCTCTCGTTCCTTCTCACGCTTACGTTGGACCAGATTCTAGTCCTGTCTCCATACCTCAGTGAAAGACGGTCAGAACTGGCTAACCCAGTCAGCAGAGCTGCCAGATTTCGAAGTAACTGGCGGCTGTCACTAAGTGCACTATTATGCCATGCTTAGGACTGCTCAGTGATTTAAAGCCTTATGCTCTAGTTGACAAAATCCTTCAGTTCATTATAAAGAACTCAATACCGTGTTAATGCGCAATAGGCCGACGGGTCGGATAAAGTAAGACACCATACTGTTGACCCCTCATACATTGGTACCACATCCGGCCGAGCCCGTTTGCCCGACTAGCACCAGGTCCTGGTGAGAAACGAGACTTACAGTGACTTCTCGGCTTGTAACATCATTACCGCGAGACAGAGCTAGTACGAGCGCTTGATCATGTACTGAATGCGTGACAAGCGGAAACGCTATATTTCATGCATTCATCTTGCTTGCGTGAGATACCAAGAGGTTTCCATGAAGCATAAAGAATTTGCGTGGCAGATAGAGGTTTTTGGGTGAAATGTGACAGGCGGTGCTGATAGAGCCAGTTCTCGAGCTAATTTTTGCTCTTCCTCATAGTAGTCGTACTATCCGTCGCTAATGTGAAGGAGCTCAATTGTCTCGGTATGGAAACTTTTGTCGGTCCTCTTCTCTGACCCATTAAGCAGTCTTGACTAGCACTCAAGCGTTATACGTAGACTCCACTCGGGCTGACGTCCTCATGGAATCTAAGGCAGAAGTTTTGTGCCTTCGCTTCAGTCTCGACTGGTCCTCGCAGGGGACAAACTGACAGCTTCTCATGCTTCGCCGATAAAGATAGTTTATAATGTATCAGCGGTGAAATCTTTACAACCCAATCGACATTTCATAGTGGCCTACTACTTAAAATTTGAGTTGAGTAGGTACAGGAGTGTTGGACGTTTTGTCATGGGCACACCGACAAATATCTCCACTGTTCTAGCAGCCCAGTAGTGGTGGTCGTTCATAGCTGCTGCCTGGTCCCGATCACCTCATACCGGCCTTCTGCAGCTCATCGACACGGCATCCTAGGGTCATTCCATCCCTCACGTTGACAAATACAAAGGAGGTGCTTGGATTTTGCTGAAGCAATGTGTGCCAGCAAAAGCTGGAAAATTTTGACGATTTTTTTAATTGAACTGAAGAGATTGCCACTGCGAGCGTTAAGGTCAGTCCTTATACTACCTAGTTTTATTTCTATATGGCCACCTTTCTCCTACAAGATCTTCGCCAGCCATTTTCCCGACGATTGGCAAAGCAACCTCAATCTAGATTTTGCGGACCCACACAGTAGTCCAAGTTTCTAACAGGGTGGTCCAATAAGGATGGTCCAACCGGGCTGACAACAAAAATTGCATTCTTTATTTTCTTCTTGAAGGAGGGGGAGGAGGAATTAACAAGCTATCAAACTCATCCATAAGTTTTACGATTTGGTGTTTGATTAAACTTCGCCTGATTAAAAATAGATAATTTCTCCTGCTCTTTCTCGATGCAAGCTGCCTGTACACCTTCAATCCAAGTCATCCAAATTATGCGCCGAGGGCTTTGGCGGCGCGTCCGAGGCCACCGACTGAGTAGTTGGTGGTGGTTGCGAAGCTGAAGGACCTTCTGGTGCTCCAGTTGGTGGAGGAGGGTTTCCAGCTCCTCTCGGGGGTCCTCCAGGAGGCATTCCGCCACCCATACCTCCTCCCATCATACCGCCCAAGCCTTGCATCTTGGCAATAAGCTTCATTACCTTTTGGTTCCCTTGATACTTCATAATGTTCATGGGGTTTTGCATGATGTCCATGAGAGCTGCGCTCACTTCGGGGTCCTTCATCGCCGCCATCAGCTCGGGGTCGCTGAAGATCTCGCCTAGACCATGAGGGAGCCCGCCAGCTCCCTCGAGGTCGTCACCTTGACACGAATGGATCATAACAGTGACAGCACTGACACACCTGATCGCATGGAATAAAATGCCCCAACTTGAATACCTGGTGGTCTTTGTCGTTGCTGCTTGGCGGCCTCCTCTCTAGCCTTTTGGGCCTCTTTGAGCCTCTTCTTCTTCTCCTTGATGAGCTGCTCCTCCTTGCGCCTTTGCTTCTTTCGCTCGTGCTCTTCAAGTTTCTTTGCCTAGAGCAAAAAATGCATCAACGAAATGACTTCATCAGCCGAACTTCCCTTTCATTCTCACGTTGGGCGTGACCTCCTTGAGCCACTCGTCGGCTTGTTCGTCGAAGTCGATCTTACAGGCCACACGCAGATCCTGGGCGGACTCCAGGAAGTGACCCAGCAATCTGGACGTGTTAGGTGGTAATGCAGAGGTCAGTGCAATGCACATTGAGACACAATAGTACTCTTGTACCTGTGAGCCCTGCCCCTGGCTTTATAAGCTGGCGCGCTATCGGGGTTGAGTTCGATGGCCCTGGAGCAGTCCCGGATGCAGGCGTTAGGCTTCTGCAGCTTCAAGAAGCAGGCGCCGCGCTTCGCGAAAGCCACCGCAGAGTTGGCGTTGATCTTGATGGCCTCGGTGAACTGCAAACGAAGTGACATTTCTGCGTTGATGCAACACTAGCATCATATTAGGTTCCAACTCACCAGCTCGGCAGCCTTCTGCCACTCGCCCTCGCTGAATGCAGCCAAGGCCTCGGAGCGCTTGTCGGAGAAGGCCTGTTCCTCCTCGTCATTCAGCTCGTTCTTAGAAGCGTCTCCCATGTCCTGCGGGGGGTCGTCGTCCGCGTCTACGAGAGAACAAAGTACAACGTGAGCTTGGTCCCCACGACATTCTTACGACATACAGCGGGGACACTTGTTCTCGTTGAAAGGTCGGTCTACCCTACACTGTTGTCACTGTTGTCTACCAAGTCGCGCACGTTGCCCAACACTCACCGATGACACCCTCCATGTCCAACTCGACCTCGCTTTCTGGCTCCTCCGCCTCTTCTTCGTCTTCCGACATGGGTTCGGGAGGCGGTGTCTCACGTCTGGGAGGCTCCGGGGACTTCTTGAAGGCCTCGGGTCCGGGCGGTGGTGTGGCGGCCTTCTTGTCGGGGAGGGCGGCGCCTAGGGAGAGTAGGTACTCCCTAAAGAAGTCGAGATTGGTCTCCCACAAGAGATCGGGCTTGGCGCGCAGAATGCCCACGAACTGGCGCAACTTTTCCACCTCTGAATCGGGCAGCATCTCGAAGGAGTAGAAGAGGAACCAACGAACTGAGCTCCAGACAAACTGCGAAGCTTCCAGAAGAAGCAAGGCAAGACTAAAATCGAGACGAGCGAGTTTGTAGTAAGCAACGACGACGTTGCCTGCACTGCCATCTCGTGCTCCGGTGGGCACAGACGCCTTAAGGTGAGGTCGTGGTGACCGCTTAGCGCACGTCGACACAAGGACACTGAGGTCATACTTTGGCGCTCCAATTGTAACATCTGTGTAGTTCAGAAGTGCTGCGCAATCAGCAGTGGTGGCAACGACAATTCGGGACGACCTCCACGCGATGACCGCAGTGGTGTGATGTTATCGGTTGGACGGATGCTTAAGAGATCTAGAAAGATTCGTTTGCCGGGTTTGACCCGGTGTTACCACAGATCATGGACAGCAACATTGTGGATGAGCTGCTTGTGCCGGGTGCGACAGCAGCGCCTCCACACGGAAGCAAAGGTCAAGGCCGGAGTCCAGTAGAGAGGACATGTAACAAACGAGGACTTGACAGGCAACTGCACGACACAGAATGTTCAGGAGGTTTGGATCAAATTACGTGTCACGTACATCATCCTGGGGGGTTACACGTCAAAGGGTACATTCAGATCAGTAATCGGTACAGTTATCAGACGAAGTTGATGCCAAAAGTAGCCAACAGCAGTGTCAATTGATAGTTAAAGGCTTTCACTTCTAATGACACAGAAGTACTTGGTAAACGATTCAATGCTCTCGCTCTTACCTCTCTGTCTCATACCCCTTGCACCTGTCGCTCCCATACATGACGGGTGCACAGGAGGTGCGAGAATTACGACCGGCAGCACGAACCTGCGCGCTTAGTCCGCTTTTGGGACATGAACTCCGGCTTTCGGAAAACTTCAGCTTTGCTTCCTCACGAGGGCGCTGCTGTCGCACCCGGCAGTAGCTGCTCGTCGGCCGTCTAGAAGGACTGTGATCTGTGGTCTCACCCAAGGAGCTCGAAAGACCTGGAGGTGCAAGGAATTGTTGGTCTGCTCGTGCATGCGTTGAGATGAAGTAGCAGGAGGCATCACAGCAAAAAAATATCACTGTATGAGGCCTGTCTGAACGCGACAGCAGATAGAGACTTATGTGATGCAACTTTCTCCTAAAATGCCACCTTGTCCAATTGGAGTACTCTTCTCTACGTGGTAATACAAAGGCAGGCCTGGATGTTGAGACTTTACTATATGAAACGCAATAAGTGCTGAAGGCCTCTGGAGGCTAAGCAGAATTTCCAGTTGAGATCTCACTTGGGTCACAATCTTTAATGGGCCTTATTTTAAGCTGATCAAAATTTACAGGCAATCCATTAAATACGAGTCGAGATGCAGCAAGTGGCTGTGACTTTCACCTCCAGGTCTTTAACGCTCAATGTGTTACCCTCGGCCAGCCGCTAGATATCACTGAGCCGCAGGTGGGCCGGCCATGGGCCGGACTTGAAGCAGAGGAGAGCAAGAGGGAGAGAAGACTCAAAACATTAGACACAACACTGCTCACGATCTGTTTTGAAGAAGGACTGACAAGGAACTGAATATCTGGACAGGGCCGTAACCATGAACATGGTGGAGCGACGACTACCAGCACTGCTGCTCCACTTGGCCCTTTGCTCTCTCGGCGGTCCCCCGTTCGCGGGCGCCCTGGAGAGCGTGGTCCAGCCAGCGGAGAAGCTCTACAACTATACGACCGAGTACTTCAACCAGAGAGTGAGTTCCGCATTGTCAGATCTCAGTCAAGATCCGTCATCACCCTTTTTTTCAAAGGTCGACCACTTCAGCTTCGTGAACGGTGATGTGTTCAAGCAACGCTACCTGGTTAACGATTCCTTCTGGGACTCGTCGGCGGGTGGGCCCATCTTCTTCTACACGGGCAACGAGGGCGATATCGAAGCCTTCGCTCAGAACACCGTAATGATTGCAAAGTCAGCCGGATACTTTTAGGCTAGCACTTTCATCTTCACTTTTAGGGATTCATGTGGGACATCGCGTCCGAGTTCCGCGCCTTGCTGGTGTTTGCCGAACATCGGTATTACGGAAAGTCTTTACCCTACGGAGATAAGTCGCTGGAGGTTCGAGGCCATGTAGCATGGTATGGTCAACTCAAAACAATATTTTCTTGGTGCTCTTTCCCGTTAGCCCGACCCCAAGTACAACGGATATTTGAGCTCGGAGCAGGCGCTGGCCGACTACGCCTCGCTGCTCGTCCACCTCAAGAATAACGTCCACGGAGCCGCCGAGTCCGCCGTCATCGCCTTCGGTGGGTCCTACGGAGGAATGCTGGCGGCTTGGTTCAGGCTCAAGTACCCGCACATCTGCGATGGGTGAGGAAATACTTAGTTTTAGTATTGACGAGTATTAGTGCAGGTGGTTCCGTAAGAGTGCCATTAGTTTTTTTCACCGGCAAATTGTGAAGTTCTGGGAGGCGATCAGTGAAGAATGGCTTGACGTAAAGTAGAGTAGATCTGTTTCTCTGTCTTCTCGTAGGCTTGCAGTCAAGCAAACGTGCAAAAGGGTATCACGTCAACGAGGTTTGTAGTTGTAAATGGCTCGTATGCGCGTTGTTGAACGGATGTAAGGATCACTTTAGAACAAGTGACACTGGTCCTCATACGCATCTGACCCTTATTTCAGTCAATAGTAAATACTGTGAACTTCCCTGGTCTTCAATAAGTTTAAGATACTGGTACAGTATGCAGTACTCCAGTGTTTAGAAGATAAGGCAGAGAGCTCCATGGAGGTGTTCCTTGTTTGGGACACAGCGCCTTGCACAGGGAACTTGACATTGGAAGTCCAACTATAAATTGACGGGTCCACCCCCTCCTTCTAGGGCAATCGCTGCCTCTGCCCCGGTAGCCCAGTTCGACGCTCCATGCGACGCCTTTGGACGCATCGTTACAGCCGATTACACGGCCAAGGGCAAGGAGTGCTCCCAGGCCATTAGGAAGTCGTGGGCTGCCATAGACAATGTCACGTCAACCGGTAAGATTTTAGTTCTCATGATGGCGTACGATATGGGCATTAACACAGCTCCTGTGGATGTTTTCCTACCAGATGAAGGATTAGAGTGGCTATCAAAGGAATTCAGACTGTGCAATCCACTGAAGAAGGAAAGTATAGAAGGAGTCGGTGGCTTCAAGGACTACCTGTCCAACCTCTGGACAAATGTGGCCATGATGAATTATCCTTATCCTACCTCTTTCCTCATGCCGCTGCCAGCCAATCCAGTCAAGGTGAGCTCATTAAGGTGTCCGTGGCCTGGCTTGCGAATGACTCATTTATGCTGCAGCAAGTTTGCAAGAGAATTATAAACGGCTTGAAGTCAAATGGAGTTGGCGATTATACCGAGGATTCGCGGCCTCTCCTTAAGAGTATCTTTGACGGGGTCGAAGTCTACTTTAACTTCACCGGCAGCTCAAAGTGCCTGAAACTCAGCGACCCAGACCAAATTGGAGCGGACATGTGGGACTACCAGGTAACACGTAGAGTACTGTACGGCAATATACGAGTGCACCTAAAAGTGGTGTTGCTTTGCTAGTCCTGCACCGAGATGATCATGCCCATGTGCTACGACAATGTGGCGGACATGTTCGAGAAGTCGGTCTGGAATGCCACCGCATACGCTTTGGGCTGCAATAAACGGTGGCGGGTGACACCAAGGACTGGCATGGCAGACACCATGTACGGTGGAAAGAAGCTTATGGGCGCCAGCAACATCGTCTTCAGGTAACACTAAAGAACCGATCCCACCCAAATGTTAGTTTATTTCACAGTGGTCCTGTGTAGATGCTAAGTATATTCGTAGGTACATAATGTTAAATAAGTTGATAGATACTTAAATAGCCAAGGGTCAGAAGTGAAAATGGTGCAATGAAGGACATTGCAATTTACTTACACTTGAATAAGGATTCTTCTTGTACTCTGTGCATGCGTCATCAGTCGCTGGCGCTTCTCTCCACCGAGGCCTTGTCTTGCTGGAGATGGTCCCATTAAAACAGTCACTCTTGGCTGGCGGCTATTGTTTATGGAAGTCTGCTCACGCAGCAGCGGCGTCCCAAGGTCGCCCTCACAAATCTCTCCAGACATGAATTTTGTCGTCTGCTGCGATGAGTCCACAGCCGGTGCCGCTGCCGTTGACCTCAGCGCTCCAGATGGTTCCAAGGACGTTGGCGAAGCAACTCGCCCGTAGGACCGTCTTGGCAGCGCGACTAAAGCGCTCCAGGATCTCTGACCGAGCAATCATCCGAGAAAAGATACCAAAGTTGACGAGTTTGCAATCCTCGCCAGATAGCAGCTCGGACAGCCTTGAACTGAGGTTCTCGGGGTCTTCCTCCTTAATTATGACGATCTTCTGGTAGCGGACCACGTTCTGGGCAAAGAGTGGCACTTATGGTGTGGTTGACTGATTATGAAGTACCATTAACGCTACCTGAGCTTCTTGGGAGGAGACACAGGGCACCACGTAGGAGACGAGGCTAAGGAGTTCATGTGCCGTACGCTGGCCAATCTCTTCCGGGGTCAATTCCTTTTGGGAGACCTCGTGATCCCTGACATCACAAGACGTTTTAAGCTTAGTATGTACAAATTAGAGATCCGACTTGGCTCACCAGCTTGCATCTGTGTAGGCAATGAATATGGAGTCCGTCATATCTGCGACATAATCCCCCACGGGCTGTTGCTTTCCGAGCACTGAATCCTGGTGCCAGGGGCTGTTGACACCGCCGCCGGCACCTTCAGAGGCAGAGACAGCACTCAGGAAGGCTCCACCCAGGCCTCGGGACCTGCCGGACATTTTGCTATCCGAATCACAGCATAAGGAGACGGAAAGCGCTGGCAATTGGCCTTGTGCACACAAACACTTCAGCTAGATCTTCCTCCTCCGGCGCCAGTATTTTCTCTGCCCAAGGGTGATTAGTAGTAACGTCTCCTTTAGCTCTTCTACGGACCTCCGGCTGATGAGTGTTTATGAGGGAGGCCCTGAACATATGGACCACACGTGTGAGCCTTAAAGGAAGCGACTTGCGATTGTCCAGCACACTTCAGCTAGTTGAAACAGCAGAACCGAAATTCGTCTGTGGTGTCTGTCTGAAGCACATCATGCACTTCAGCACCTGTGTCACGCGCACTGACGTAGTTGTTGTCATCACAGCTTAGGACGATTGTTGTTGTTTTTTCCGACTCGTACGGTTTAGTCACAGGCAGCCATCACAAGGTATAAAACATCGACAGTCAGACCCACGTACGTACGCACGTACGTACGCACGTACACGGCTGATGTGCGAGCGAGCGAGACTTATTAATTGTGTGCTCCTCAGATGTACGAGGATCTGGCGAAAAGTGACTGCAGCACTCGCTATTTTCTCTTACTTACTGTATTATTGCGTCGCTATGGGAAATGTGATTTCATGCTCAATTTCTTGCAACTTTTGTTTCCTCCCGGATCCTCTGGTCAGTTCTCCTGTCTTCCTCCTTTCCTTGGGTTCGGTGAAAAGCTGCTTGTCGGCTGTCAGTGATACTGATGATGATGGTGAAATTATGCTCTATTAGTATTGTGCCTGTTCCTCTGTCGCTTCATTGCTTCCGTCAATCGAAAACTTTGACGGCACAGTTCAAAAAAAGTAGCTCTCTAAGTTTGTCGCAGCTCAGACTCTCGCGACAAAGTTCTGAGAACTAATTGTAGTGGACGAGAAATCTCAGTCTTCTCTTTCCTGTCCTTCCCTTCACATTGCCACTCTCTCCTAGCCCTGGAGAGAGAGGAGATGATATTGAAATCCGTGAACAGCAGGAGTTGCTGGCATCTTTATGACTCCTGCTGTAATACGCGGGCATAACGATGTCCTGAGAGAGCTTTTCTAAAGAAACTCTTTGTCAATCAAGCAAGCATGAGAGGACATTTAAAGAAAGGGGGGCAGAAGAGAAAAAAAACATAAAGAAAAGGAATTCACTGAAATTTTCAGGGATTTGCTGTACATTTTTATGGCCGACCTTTGCGCTTGATGTCCTCGCAAGTCCTGAGAAGTTTTACCCGGTGCAAAGAGCCGTTTTGTCTGAGTAAACAGTTTACAACAAAACTAATGGAGGAGTCAAACATTTCACGACTTGCATTTCTAAAAACACACGTAGATGACTTGGTGACCAAGCTTATTCAACTTGGTGACCCAGAATATTCATGCAGAAGTGGCCTACATTGTGATAATGGGCAGTTCTCGGCCGCCCGCGATTATCCCACATGATTGTGTCGCTAAACTTGGGTGGGTAAAGAAAGGGGGGGGGGGGGGGCGAAAGAAATGGGTCTTTCCCCAACTGTTGCTACGTAAAGCAAAAGTGTAGGTGAGGTCGTACTTTACTGTCTCTCGCTAACCTCCCCCCTTCCCCCTCCTCTCATCTCTACTAATCGCCTTCTTCAGTCTGTTGAGATAAAAATTGGACTGTAAAAACGTCCAATAAGTTTTCCACTTGTCCGGACAATTTTTTTCTTTCATTTTTTGTTGGAGAGCGAGGTCAGAGGCAGAAGACACATTTGATGACCGCATTTGTCTCGGTCTCGCCGATTTTTTATGTTAATCAAGTACTTCCCAAAGTGCGTCGCGTTGATGCGCAGCATTTGCTCATTGATGTCTGATGGCTTTAGCGCTGTCACTTGGATTATCAACACCTTCAGTGTGAAAGTGCAACAGCACCCAGGAGTGCCCAATGACATACTTTGTGTTTCAAGTGTCAAGCTACAAAGTGGGGCGGGCAATTCACGTCACTTTTGAGCATCTCATGAGCTCAAAGCAACGGCTTCACGTGTCTGGGTGTAGCACAGCTTTCTCCTGAAGCAGTCACGGCACAAGAGTGATTATTGCGGGTCCAACAACCGTTTTTGTTTATCGTGCTCGCTATTTAGCAACGGGCTGCTCGATCCGTGGTCTTCGGGCGGCGTCCTCCGGACTGTTTCAAAGTCCGTGGTGTCGCTCATCATCCCGGAGGGTGCGCACCACTTGGACCTGAGGGCGTCTGACCCAGCAGACCCGCCGTCGGTCATCAAAGTGCGAGAGATCGAAAAGAGGTAAACAAACAAAAATGTTCTTTCATATTAGAAGTCCTGAGGTGACCTCGTATCATTTTTATATCAGATACATTCGTCATTGGGTGGATGAGGCTGAGGCAGCAGCGGGCAAGCCCCAAGCTGGACCTGACGCCAACTCGATCATCGTGGGCAGGTCGGTCCTGTTGTAATCGACGTCACCCACCGCCAGGTCTCATATCTGGAGCTTTGTCCTTTGCGGGATATACACATTTAAGTACTCTGATTTTTGTCAGGTATCAGGCAAAGAAAAAGTTGCACTCGTTAAAGCCTTAGTGGTATGAAGTCTGTATGGCAATGTGTAACCGCTACTCATGATCAGTTTGTCAGATTGTCATTACTGTGGATGGCTGGTGATCGGACTGTGCGTTTTCACGGTTTATAAAATGTGTATATAATTGTATTTACCCTGGGATTGATGCTCCCAAAACTTACATTTGTTGAAATACTGATTAACGATTAGTTTTTGCCGGTAATCAGCGACAAATCAAGGAAAAGTGGCCGATTTTAACACCACACCATTGGCATGGGAGTAACTTCAAAAGCAGCCACTTTATTTTGCTGTTTTTATCTTTGCATGGAGATCACACTGGGAAAATTAAGTGTGGCATTTGGACCTTTTGAGTCAGTTTTCAGGAGGGGTTATGAACTTATAACTTATAGGGCACATTCTAGGCTTTCACTTGAAAGGTGTACTTCTGTACACTTCTGTACTTGGTTCTTGGTAAAGTTAAGTAGTCCAAACCACTTGCAAATTGCAGACCCCTGCATATGAAGAGGCTCCCCCTTAGAGTGCCACTTGCGTTAAGCATGCGATAAATGTAAACGGTCATGAAAAAACTGCAATTTAGAGCACTGATTAAATTCCGGGACTGAATAACTGATTTATTTTGAGAAATGAATAATGTGCAAGCCTTACATGGGACGAATCTCTATCACGTACTCGAATAAAGACCTACATATACATGACCTTGTTG
>JAAUXU010094028.1_pt1 | contig 11865 bp, 12 predicted proteins | sample 7278151 | NCBI WGS metagenome assembly JAAUXU01 (sample SAMN14350113, study PRJNA611818) | marine sediment metagenome | isolation source: surface marine sediment (1.8m) | place: French Polynesia: Moorea | collected 2018-08 | reverse complement strand
TTACCTAATTTAAAACCTTGGGGTGAAGCAGCTGACTGTAAAAAATAATTGGCTTCGCAAAGGACTAGGTTAATAGCTATTTTTTCATTTGCAGCCTTCCCCCCCCCCCCCCCCCACCTCAACACTTTTCAGCCTCCCATTGACTTTCCGCCCACCCTGTATCACTTGAAAGTAGTCACAAGATGATTGAACACTTGAAAGTAGAGCAAATAGCTGACAAAGTTAGGCAAAAATGCGCTCACGAAAATTATGGACAGCCTCGACCTCATGTGGCAATTTTCCCCATTTCGCCAAGGTCGCCCTGTATTTCAACGGTGCATTTAGCATCTTTATTGGTGAGCGGAGAGCCCAAAGCACTCGTTAAAGCCACGCACTTATGTACAGTGCAGCAGGCTAGAAATGGAGATTGAGCTAGGAGCTCGCATGCTCAGGAAAAAAAATGCTGAGATAGCTGTCCAATTCTGTGCACCCTCTCGTACAGGGTGACCTGATAAGAGGTCTCTGAAGCTCAACCGAGCATTGCGTGACTGCAGCTTCGATGATTCCAAGAGATACAGTTTTTCGACGAGATCATCTCTGTCAAGATGATGATTGCTGGCCTCAGATAGTCGACTATTTTTTTCCTCGGTAGTGAAAGATTTGACGACTTCTTTAAGGGTAACGTTGGCCAGCCTATGGAGCCGACCGTGACGGACTGCAAGACCTGCAGAGTGCACGCACATAGAGAATGGAGAAAGATACTGTGGACTTTCGACGCAGCACCAAAATTTAGTGGTACCCCGGCCGCCACGACCCTTGATAAGATCCAAAAGACCCCAGAAGCTTTTGGAAACGTACGCAATCAAAAAAAAGTTGATAATAAAAGTTAAGGAACTTGAGCAACACGTCAGCAGCTGCTTTTTTGCACTGTACCAAACGCCGCACAAGCAATTCTTTACTTGAAGAGACGCTCCAACATCTGCAGTTGGCACCTCTCAAAGGCGATGTCACCCGACTCCGGCGACGTCAGAAACTGTGCACACAGACAAATTCGCATAAAGCAGCTGCGTCGGGCGTGAAGAAATTCCTTGCAACAAACATTGCGAATTGTTTTGACGCATGCAACTCATGCAACAGATGTCTCTTTGTTCTTGACATCAACATCGACTCGACTGTAGGAACAGAGCTCGACGAGGCTCAGCAGCTTGTGCATGCGCTGGAGATCGTCAATTTCTCCAACAGATTGATGCCATTGTTCACGTCCAAGTCGAGCTGCCACACTGATGATCATAGTTTACGCGTGCAGACATGGAGGCCACGGAAAATGCACAGTTGCGTCCTTGCTTTTCTGGTTTTCAGTGAAAGCCTTTTCTTCTGCTTCTGCGTCCTCTTCTTTGTCGCCGCCGTCCTCGTCCTCGTCGTCGGATTCCCCGAAAAAAATGCTTTTTTGCCTCCGCCTTGGTGACAGTGAAACGTGATATATGCGTCTGCTTATACAGGGCAATCCGATTAAGAATAGACACTTGTTTCCACCACTCCCAACTTCAAGTTCAGAGACTTTCTTACCTGTACAAGTCATCAGGTAACCGCACGTGCCAGTGATACCGTCACTTATGAAAACTTTCCACGGCATCAGAGAATAGTGGGGTTGACAGAAGGAGATAGTAAAGGGGAGGTTCTGCTACCACCATTTCTGGAACGATCCTCAAAACCTCTGTTTTTCCCTGCATTGCAACTACACAGAGTTGAATAAAGTGTCTCAGTCCAAGGGAGATTTGCTATTTCTCCACACACTCTCCCTCACCTGTGAGGAAGCGTCGTATGGGTCACAAAAAGTATGACACCTCATCCTCAATTTAGTTCTTTTCAAAGACTATCATGCTGACTCACATTGCACATAATGCAATTACAGGACTTATGACTGTTGTCTCGTGTTGTCCGGGACTTCTTGTCCCCTGCAAAGCAGGTGAGGTCCCCACCCAAGGGATCGCAGGGACAGCTACCTCTGGGGGTGAGGGAGCACTTTCCAAGACACTCTAATCTGCATTTACCGTCCTTCTATTCGGCCGAGCTGTTGGCTTCGAAGTCTACGGGCAGCTGTGACAGTCCTGTGTCACTCGCCAGACCAAAATATTTATATTTGCCGACGGTGTCCAAGTCTGCCCAATAACCCACTAACAACTATTTGGGGCAGCAAGATGGGGCGCAATCCCTCAGGGCCAAGAAGGTGCAGAAGTTCTGTAAGGCCAACTCTGTGTCATTCTGGCCGACAGACATGTGGCCTCCGTCCTCTCCAGATCTCAATGTCTCTGACTTTAGTTGGAGGGGCGTCGTGTGGAGAGGAAGAGCAATCGCACTCCCTACTTCGATTAGGACAGCTCGACCAAAGACTGGGACGCCATCCCCGAGAAGGACATCAAGAAGAAGATCAGTGCAACATTCAGGCCGAGGTTAGAGGCCAATAACGAGGCTAACGAAAGCGTCAGACAATACCAACCAATCTTCCATAAAAAATTTCAGAGTATTATATGAAAATATGAAAACCTTTCTTCTGTTGGGAATAACACTTTGTAATGAGCATGGCATCACCCTGTACTCGCTACGTTAAGGCAGACTTAGAGTTGATCCTCGTGTTCTGCACTCAGTCTTCAGGCTGAACACGATGTAACAGCCACGTTGTCCAGTTAGTCCAGAAACTGCCTGTCTGTCCGGAGACCGGACGCAGCTTAGGGTGACTTGAGAACTGACGTTGTCAGGACTGAAGGCATTTTTCAGCTTTGAAACAAAAAATATTTTTTCCGTAAATGCGCTGTTTCTCCGTGGGTCCCAATTCTTCAAATGTCTTCCTGAGTCCGGGGACGTGAGGACGCTGTCAAGAACAGTGATATCAACCAAGCTCAGAGCCACGTGGAATAGCAGCCATGTAGCGGAGGAGGAAAATAAAAAGTGCTGCACAACAGAGACTGGGCCTCGCATGCCTACCTGTGCCATGAGACCAGGAGGCGAACGGTGAAGAGAGCTTGTACATACACTTTGAAGGACGATCTCTTCTTGTACCTGCAATAGGACCTGTTCGACCAGGTCTTTCCCCAACCCAGCTCTTGCTTCACACTCATTGCCAGCGTCTCTGGAGGCGCTGTGCATTTGGAGCATGATGACTTATGCAACATATGCACATGCAACACAGGTAATGAAATTCATGTCTCTCGTGGTTGGTTGCGCACAACTGGCCTTGCCTCATAGCTGTACTTCTGGTACTCCAAACTGAACACTCCAATGATCCCCATGTTGGCAAAGTTGGCATAAAATTGCCTCTCTGCGAGAGGAGCAGGCACAGAATGGCAGGACTGAGAGAATTTCTAATACCTCCAATGATGACGTAGCTATTATTTAAACTGCACATATTGTATGGTCACTACATCTCAAGTCCATTATTACCTTTGCTGTCCTACTCCCAGCACCATTCAATCACCGGTGAACTCAATCTTTTAAAGAGAGAACCCGACAGAGAACCCGACAGAAGAAAGGCAAACGGATTGTTTGGAAAAATAGCAATACTGTGGATACCTTGCAATGTAGCCCAATACCCCAGCCGGCAATGAGAGGGCGAAAAGGGTCTCCACGTTTCATGTACATGGCAATCTGTGAAGTACTTGTCCAAGCAGGCAGGTCCGTCTTTACTTGTGTTTATGCATAAAAACCTTTAATAACTCACATGAATGCAATGCCATGGGGCTGTTGTTCATTCTTAAGCGGATGGCTCTGTACAGTGAGCGCGCGTGAACTTGATACGCGCAACCATGCATATGTGGCTCTGCACACCAGACCCTTCCTGTCTTTTTTTTCTCTCTATCCTTCTGTGTGTATTTGTATGTAGCGACGTTTGCGTGTGAGCGCGCGTGAGATAGAATTTACATGTAATATTTCTCCCCGCCTGTCTTCGGACCCACCCACCCTGGCGGATTTGTTGCCCCGCCTCGAAGTGTCTCCTGACCGTAGCCCCGTACCTGGAGTCGATGTTCCCGACCAATTTCGCCCGGGTGAGCAGGCTCTTAGCCTGACGTTCTTGAAATATATCTTTGTGAGTGCGCGCGCGAGTCCATGTGTGGTAAAACCGTTAGATTGCGGCCAAATAAATCCAGCAAAAGCAGTGAAAGCGACCAAAATGCTGAATGGGGGGAGGGGAGAAAAGGGACGGTTCCTCGTAGACTTCCCTCTTACAGAGAAAAGTCAGAGTTAACCGAGCAAAATACCACGGAGAAGCCGATTGCGCCGCACCCAATCAAGTGTCATGTTCTATTGAAGGCCGACGCTAGGAGACTTTCTTGATGTCCAAGGGCGCCTTAAAGGAGAGGACAGAAAATGGAACGAGAGAAATGGTCCTCGTGTGCGAAACTGGCTGTTGGTCCATTGATTTCGGCGCCATAACTAGGTGCAAAAAAAGGACTTGTCCATTCTGCTAAGTGGAGATCTAATGAATCTGCACAAGTAAGCAAGGAGAGACGTTGCTCAAAGGCCGGTGGCATCTGATCTGATGTCATCTGAGGCCGGTGGTGATCAGCATCGTCACTGTGGCCTGTCACGAGTCCTAGGGCGGAGGACCAATGTAGTGGCCTTGAAGGCCAGATCTGAGAACGCTTGACGTTGCTCAGCAACCTTCATTTAGCGACCGTATGCCAAAGTCGACCTCCTTCTGCCCCAAAAGTGAAGTTTCGACCTCTCAAGGTCACTGCGTGAGCAACCTCGAAATGGCCTCGACTCGAAAAAAAGTTTCGCACAAACTTCCGAGAATCGTCAAATTTTCTATTTACTGACGTTCTGCCAATTCTTGAAACTTAATCCTACCTGACTTTTTTCAAACTTTGGCAACACAACAAGAACCCAAAATGCCACAGTTTACTTGCCTGAGCCGGCTGGAGTGAGCAGATTCGCCTTGCAAAATCTGCCATATCTTTCAGATTTGCCAGAGGGCGGACCCGAGATTCGAGGCGGGCAGCCCAGGTACAACATTGGCGACTGGGTAAACGTGACGTGCACGTCCAGGAACTCGCTGCCCGCGGCCGAGCTGGCTTGGTTCATCAACGGGGAAAAGGCCGACGTGGCGCTCGTCACGCACTTCCCTGAAACCTCGAATTACGGGGGGCTCCGGACCTCGAGGCTGGGACTCACCTTCAAGGTAAGACTGCAATACCCTTGTGTGTGCTTGCGCAAGTGTGGAACTTCGGCCTGAATCCAAACAAGTGCTAAGCGTGGCAAGCAAAATAGTTTAGGGAAGCACGTCCTACTCCGCACTTTATGGATCTCAGCTTGAAGAGCCATAAGAAGTCATGACCTCGGCGAGGTCCACGGACATGCTGGCTCACCCTCCCACGCTCTTGGCGTCCCACTCCTCCGTGTAGTCACAGATTAGCCAACGCGTGAAGAAACTGTTAGGCCCCCTCCTCTGTCAGCATCTTGACGGCGGAACCATTGATGGACCCGTCCTCGGCCACCTTCCGCACGTTGGTGGCGAGCCTGCGCGTGACCACCGCGTCCAGGCCCGTCCAGACACCGTTTCGGCAAGTGCATCAGAGGACTCGATGCAAAATGCTCTCAAGCAGGCCTTTCTGCGGAAAGTTTAGTCGCCTTTGCCGTTCATTGGGGCATATTTCTCCCAGCAATTTTCCTCAGCAAGACAAAAGTCTTCGAAACTCTTGCATATAGGACAATCTTCTGTATTCATTGCTCTCGTAGACACACGCAAAAAAAGCGGTAGCGGATTTTTTACGTATTCTGCGCCCATAATTCATGTCGACAACAAATTGTCTGAAAGAAGAGAGAAACTAAACGCAGTCGCTCGCTCTTGGGCTCTAAAGACCAGGTTGAACAAGCGAAAATCGTCTCGTCAGACAGCGTCGCAAGCAAAAGTTCGGTGCAGATTTGGTTTCTTGCCGCTGAAAATCATCGACTACGAAAAAGAAGTCCACACATCCAGAAAAATTCGCCCAGACTAAGTGTATCTTAAAGGGAGAGACGCGCCCAAGCTTTCTTGCATGTAGGACAGACTGAATAGGCTCTTTTACATGGTTTCTCCCTCCCCCTCCCCTCTGCAAGAGGTTGTTACACACCGTGTGAGCCAAAAAGATGCCCTCTACCGCGCCAAACTCGCGCTAAGGTGCCTCTTTCAGGCTCACACTGCGCCAAAGCGAATTCCCTCCCAAGTTCCCACAGGCAATTATTGGGGCATTAGCGATGCTTCTTTTCTCTCTGCCACCCTGTACTTTTCACTGTAACAACCTGAATTGTTCCACCCACGCAATGAGGGGGAAACGAGAGCCACGCAAGCAAAAAAATCGTTTTGCGAGCGGAGAAATCGGGTAAAAGTTTACTTTCCAACTGGAAATGTTTTGTGAAGACTTCACTGAAGCAATGATCTTGTCAGATTTGATCCTCTGCAGTTTATCAGCAGATAAAAGTAAAGAGACTTAGGGAGTTTTTCTTTACCCAAGTGAGACCTGTGTTTAATGCTAGCCAACAGGCACACTACTTACACACACCCCCGGGGGGGGGACCTACTTAAAAAGTATTTGGGTCAACCCACCCACCTCCGTGTGGAAGGGGGAGGGGGGGAGGGGGGTTCCCTCCACACCCCGAAGAGCAACCACTTCCACCGGGTGTGACAAAATTGATTGCCCCTCTTGCATTTTGCCAAAGCTCAACCTTACCCTAACGGATTTTTACATTTTTCCTTTTCTTCTTTGATAAATTGCTTGCCGGCATGTTAGTGAGGCACCCAAAATTCCAAAATACTCTAACATTTTGGCAACCCTGACTTTGACAAGTGGCTACAGAGCACGCGGGACTTGTTTCTGGCACCCAAGACAACGTGGCAACAACACTTTGGGAACCCTGAGAGGCAGAGCTCGTATGAGCATGCTAGACTTTTGGCAACCCTGACTTTGAGAGAAAGAAACAGAGCAAAAGAGAAGCTCGTCTTAGCGTGGATGTGGGGAGGAACTTGATTCTTGGAGGGGTAATCTATTTTGTGACACTCTGTAGATAAGTCTTCCGCTTCTGGGCCCCTGCATTGTTGACAGCCCGGGGGGGGCGAGGTCATATCCATGATGGAGGAAAAGGCAGGGGAGGCTTCACTACCACACATGCACACACAGAAGCAAATAAACTTCACTATTCCTTTATTTATGGTCCAACTATTGTAGGTCCGTCGAGAACACTTCAGCAACGGCGACCTCAAGTTGAAGTGCACGGCCGCAATCACTACAGTCTACTGGAAGTCGAACGAGGAGTCCGTGCAGGTAACAGTAAAAGTCGACTGGTCCTCGGCGGGAGCGTGACGAGTCCCGGACTGCAGACTACGAACGGGCAGACGGTGGAAAAGTCCACAGACACGTATCAGATGTGCTTCTCACCCCACGAACGCTGGTGGCAGTTGAACGTCCGACGATTTGTGGTAGACAGCAAATTCAGGGCAAAATTGACTCAGGCTTTTACATTTTTTTAAAAGCATATTAAAGAGTTCCCGTCTCATTAGGCTCATGGCAGACATTTCCTTTTATGAGTCCTTCAGCAGTAAAAAGAGGGAAACATTGCCTAGTCTGTCCAGGAGCTTCCAGGGAAAGGAATTGAACTGCAGTCAAATAACTTATGAGACTTTATCGACTAATAAAGCGTCCTTGCAGGGCTCGGGCTTCAACGCGCATCCGGCCCCGGTCTCCGAGAGCAGCAGGGGGAAGGCATCAGGTACGTGTTTGAGTGCGTGCGCGCACACTCACGCACGCGCACACACACCACCTTCTTGAACTCTAGCAAATTTCTTTTTTTTTTATCTACAGTGGTCTTCCGCTTTCTCCTTGCAGCCGCCACCAGCCACATCACGGGCGGCAGCGGCGGCAACGGCGGCGGCTTGCTGTCCGCGACCGCCGCGGCCATGGCGGCCTACGCGGCCTTGCCGTACTTCTTCTACTTCAGAAGGATTCTCTAGAGTCACCCTCTGCAGAAGATGAGAGAGAAGAAGTCACTGAAACAATTGGCCGCGTGAGGCCTTCGCCAGCGGGAAAAATAATAAGTGAAAGTGCTTTGCTGGTCCGTGAGGGTCCCGATTGAAGACAATTTTGCTTAACTGCGAGAAAAAAATACATGGGAAGAGAGTGAGGAAAAAAGTGGAGACGCCACCTGCGGTATTAATATCAGAGGAGACTGCGGATTTGCGGTCCTTTTTACTTCTCTCAAGGGATGCAATGCGACGAAAAGAAACTTTCTGGATTTTTCTCCCTTTTACACAGGAAAAAAACTGCATCAAGCAACAGAGCTTAACATAAGAAAGTGTATAAGCAACTCTATCAGACAGGTCAAAGAGTGAGTCCAGCGAGATATGATGACACAAATTATTAGCAATAGAAGCTTGTAACCAATGAAGAGAGTGCCGGAAAAAAAGGAGTTAGTTGGTCCATTCAAGTGGAGACGCAACTTCGACTCTACAGTGTGAGCGAACAAAAATTTACTCTCGACAGCTTTGGAAAAGTTTGGCCTGAACAAGAAGTGAGACATCTGGTTCAACATGCACAATTATTTCATTTTGCCCATGCCTTGCCTCTAATGCAATAATAAGCGCCACCTCAGCAGTCAACCTAGTCCTGGCCAAGACCCCCTCCCCCCTGCTTGTGGAGTAGTCCATGGATGTGTCGGCCTGACTTGTGTTTATTCTTTGTTCCCCTCCCCCCTCTTCACCTAGTCATGATACAGCTGCTGTGACCATCCTGGATCATACTGCCGAACATGTTCTTACGACGGTGTCCCGGCAACACGTTGATGCTGGAGAGGTCTTGCGACACCAAACACTTGGAGAGCTTTCTGGTGTCACACATGACCTTTTTCTCCCCATAGAGTTAAGGCCTTTCTGATTCCCATCCCACACCTCCAGTGGGGGCCTCGTGGAGTCAGCCTTGGACGTCTGGGTGACCACCATGGAGGTCATGTTATTCCAAGTCCAAAGTCAGGGCACACGATGAAATCTTTGCTAAGTGTCAGTTATGAAAAGAGAAGCTTCATTTTGCAATGTGAGATGAAGAAAAAAAAAGATAAAGATAAAAAAGAGTTTACCTCTAGGAGAAAACAAGTTCTAAGAGAGCGTAAAGTTTTTGCTCCCCCCCACTGTACTGAAGTCCCCAACTTAAAAGTGCAAATTTACCCTGTGTGCGTAGCTATTTATATCTGAACGAAAGGGTACTTTTCAGTCCTAACCGCGCCATTATTTTTATCAAACATTGCATAGAAGTTTGCGTTCCCTATCATGCTACTCTATTATAATGCCTGTGATAATCTTGCACTCATTCATAGAGAGAGGACTGTGTTTTAGGTTGTTTTCTTAAATAAAGGTTCTGAGAGATACTCAAGGTCCTTGAGAGGGACCTTCAGGGTGCTTGAATGACGTCGTCAGCAGCATTAAATTTGCCAAATTGGATTCCAGAATAATCCCTTGATCCGGAAATTCGCTGATTGAATATTTAATGGACCAGATGGCATTGTACAACTGCATAGCAGCAGCTCCATCTCATTCAATAAGTTATCAGATAATAAACACATACGTACAGCACGTACAAAGCATGTGTGGATTCTCAAGTGCTGCCAATTGTTGTTGTTGTTGTTGTTGCCCCCGCCCCGAAAAAACGATCCTAGCAGAATTTTGAGGCTTTTTTTCTCAACCTCCAGGCAACAATAAAGGGTATTGACGTCACTACTGCCTGGAGAACTTTGTACCGCTCCCTTGGGACACTTTCAGCAGTGAAAACAACTGAATTCTCCCCCCTGTCGTTAGCAATCAGTCCACAAGCGAGGGAGAGAGAGAAAAAAATTATGAATTCTTGCATTATGGGAGTGCTCGCACTGACACAAAAACCCTGGCTTGTAGAATGACACCTATTTCAGTCTCTTCTTTCAATCTCCCCCTGTTCCTCTTTCCTGATCGTGTCCTTCTCTTCATGCCTGAAGTCGCCAGCTTCAAGTCTCGGGCTTCAAGCTCATTTTGTCCACTCAGCTCACTGGACTCAGTGAGCTCGAGTTGTTTTTCTCTCTTCTTTGACTCCGTCACAGTCTTATTTCCTGCTACTTGTAGCGCTTGAAACTTCCCACCAAAGCAGCTGGATCCTGCTGCTCCGGGTCGATGTTGTTGTCTCTGCCGCGCAACCTCGTCCACTGGCTCTCCAGCCACTCCAGGGTCTTGTCCACCGCGATCATGAGGAAGAAGAGCGCGGCCACCATCATGACGACGCCGATCACTGAGAAGAGAGGGAGAAAGGAAAGTTTGTGTCGAGCTTTATAGGCTTGGGCAGTGGATAAAGGATTGGCATTTAGTGGTGAAAGAGCAAAGAGCTTGTAAACTTTCACAATACAATGCGAGCAAGAACAGATGAGGAGATTAAAAGGTGTTGACGGCTGTCGTGCAGTCACCTCGACCAGACAAAGATGGAGGAGAGAAAGAATAAAAGTTGCAGGCTCGATCTGACCCTTCGAAGCCATTCTCTGTTGCAACTTTTAGTGTGACGCATATAAAGTCTGGGGTTTTTCTTTCTTAAAGAAGGAGGACTTAAGGAGACGATCGTTATGGGCTCAAGGACCTGCGGCTCGATGCATCCTCGCTAATAGACAATTGTTAGACCTCGGAGTTTTAGGCGAAAACTCTTTGCGATGAAAGAAGACTCTTCGGGAATGTTTCATTTTTTTTCTCTGCAATTCCATTAATTCTCATTGCCATTTTCGTCTGTTATATTTATTGTTATCGAACTTATGGCCTTGAAAGGGACGCTGTAGGTCTTTTGGGGATTTCGCCTATAATCTCACGTTGTGGACATGACCAATCACTTGGCAGTGAATGAGCGTAAGTATGTGGTTACTCAATTGAAACGTAAATGACGTCACAGAAGTGACATATCCTACTATTAATGCCAGGCCGAAATTTGATATCTATTAAGATTTTATATCATTGATTGAGGTGGAAAGAAAATGTGACCTTTTGGTAGCTATGACGGCCACAGGTAGCAAGTCTTTGATCATGCTTTCATTCTGTGACCAATTTCGTCCTCGCTCAGTCTGAAAGCGAGGTCTTTGGCCTCAAGGCTGCAACATGAGTGCTGTCAAAAATGGCCTTAACTTTTTGTTGCGTCTCCTGAAAATCGTCATCGTCGCTTCTTTGTTTACTGACAACACTGTCAACGCTTGACTAGGACTTGAATTTTCCACCACCAACAACAACACTTGGACAATTCGCAGTCCTGCTGGCAAAAAAAATGTGCGGTGAACAGGACTCCTGCTGCCATCACCGCGTTTTCCCCTACTTTTTTATTACTGCATCGCCTAAAAAGGGGCCGTAAAACAGGAAGGGACGGACAGGGAAGGCCTACAAAGAAGGCCTGCGAGGAAAGGCCTACAAACTAGATCAGGCCACAGTTAAGGGCAATCCAATTTTCGCGTAACGGAAGAGGAAGGGAACAAATGGCAAGGAAATCGTATTCTCTGACGACAAACTCGACCAGAGAAGGAAAAAAAATCACTTGACAGGAGAAACCGTTGGGGAGGGGAAGTGTTGAATTTTGCCCTCGAGGGTGCGATTTTTTTCGCACCGATGCAATCTTATGGATCTCAGAATGCGATCCCAAAAATCATCTTGTTGATGAATAAAGGGAAAGAATTTTGCCGTCAATGACAGCGGACAAGGATTAAGCGTGGGTTAAATCTGCGGCCTTGACAGTTTTTCTTTGTTTTTGCTTTAAGCTGTCAAAGTTGCTTCTCTTGTCTGGGAAACAATTTTAAAATAATGCATGTAGAAACTCATATAATACAATACACGTTGGCCGACGAAGTGATGCCGTTAAAAATAGGAGTTCTTAGGTG
>JAAUXU010131555.1_pt1 | contig 11868 bp, 14 predicted proteins | sample 7278151 | NCBI WGS metagenome assembly JAAUXU01 (sample SAMN14350113, study PRJNA611818) | marine sediment metagenome | isolation source: surface marine sediment (1.8m) | place: French Polynesia: Moorea | collected 2018-08 | reverse complement strand
TTCAAAGATGTCAACAGAGTTTGCGTAGCTGCAGTATTAAGGAAGTTATGATGCTTGAAAGTGGTGTATGCTGACTTTTGAACTGCCCCAAAAAATGTTGGGGGTCTCTGGGCTCGCCCCCAGCAGGAGTCCTGGGGTCCCTACCCCCAGAGGGTAGGGAGCTGAGCACTTCTCCTAGCAAAAAAAATTGCATTTCACTACTGAAAAAGTGACCTCAAAATGAGATTTTTTTGTCTTTCAGCCAGGTGCTTACTTTTGCACTGCACTGTATTTGTTCAGAGAAATTACCTACCATATGATGGTGATAGTTAAGGTAGTTATGTCCCATGAGGGTCTGAAGTACAACACTAAGGGTAGGACAGTTCAGGCAAGCCACAGCATCGCCTATACTGCCAGGAACATCCAGCCAGTACTTTGTTTGACAGCAGGTGGTGAGGCATTTCCATTTTGCCCTCCATCTGTTGTGAAAGAGTTCCTTGATGGTTCCCTTTCCAATTTTGAGGTCATCTCCCAAGTTCATCTGTTCCAGGAGCTTTCCACTCCAGAAGAGATGACCCCTGAGATGATCCCAACCAATGCCATCCCAGCTGCTCTGGTTCCTGCCCCGGTTCCTGAATGCTGTCTGAACTGCCACACATTGGGCATACCATACACCCAGAACAGCCTCCAGGCCAGAAGTAGGAGTGGAGAAACACACATGAGCCATAGCCAGCAGACCTAGCTTTTGCACTCTATTGAGATTCCTCTTATAGTTTATGGCCTTGTTTGCCCAGACTATGGCCCTGTACATAATCTTAGGCCTAATGATGCCAGTGAAGACCCATTTCATCAAAAACAGGCTGGGTCCCCATAGCTGACCCACAGAGGTCTTGAAACGATACAGGAGCCTAATAGCCTTTTTTGTTTTATCCCTGATATGTGGACCAAAGGTCAGTTTGCTGTCAAGCAGAATACCCAGGTATTTCACTGTATCAGAGTAAACAAGGTCTCTTGTTCCCATGCAGAGACATGGTAAACCAGAGGTTTTTTATTCTCTTGTGAGTAAAGATGACCACTTCAGTCTTGTCAGCCCCAAACTCAAGGCCACTTTCCCTCCCATACTCCAATGCCCTGGAAATTGCCTCTTGCCCTCATTCTATGAGGGAGAAATATGTCAGGACCTCACAGGACAATGGCTGCATCATTGGCAAAACCTTTGATGTGGACTGGTCCAATATTGAATCCATCTCAGAGACTGTCAAAAGCCAGATTCCAGACCAATGGGGACAAGATGCCCCCTTGGGGTGTACCTTGTGTCAGTGACCTGACTGCAGAGATCGCCTTAATGTTGACTGTCACCAATCAAAAGTGGAGGTAGTATGAGTACCATCTCACTATATGAGGGGGCAGGTGTTTGACCTGCATGCCCTGGATGCTAGCATCCGCACTCAAGTTGTCAAAAGCACCCTTGATGCCTAGAAAAATTCCCAAAATTTCAGAAAAAATTCGGAAAGCCCGTCTACTCTCAAGATATGCAGTCCAGGTGACCTCATTCTGGTCTCTAGAGTATGTCCTCCAGGCCCCCTTGCATTCCTTCTTAGTCCTTCTACTTCTCCTTCCCAGTAAAAAGGCTTGCCTGGCCAGCGTGGGCCCCTTTGCAGAGGGCATGCCAATCTGAGGGCCCTTTGGATCTCTCCAATCCAAGCACGGCCCTGTCTAGCCATCACTTGGTGATATACTTTGGGTCCCGAAACAGCTGTCTGTCTAGAATTTCTCTAAACTGTTGCCAATTGGCCCTGGCCAGGTTCGGAACTCAATGGTAGCTTCAATCTGTACCTGTAGGTTAAACTCAATACGTCCATGGTTTGAAAATGTGGCATCAGAGCAGACGCTAGTGTATCAGGGGATAGATTGAGCAATAGGGTAATATCTACGGATGTTTTTGCACCCCTGGCAGTAAAGGTTGGAAGATGACCCACATTTTTGATCACCAAAGAGTGAGAGAAGATGTAGTTCTCTAGAAGTTCACCATGTTGGCTACTATCTTTCCCCCATAGTATACTATGAGCATTAGTATCAATACATGGTATAAGGGGAAATTTATGCCTCGAACAGTGAGTTACCAGTTCTTTCCATGTCGGGGGAAATATATGTTCTGCCGCGGCTGTGATGTCCAGATACATCAAGACAAGGTAGATCCTAAGATCATTGTTATTACAGTCTGATAAGGTACCTGTGACCCATAAGGAGGTGCAGATGTCCCTTCCCGAGAATTCCAGGCAGAGCCACACATTCATACCTTGGGTGCAGACAAGTGCGGCTCTAGGGTTAGTGCCATTGGCATATGAGGGGGATAAACCCTGGAATTCAGTGACATGTTCACCATGTAGATACGGCTCTTGAATGAAAAGGCAGATGCTGTCTCAACCACTTAGAAGGGAGTGGATAGCCACCTGGCAGTGTTGGCTATTAAGCAAGAGGAAAGAATAGTTCTTACTCACAACTTTTTTTGAGTGGTTGGGAGGAAAAACCCGATGCTGGGAAAAACCCTCCCTCTCCACTGTATTTATTCATGAAGACTTTTGGATGCCTGTGTCCTTGGCAGGCTCAGTTGAGCTGCCTCTACTGGCTCTGTCCCCCTGGCCCTTGGAACAGCTCCCTCTCAGGCAGCCCGGACCATGTTTGGTCCCTCGCTCCGGACCAGGCCTGGTTCCCAAGCCCTGCTTCCGCTGGGCATTGGCCTCCTGCTTTTTAAGGAGCATAAAATAACAGTACTCCTCACCTGTCAGGATGTGGGGTCCCTTGCTTGTGCTCGCCGGTCCCTCCTTGGTGGCTCAAACCCCACTTGGAGTGACCGAGTGCCCCTCACCAGAGTTGGCTTTCTGCACCTCCTCATTAGAGGTACCGCAGTTTGCAGCAACTGCTCCCTCTTTTGAGGTCTCAGATGCTTTCCCCCCTGGGTTACCTGTTTAGGAGGTACCGTAGACCTTAGACTACGTGTACCTTATGTGGGGCCCTTCCTTGGCTGGTTCCAGAGGTGTACTAGCAGTTTTATCACCATTGTTCTTCCTCTTGGACTTTTGTAGAGCTTTCCTACATTTGGAATGATGGGGCTCCACAGGCTCTAGGCCTTGAGGTCTCTTTCCTGAAATGGATACAGAGATCTCCTGGAGGAGAACAAAAATTTTAGATTCTTTATCAAGGATCTTAGCTTTCATCTCCTCCATGATGCTGACGTGACCTGTTTGTTCCACACCAGCTCGATTTGTGGGTCTGACCAGCTGGAAAGAATGGATTGTGTAACCTCCTGGCAGTTTGTTCAGCCAGACCATACGGTCCAGAACCGCCTTCCCTGCCGGGAGGTTGTTATAATGAGGCGTATGGAAGGACATCTTTGCCAATTTACCTTTCTCCCCCCCCCCCTTTGCCAACCTTTGAAGACTTTACCATCCAACTTTATACCTGCAATGATACAACTGAGGTAGTTGGCTGTCACTTAGTTTTGGCAGCCAAGGAGCCCCCCGTCCCCAGCCCATCTCCTGAAGGAGCAGCAAAGGTCTGGGGCCTCCTCTGACTGAACGGCAAGGATCACCTTCTCCACCACATCAATGAGCCTGGAAAAGAGCTCCTCATCAATATAAGACCTCTCATCTGTACCTACACGGACAGCCAGAAGGTAGGGTCCCCTTTGACCGTAGCCACATAGGACTTTGGTGCCATTGTGGGAGGTTGCATGGCCACCTCTGTCATTGATGGCCTGAGGGTCATCTCGCCAGTTCCAGCACCTGCAATGAGAAGCAGCTGAGACTTGTCCGACAGCTGAGACCCGGCCGACAGCTGAGACCTGACCGATGGCTGAGACCCAGCCAACACCCGAGAGTCAATCGCTGTCTGCCAAGGGTTGGCTGCTGATGGCCGAGGGTCAGCCATTGACAGTTTGCCAATATCTCCATCTGGAGGGTAGTTTTCTGATTTGAGATCCTCACCCTCTTAAGCCGTACTTACCCTCACTCTTGCTGAAGACCCGGCCAAGCCCAGAGACTGATCTGTCATCGAGTACAGAGCACTCAAGAACACCCAAAGCACTCAAAAACAGTCTATTTCCTTAAATGTTGATTTCTCTTAACACAAGGTAAAAAATGATGTTGTTTATGCTTCGGCTTTAGGGTTGCCACCTGACTAAATATTTTATTTAATAAAAATTGGTTGAAGAATCTTAAATCCTTGGACATTCTGTGGTCTCGCTAAATACCGTACAAGCCTTGTTTATATGTTTATGAATATGCTAAGAGATTTCAGTAAAGGATTGAACTCGGATCTGACTAGTTGCTTTATTTGGTCACACATACATCTACAGTAGTAATAGTATAACTTTCACAAAAGATCACCAACTAGACTGAATATTACTGTGAAAACTTTAAATAGCATGAAATAACAAATTTTCTGCCATGAAGAATTTACGCAGAATAAACAGAAAATTTACTATTAATTCAAACAGATTTAAGCAATTTTTATGTACAGGTCCCAGGCATCCCTAGACTGCTAATCCAAATCCTGTCTTCATTTTAAAAACTCAATCAAGTTTTTGAGAACACATGGTACTACATCATTGAGCAGAGCAACTTTTTCCTGTTGGTCATGGAACTTCTTGACCTGGCCATTCTTGAAGAAGAGTTCTGTGATGCTGTTCACAGAGCCAAAACACAGTCTGTTGCTTCCTGAAAGGGCAACAGAATCCCACACTCCCACAGCCTCCATTTCCCCACAGGCAGGTCGCATTGTCTTTGGTAAGGTGCTAGGAGTGAATTGTGTTGACTTGGAAAACAGTGGCAGTTGATGGATTCTGATTGGATCCAATCCACGTGTTTCTGCCATCCACAAAAGAAGGTTGTGGCAGTAGCCCAGTGAAGTAACAGGAAATTCCACATCCTCAGCCAAGTCGAACAAACATGGGGCATCTGTCGGACCACCAACAACCATGGCATCACCCCTCCTGATGTCATTTTTTGCAGTTGCGCAACAGGTGCCAAACTTTAAATAAAGTTTTGCACTTTGCACCATTTTTGGCTGCTGCAAAAGACATTCGGTTCCCAGTTTGCCTAAGGAGGAGGATAACGACAGGAATGGCCCCAATAAGACTGGCAGCGGCTCTTTGCATTGAAGCACCAAGCATGGTTGAGGCAACCACTGATGAATCCAATGTCAATGAGATGGCTTCATACTCTAAGGGTAGGCCTGGGAAAAGAGAAGAAATGTGATAAATAGGGCCAGGCAAATCTTGCAAATAATCAAGGCATTAGAAGTACAAAAATATGCAGAAACAATCATCTCTGCTGATGACAATAATAGGTAGTGTGCTCTAGATTTATACTAATATTATTCCAATCATCACTCACCTGGGAACACCACCAGTTTCAAGTCACTGACGAGTTCCTCCTCACTCTTCCACACAACGCTCAACAAGGAGAAAATGGTGGATCTTGAGTTGCCTCCCCTCTTGCTCACCAGGGCTGTTTCCTGTACACTGTTGTCTTCACTAAAGCCATCCATGGCAGCAGCAGCCTCTCTTCGCATCAAGCCCAACTTCTCTATCATCTCTCTGATCTCAACCTTGCTATTGAGGTCGTCAGCCACCACTTTGAGTCACCCAAACAGGGATCTTCTTAATCTTGTCCATGTCACCCAAAGATCAACTGAGTTTTGAGTTTGACTTAAAAAAGTGGTGCCAAAGGCAGCACAGCGTGGCCAACCGTAGACCGAATACGAGAAGACAGCTTAAGTTGCTCCCTCAGTGATTTTGCACTTTTACTCCATCTACAAAATAGAGTCAGTCACTAGTTATGGACTTGGACGCAATGTAACTCATTCACTAGTGTTTCTTTTAGTTGGTACCTAAAAGTAATTATGAACCCTGTGCAACATTAAGTGAAATGTTGAAGCATATAGATAACACAAATCTGTGCTAGATGGCGTTAAACTAAACATGTGGGGTGGAGACATTCCATCTGTTTCTAGTAAAAAGTTTTGGCTGGAAGTTCAAATTTATTCCTTGCAAATGCGCGTTGCGCAAAATGTATTGTATCAATTTGTTTGTTTTTGAATAAATTTATGTATTAATGGAATCAAGGTGTATAAAAGCTGCTTGTAAATGTATGTAAGTTGCACTGAATTGTTTTGTTTGTTGTTGCATGGTTGGAAAGCACAGCGACGAGAGGTCAAGGGAGAGTCATGGCACTTGAAAAAGAAGAAACACAAATGTTAAAGGCAACGGTGGCGCCTCAGTGCGCGGAGCGCACTACGGCTCCAATATATTCCACATTATTAGAAATTAATATTGATTTAATTTATCGCCTTAATCGAACAAATGACCTTCTAAATGAAGACGTGGCGAAAACCTGTGAATTTTCGGTTGCAATCGTGATATTGGAATATGTTCAAAGATTGCCTGCAAACTGTTCATATCCGGACCCGCTGATTGGCCCGCCTCCATCATCCGGATGGGTTTATTGCAGTGCAAAAGGAATCTGTGCCAGGAGGAAAGTTTCTTCTGCCAGGATTCTTCCTACGTCCGGATTCCGAAGTAGCTGAGGCGGCGGAAATCACGTGGTGTCAGTTCAACTGCTACAGACGTGTGTCCCATTGACGAAGTCAAGAACAGTGACAGCAACAACAGCGACGTCAGTGACACATCGGTTTGACAACGAATACTCTGCCATTATCATCTGGCAGCCTCTTTTTTATTCACGATGCAGTTTCTTTGTGTCATCTGGACAACAGCAGCAGCAGCAACAACAACAACAACGCTCGTCTGAGGCAATGAAAAAGAAGACTCTTTTTACTTGCACAATTGAGCAAGAGGGACTTAAAAAACATTGCAACGTTGTAGCTTTTACAGAGACAAATCTTCCACGCTTCACATGTGACAGAAAATGAGGCATTTATTTTCGAGGAAGAAGAAGAAAAAAGGCCTCTCTTGGGCCCACCTCGGCATCGCGCATATTACGCGCAGACACAAAAGCCAGGCCTATTCGCCTGATGGGCCTTGAAAGGCCCCGGACCAAGAAATCGTCGCACCTTCAACATATTCTATATGGAGACGGGGAAGGATAAGGAGAAGAAGCTCATGTTAAATCGTGGCTGCTGAACCAAGAAATGCGTCAAAGCGCACTCGATACATGAGAGCTCTTGGGATGAATAAAACGCGAGCTTGCACGGAGAGAGAGAAAGAGAGAGAGATTTTCGGCCTCCGAAAAAGGAAGAGAGTGCGCACTCGCACGCGCGCGCATCCGCACTCACGCACTCACAAACACACGCACGCACGCACGCACGCACACCCGGAGAGGGCGCTCGTTTTCTTCTTCTCCTTGGGATGAAAGTCAGTCTGCGAGAGCCTCGGGGAGGAAAGGCAAGACTTTTTCAAAAAATTCCTTCCAGCATTTCCGTCAAAAAAAATTGAAAAAAATTCAGTGATATGAGAAAAAAGGAAAGTGATATGACGCCGGTTTCGAGGACTTCTTGTTCTTCTTCTTCAGTCCCGGTTCGACTTGGCTCTTGTCGCTGATTTCCTTGAGGACTTTTTAAGGACTTTGGGTCTTTAGCGAATGTGCAGTCGCGCGCGCGTGCGAGGGCGCCCGTGCTGAATGGTTGAATATAAAGGCCTCGCCAGAACAAAAGACTTTCTTAACAACTTTCCATGACATTGGGTGGGTACGGAGCAATTCAGTAAGAATTTAGTCATTGGAAAAGCTCTTAATCAGCATATTCATCAGGTGTGGCTTTTTTAACCAACCTGTAGAACTCTCATGGGGCGAGAGAAGAATCCTGCACTGTGCCAAAAAAGGTTCTAATCTGTTCTTTAGAAGTTGAAGACGAAACATTTGCATTTTTTCTCCCCATGGGCATACCCAACTTCCGTGCCAAGAAAGTTGCCTTGAATATTGAGGCTGAAGAACATGTTATATTCATGTGGAGCAGACAAGAAACCAGGCCCAATCTATTATGCAAGGCTCATTGTGGAAAGCCATAACTTTCATTTATTTTCGGTGCTCATCATGAAGAGGTGGCACTACTAAAAATTTAGTACGAGTGCCTGAAGGGCATTAGGAGAGCCCATAACTCTCCGCTACTTTATCGTTGGCAGACAGCAAAATTCATTGCTCCATTTGCACAGACAGAATTTCGTGGAAAGACTCCCAGGGGAGATGGACACGGAGAGGAGGAAGAACAAGGAGAAGACGAGGGCGAGGATGAGGATGGGGTGGAAGACGACTCATCTGGACCTGGCCTGACAAAGATTGGGTGGAAGAAAGAAAGGGAGAGGGAGCAAAACAGTGCTTTCTAAGATGGAAAGAACTTGGGCCTCATTCAAGCTAGTGACAACGCCAGCAATATTGATGATAGGGGTATCAATTTTGAGCGGATTTTCTCCTGCCTCCAAGTCCAGCAGCAGCGGGTAGGCCGCCATGGGCAACTGCTTGTCCACCCACAGCCCGGCGGCCAACGGGGCGAGGCCGTCTCAGAGGCCTCAACCAATGGCCAAGGGCGCCTTCAGGTAGAAGTGGTTGACTGAAACTTTAGTTCTTTTCTTGTGGGCCCACCCTGTGGGCACGCCCTCTCACGTAGTCTCAAGTGACGTAACGTCGACCTGTTTGTGTCCCTGACGGCCGCGAGCAAACTCTATTTGCTCCTGTCTCCGGCAGCCACGAACAACTTTGAGACGTCCGGGTCAGCCGCGAAAGACGCCGTCGCTGTGGTCGATTGCACGTGCACCATTGTCATACATAACACGCACTGTTTGTCTCCATCAGATGTGAAGACGACCATGAGGCATGTCCTCCCTCCCGCCGTCAACACCATGTGTCCCAGCAAGCCATCCCGGAGGAGTTCCTATCGTCGTCGCCGGCGGCCGCCACCTCCGCCTCCTCTTCCGTCTCGGTCGAGAAAGGCACCGCCTTCCCCGTGCACAACCGCGGCGTCGCCACCGGCGTCGCCGTCGTCACCAGGCAGCCGCGAGGCCAACGTCCTGAGGATTCGAAAGTGTCGCAAAGGCAGTCGAGAATAAATAGCGTCGAACAACAAGTAGAGAGAGAGGAGGACGAGGAGCGAAAGGTACGCAGACGCACAGAAAAACCCTCAATGGGATAGATCACTGGATGACTTTCCAATGATTGACTGTGACCAATTATGACTTTCAGGTAAAAAAAAATACAGGTCACTTCTGGACTGTTTTTTTACTGATTTGTACAGGAATCTGTTTCGATCCCCTCCAAATTAGCGCAAAAACAAAACAATAGATTTTTTCCAAGGTCAACAATTCCACATGTGTTTCTGACGACTCTGAAGGGCCTTCAACTCTTGGAGCTGAGGGCGAGCGAGCGAGCGAGCGAGCACGAGCGAGAGAGACCGGGAGAGGCTGACTCTGTGACCACATAAGTGTGACATGTTGACAACAGACTCATCAGAGACGCCCATTTTTTTTGGAAGGAGGGCGGGAGGATCGCCCATTTTGGGCTGACTCTTTTCTTCCCAATCACTTATTTCTCGCACTGTTTTTTGCTCCACTTTTGGTGCAGGTGTCAGGGTCACATCTTGCATATGTGCGATTTGCGTGCTGCGCTCAGAGCAGTCAGAGATTGTGTTTGAGGCAGTTATTATCAGAGAGCCAAGTTGTCGATGCGTAAATAGTGTCTGTCTTTAAAAACAGAATCATAACAATTATAATATTAAAGCAACGCAGGAATCTCTCACATCTCACCGGGGAGAATCCACCGAAAAAAGTCCCATGTGTAAGACAATCATCCTTTTAAACGTTTCGACACATGTCTTAGAACATAGATTAGGTTTATCTTTCTCCACTTTCCTAATGAACTATTGACTCTCGCTCTGTTTTTGTGTGAGTGCGCTCAACATAACTTTGACTTGAAGAACTTAATCCTCCTTCTGTTCTTTCTTCGTCTTCTTTTGACATGAAAAAGTCCAATTAGTCAGGAGCCTTGGGGGCCCTAGAGAGGCCTCGTAGAGGCCTCACGGAGGCCTCATTCGTGCAGGCATTTTATTATACCAAAATAGATGTGTGCATGTGGTTGAACAGTTGCTCAAGGGTACACAGCAATTTTTCTGCCCGTGCAACCGTGCCCTCATAAGAAGACACCAGAATATAATTACTCCTCTTAACGCCAGAGATGACTTTTTTTTTCTTCTACAGTTGCTTAGCGTGGAGAGACTGATTGGATCCAGGGCCATGCAGCAGCAACGCGAACAAGAACTGGGAGGGCAACGAGGGGAAAAAGGTAAGAGCGAAACTGCTTCATGTGACATCAGGGGCTGGAGAAGCTTTTGATAACTGCACTGACGTGAAAGACTTTTCTGCTCTCATCACGAGACAGCCATAGATGCACCAGCGACTGTCTCGTGTGTGGCAGCAGCAGAGGGGATTCCGACTGCTACAGATTCCCCCCACTGCATACAAAGAGAGGGATTTGGGTGTTGTTGTTGGCGGTGAGGAGGGGGGGGGAATCAGCAGACGTCAAGAGAGGCTGCCCATTGTGGCTGCTCAATGTGGCTACCCATTCGAGCTAATCATACAGCTTGGTCTTGCATAAGTGCAAAGCAGGATTTCCCTGTGATTAACCAAAGTGGCTCAAGTTTGACTGCTGGAGGTGACGTTGCTGCTGTTGTTGTTTCTCTATAGAGCGCCACACATTAAAAAAAAAGAAAGGTTATATAGCAGAAGGGACACACACAATGTTTTCAAACTTTTTAATTGAATTCATTATTTAAGGCTTCTGAGGCAAGAAGAAGTTTGACCTTGTTGCACAAAGGCCATGCAAAAAGGGGTTTCCCTCCCTTTTTGAGAAGAAAACCATTTTTTGCATTTGTTGACTTTATTTTGCATGACAGAAGACGGCAAAAAAAGCTATATTGGGTCATTGCTCATGCATTTTTTTAAAAAAAGAAAAAAACTTTCCTCAATTTGCTTGCTCAGACATGGGCTGCAATCAGGACTAATTCAAGGACTTTCTGCTCGTCCGATGCTCAACAAAACAAAAGCCAAGGACGCCAAATTGGGCCCTCATCCAATGTGCGATCGCGCACACGTTCAAGCTTTCGCATATTTAATTTTTGTTTTTGCAACGCCCCTCTCCTCTCCAGTCCTCTCGAAACAAGCCGACCAAATAAAAAGGGGCCTCGACCAGGGGCGTGTAAACTTAGCGCGGAAAGCACCCACTGAGCAGAACAATATTGGGTCAGCCACGCACGTGCACGACGTCCGTGTACAGGGTGACGACGCACGTGTCGAGACTATAAAGGGTTACTGCTGTACCTCCCGTGCAGTAACTTTCTTGGACGAATGCACCTGGACCAGCTTTAGTCTTAGATCACTCGTCTTAATGCCATGGTTTAACTCTGAATACATGATGGACGGAGCCAAAGTGCAGTGGAACATCTCTGTAAGGATTTTATCCTTACATTGAGATTATTCTTGAAAAGACGAGCAATTTCTTAAGCTATTTCTGGCTAGGTTATGCTGATAGACAGGATCCACTATAGCGTGATGAAAAGGCATTATGACTATTACAGTGGAACTTCTATATAGGAGTCAACTTTAGCTGCTTGATTCGTATCTGTACGAATTCGCCTGTTCCAGAAGTTGAGACAAGACTGGCAGCAACGAAGGCCAGACAAAAGGAGCCTCGGCTCACTGTGCATCCGGCCTCGTGTCACCGAGCTCAGAAGCAGCGAGAGTTGGTTCCTCAAAGATGAGACGAGACATTCGGCACTAAATTATGGCACTGTATTATTAAAGTTCTTATAAAGAAACTATCAGATCCGACCCGCTCCGCTGGTAGTTCCAATGAAGCCCCCAACTATAAAGTCACTGCCTCTTCA
>JAAUXU010021758.1_pt1 | contig 11874 bp, 4 predicted proteins | sample 7278151 | NCBI WGS metagenome assembly JAAUXU01 (sample SAMN14350113, study PRJNA611818) | marine sediment metagenome | isolation source: surface marine sediment (1.8m) | place: French Polynesia: Moorea | collected 2018-08 | reverse complement strand
CTTTTATTTCCGGTTTGAAATCTTTGGCTTGTAAATCTATTTTTTGCCCGAGAGATTTTCCTGCATCCTCGGGAACAGGTACCAGTATGTTCTCCACGATTTTCTTGATGACTTGATTCACTTTGGTGACGGGAGCCTCGTTTGGCATTTTTGATACCTCCTCCTTCACTTTTCGCACCGACGCCACCTGCTCGCTCCGATCTTCTATTTGGATCGGCATTCGGGTGACAGCTCTGGCGGGAGGCTTTTCCTCCTCTTGGGCAACAATGTCCTCTTTCGCTACTTGTTCCTTGACGCTTTCTGCTGGGACTGCGGAGCTCGACAAGTCTTGCGAAGAGGTGAGCAGCCTGTTCATGGTCCTGGAATGACTTGAGTTTATCACTGGGGTTTCTTGGGGCTTGGCGCGTCGAGGAGGAGCCTTCTCCCCGTCAGCCTTGTTGGAGGTGATCTTGACGACTACGTCGCTCCTCGGAGGCTGTCCCTTCCGCCAACCACGGCTGTAGGTTTTCGCGGCTCCTCCGCCCTCGGTCGAATCCTCGTCGCTGCTAAACTGGGCCAGCCCGGGGCACTTGAACGTCCTGGCGAACGCTGGGGTCGCGTCGGAGGAGTCTTCCTCGGAGTGAGCGGAAAACGATTTGGGCGGCGAGGGAGCCCTTGGTTCTGCCGTAGGTATCGACAATCGAGCAGTCGCTTTTGGCGATTTTGTCGGTTCGACCACCGTCACAGACTTTCTCTCTCCAGGAGGAGGAGGCTGTTCTGCCGTCTTGATCGCCGTAGGTTTTGACGTGCTTTTCGGCGAAGGGGACAGCGGTGGCTTCCCCATGGGCTTCGACTTTTCGCTGGAGAGACTAGGAGTGGGAGTCGTCTGTTTTTGCTGTTGCTTCTCCTTGTCCTTCTTCTCTGTGAAGATTGCCCTCGACCACCGGTCCAGCGACTGCCTGGAGGCGTTGCTCCCGTCGACGTCTTTCGGGACTGCTCTGTTGCTGCTGCTGCTTTCGTTGGTCTTGGTGCTCCCGCCACCGTCCTCCCTGTCGAGCCTAGAGAGGGCGGAGGAGAGGTCTGTCGTCTTGGCCCTGCTGTAGCTGGAGGAGAAAGAGGAGGAGGCAGTGTTGGCGGTTGCCCCGCCATACTTCTTCCTCACGGAGGGCGGCGTGGGAGGAAAATACTTGACGTCCGGCCCCTCCTCCGACGAGGAACAGGTCTCCCACGTCCATTCGTCGCTGCTATCGTCCGCCCCTTTATCTTTCAGTTTTTGTTGCTGCTGTCGTTGTTGTTGCTGTGTCTGTTGCTGCACCTGCTGTTGCTCCTCTTCTTCCTCTATCAGCTTTGCCACCCTCGGCGTCCTCATGTGAGCCAGGGAAGACCGCCTGACGATGGGCTTGGGCGGCGGCGGCCCCGACCCTTCGCCGCCGCCCTCCTTCTTGGGGTCGACCAACAGGTGCTTGAGAGCCAGCCTCTGTCCGAGAGTCAGCTCCTTGTCATCGCTACCGCTGGCTCCGTTCTTCTGCCTGGCTGTGACCATTCGCACCACTTGCTTTCCCCTGTCTCCCAGATCTGCCGCCGTGTCCCTCTTAATGGCCCCCGGGATGGCGTGGCGACGCTCCACATTCCTGTCCACCGCGTCCACGTCAAGCTCCTCCGTCTTGATGGTCTTGATGGCCTCCCCCTCCGCAGCATCGGCGGCCTCCCTGCCCCAGTCACGCGTCAAATACTTGTACCCCGATCCAGATCCCCCGGAGAGTAGGCCGTACATGCTGGTGGAGCCTCCGTAGCCGGGGGCAGAGCGCAGCGCGGAGACTGAGGCGGTAGTTCCCTCCTCCTGACCGGGGCCGGGGGTTCCGGAGCGGTAGTTACTGCCGCTGCCGCCGCTCCGGCCGTAGGAGGTGTAGGAGGTGGCGTACACGGAGGCGGGCGGCTGGTAGGAGCTGTGGTAGCCCGTGTAGCCGCCGTAGTTCCTTGATACCGGCATCTTGAAATCAAGTTTCACAGCACTGCACTTCGCAAAAGTCGCATCGACAACCACTGCTGCAGTTTAGCACCTTATTTTTCAATATCTGCGCAGGAAATGTTTCCTAACGCTCTTTCAAAGCACCCTTCTCGATTTCTAGCCCCTGTCATACTTCCCCTTTTGTCGGAGGTCTCACTGGCTGTCCTTTCCTAATTCTGTCCTCCCTCCCGCTTGCTCCCTCCTTTTTTCCGCCGTGGGCTTACCTAACACTTGGCATATCCTCTTCCGGCCCTTCTTCCCCCGAGGAAGTAGGAGGATATGCAACGACCGAGACAATGGATGGCGAAGGAAACTTCCTTTCTCTTTGCGCTCTTTGCCTTCGAAAAACTAGAATGGGGAAATTGCCGCGTCGGCGGCCGCGCTCCCCCTTCAAGGCTTTTTTGTGCCGTTCGCTGCCTCGTTCTAGCAGGTACGGCCCTGTAAAACCTGCAGGTTTAGGCCTCCCTCCCTTCCTCCCTTCCTTGTTCTTCTCTTTCCTTCCTCTCCTCCTCGACCCCCTTTCCCCACTCCCCTGACTCGTCCGATTCTCCCCTGACCCCCTTAGATTTCCCCTGTTTCCCTCTTCTTCCTAGGAAGGAGGGGAAGGTCGACCGAACGACCGAAAGACGATAGCGGCGGCCACCATGGAGTCAAACTACTGTCCCTTCCACCGTCTGTGCTATCAAAATGGGCGGCGGTGGGAGGCGGAGGAGGCCGTCTTGTTTTGCCCCCTTCCCTCCCTCCTTGGACTGCACGCCGGGCCTTGACCCACGCTACTACAGTCAGCGAAGGAGGGAGGACGACTTTTACTTCTTCTTCCTCTGCACTTTCCCCCACCCTCCCTCGGGACTTTCGTACACGGCGCATCCTCCCACCTGGGGCAAGCAGAGGCAAGGGAAGGGGCAAGCCCAGCTGGCGGGTAGGCAAGGAGGGAGGGATCGAGGGAGGGAGCACCTATGTTGTATGTTCATACGTATGTACAAGGAGAGGCCAGGGAAAGGGAGAGAGGAAAATATCATCCTCGTTCCCCCCCATTTCCCCTCCCCCTTTCTCCCTGTCCTGAGGGATCATGCCCACCTGGGTGCCGTTTCTTTTTCCCTCCCTCAAAAATTTGCAAAATACGAGATGGACTGTGGCAACAGCCCGTCCTTGAAATCAACTCCCGCCGTCTGCACGGGACTGTCGCAGTCTCAAGAAAAAGGAGGTGCGGAAGAGCGCTCTTTCTCCGAGGGATCGGGAGAGCTTTTACCTCGGCCTCTAACCGTACGTGTACCGTAGTACACAGTACATGCATCCTCCGTCCGCCCGACTAGGTTTGGCTTTCCCTCCTAATGAGGTTTTCTTTGCCGTCTTGCCTTTTTTTGTCGGCCTTCGCCCTTTGATATTATAGTACGTAACAGCGCAAGAGAAAGAGCGGGAGAACAGATGCACTGTTCATACGTTGTACGTACATTGCATAGGAAACAAGATGCTACTTCTTTTGAAGACAATTTGCAAGTTACGATTACGATTTTTTGCCGTTTGATATTTTTTGCGCAAATCTGCCGCGTGCGTCGACGCATGCGGCGCAATTGCTCAAGACATTCGTCGTGCGCAATGGCGCCAGGGTGCGCCAAACTAAAAAAGTGTTCGCGCAAGGCGGTGACAGTGCGCCTTAACAAATCACTTTTTTTGCGCCTGCCATAAGAGTTTTCCGGCGGTTGGGTTATCAGATCAAGACTTTATTTTCGTTGCAGTAGTATAATTTGGTTCGGAATCCATCTGATCAAGTAATGGAAGCAGAGCTTTCGTCCCTGTTCATCCTCAATCTGGCTGTGGCGGCGGCAGTCCCGTTCCTACCCCCGCCTCCGCCTCCTCGTTTCCTGCCGTCATATTCGTCGAAGTCGTCCCCCTGCGGGCTTGCCGCCCTGCTTATCGACCTCGCTCCAAGATTGTCCACCAGGCTGCTCTCGCTCTCCATGGTGGTCATCAGGTCCCCGCCGCCCCTGTTTGTCCTGCCGCCCATGCCCGGCTGCTGCTGTGAATGCTGCTCCTGAGGCCACTTCTGGTGCCAGTATCGCTGTATGAGGTCGAGCACCAGGCGGTTGTGCTTGGCGTTGGCGTCCTCCCGACGCTTCCTCTTGGTCGGGTCCTCCGGGCTGCTGCTCAAGCCGTCCCCGGGGGTGATCTGAAAGGGAAACCACCTCGTCATGAGAAGGGGGGAGCTGCTCTCGCTCTCTTCGCCGCCCCGCCCCTGATCGCCGCTTTCCCCGTCGCTCTCCTCATGTCGGAGTGAGGTAGCGATCCTCAGCGGCACAAACTGAAAATTGAATTTGGTCTCTTGCCCTCTTTACCCGGAAAAAGTAAAAAGTTCAATTTTTTTATTGGGTTGTAGAATAAGAAAGACGACGTACCTTTCCATAGAGCCTGCTGCTTCTTCTGTAGATCCCCTTGATTAGTGAGCGAATGTTGAGGAAAATGCTGAGCGGCGGCGGGAGCGCGTATGCCTCCCCGAAGAATTCCATCCAGATGCTGGTCCTGACAAACTTCCAGTAGAGGTGCTTCCTGTCGTGGACCTTCTGGATGGTGGTGTTCATGATAGCGATCAGCAGGTTGAGGAGGATTATGATGGTGAAGATGCAGTAGGTGGCGTAGATGGCGATGGCGAAGAAGCCCTCGGCGGTCTCCGTGGAGAAGTATGCGTCGGGGTACTCTGGATTGAGCATGCCCCAGAAGATTAGCCCCAGCATGTCCATGAATATGTCGACGAAGAGCGTGTCCTCCCACTCGAACCAGCACCCACCGTCCTCCAGCTGCTCGTTAAGCTCCCGGGAGGTGGAAGCGAGCTGCTCCTCAAACTCCTCCGGGAACACGATGTACTCGGTGTAGTTGTCGCACCTGGAATTGATGGCCTTGAGCGGGACGAGGGCCACGGTGTAGGCGGCCACCAGGACCACGAAGATGGCCAGGAAGGTGATGACGTCGGTAACGACCCTGCTCAGATTTATCACGATGGGGCCGACCCGGTCCAGGAGCTGGAACCAGTAGAGCAGGCGGGTGATGGCCATGATGCCGGAGACGGAGAAGAAACAGTTGGACAGGGTGTCGAAGGGGATCCTTGCGTCCAGCGTCTCCAGGTCGCACACCTGGTCCGGGCACTCGTGCAACTTGCCCATCAGGGTCCTCACGAGGAAGGCGCAGCCCAGCAGGATGCACATCAAGAAGTCATACATCTTCCAGACCAAGTTGGTGCTGCTGCCGATCTGCACCGACATGTGCATGCTGGTGATGATCTGGAGGAACATGGCGGCCGTCATAAAAAGGAGGGTGGTGTGGTACCAGTGGTAGTTGTTTGTCAGGTCTTCGGCCTCGATGACCGGAGAGAAGATGCACCATAGGACGAGGAAGAGGAAGAAGAAGTACATGATTGTGAAGCTGATGTACCGGTTGAGCGGCTTGTCTAGGTTTGTCGACCCTGTGATGTACTCGTACACGGAGTAAGGGATAAAGCTGGGTCTCTTCTCCGGGTGCTTTTCGTCGAGGCCGAAATCTCTGAAGGTTATTTTCGCGTAGTACATCAGGGACCACCACGGCAGCATCAGCAGCTGGAGGAAGATGTAGACTAAGCGGAAGAGGATCCCCTTCCCCTGCCAGGGCACCCCTCCGTTCCACTTGTTCCTTAGCACCTGCTGGCAGTACATGTGCCCGACGAAGGCCTTGTGGTTGTTAACGATGGCCATCTGGAGCCTTGGGTAGTCCATCCTCTTGACGGCTGAGTGGTGCAAAAAGTCGGTCACTCCCGACTTCTCGCTTAGTAGGATCTCCACCTCTGCTGTGTCCTGGCACTGATCGAGCAGGTGGACGGCGGAGCGGTTGCTGGCCGAGGCGATGCTCTCGTACTCCTCCCGGTACTCTGGCACCTTGCCGGCGTGGCTGGAAGCTACCTTGCTTATTTTGAAGAACCAGAAGATGGGGTCGTTGCAGGCCGGGTGCTCCAGGCAGCCAAGCTTGGGGTCGAAACGCACACGGTTGTCTGGACAGTGTCCCCTGTGCACCTCTCCGTCGCAGCCGCATTCTCTACCAACGTCTCCATTTTCATTTCTTTGCTTTTTCTTGAGTAATTTTCTGGCTACGTCGCTGACAACGGTGTAGCATGTGAATACGTAGCAAGGCTTTGACATCGCCCGCAGCACGTGCATGTTGAAGACCTCATCCCCCTCGTCCTCCTCCCCATCCTTCCTCCAGTCCCTCCCCCTCGTCCTCTCCGCGCGCGGCCGCTTGATGGGCAGCCCGGACCAGGTGGATTCCTTCCATGTCTTCTTCGCGTCGAAGTGCATTGACCTGAGTCTATAGCCCCTGTCCACCAGCAGCCTCACCATCTCCCTGTCCTCCCTGAGGCATGCCTCCAGCAGCGCGGGACTGTTGAAGGCCTTGAGCGGGGTAGGCACCAGCGCAGGCCGCCGGTCGTGCGCGTTCGCCAGCACCTCTCGCAATGTCAGGCGGTCGCCAGACTCGACGGCGTCCAGCAGCAGCTTGGAGAAGATCTCGGTGAAGAAGATCTCCTTAGCATCTTTGGACCATGCTGCCCCGTCCGTCCTGTCCGCGTCGCCCATGCTAAGGCTCTCCTCCACCAGGTCCAGGTAGTAGCCAAGCCTTCCCCTCTTCCTCCCCTCGACGCACCGCAGCAGGGTCATCCTGGCAAAGTCCGGACGAGAGTGGAACATTTGCAGCAGCATGGCTCTGTCGGCGGTGGTGCTCAGTCCGGCGGTGGATCCCCCTCCAATGGAGCTCCTCCCGTCGCCGTCCTCGTGGTCGTTGTCGAAGCTGGCCAGGAAGCTTATCATCCGCTCGTCCCTCAGTCCTCTCCACTCAGGTCTGGACTTGGTGAAGGCCTTGGCGGCCTTCTTGAACGGGTTCTCCCCCGCCATGGCGAAGGAGGCGGGCGCACAAAATTAATTAACTCTTGGCTATACGTTTTCTTACGTTTGTTTTTCAGTTACTTGATTTGCTACCTTCCGCGATTCCACGGCTTGTGCGCTATAGTTTTCTGGTATTGAGACTGCAATGCTCTGCAGTACAGTATTATTTGTCTTGTCTGCCCCTCCTGGCTTGCACGCGCGAATATGAGCCCACCCATGACGGCACCGACCGGGGGGGTTCAACAGAGAGGAAAGTAGAGATAAGGGCCTAAAGAGAGATATGGATTCAAAGTTTTGGGCAACACCGGAGACAAACGAAAAAGGCAAATTCAAGGTCCGAAAAAAGATATCCACCGGTGCCTGTCAAACATTGCTTCAGTTTCTACAGGGGAGGTCGAGAAATGCTCAGAGAAGCAGGAGTCTGCTCGTCTATCCTTTGTCAAATGTGAGTAATCTCGCTTTTTGTTACCGCGTGCCAAGAAGCCGTATCTTCTCGAGATATTTTTTTCGGGATCCGGGATGCGAAGTGTGGCTATTGCACGAAAGCAAAAGTGACTCATTTCGCCGCATCCCCGCGCGCCTTTTTGATCCCCTCACCCAAAAGGGACTTGATTCATGCTTCACAATAGTCAACACCTCTTCTCGCAGTCACTCATGAAAGAGGAGGAGGCATCCGATTTTTCGAGTGGGACGGGTATGGGAAAAACATTTAATCCCTTCCTCCCTCCCTTCCTCTTTCGGAAGATCTTTTCCCGCCGCCCCATCCTCCCCCTTTTGATATCGAGAGCGCAGTCAAGTGGGTAATCCCTTCTCTTTTATCTCATGAGAGCGGCGGGCGGCGGTCGATCGGATGGACCGTTCTTTTTGGGTGTGAGGGGGAAGAGGGGGAAGATATTTTTATTGTTTGGAATACAGCTATTATGTTTTTTCTTAATGTATCGATTTTTTATGTTGCCTGAATCAATGCTTAAATTTTTGTTCAGCAATGGACTTTCCCCCTAGCTTGAGCTTGAGCTCAGCAGCAGAGAAAGCAACATTGGAAAGTGGGGAGGCGGAGGAAGAGACATTCGTCTGTTATCACCTCTCGCCAGACCTTTCTCCGCCCACCGCTATTCCCCTTTTCCAAGAGAAGAAAAGCTCCTTAGTTTCCTTCAAACATAGCATTCCACCACCACCACCACCACCACCACCACCACCACCATCATCACCCACTTCAATTACTACTTCTTCAAGTAGACCTATATTTCCGGCAAGCATCCAACAGACCTTTTTGGTAGCATAAGTTTTTACAAGCAGAGGCATTCTTCATTCGTACTAATGGATTTGCAATGCATAATCTAATATATATATATTCCATTATCACGAAAAAAATTGTCGGCCCAAAATCAGATGGTAGGAAATTCGCTCATATGACCCAGCCGGAAAATTCGTCATCATCGATCAGATATCGTTTTCAATTTGCCCCCCTCACCCGCTGCCGCCGGAATCGGATTACTGACAGGGCGCGAGAGGAGCGGATGGCGCGTGCCGAAAATAAAACGGTCTCTCCCCTTCTCTCCCTTTCCCCGCCCCTTATTTCTCGCTCGAATTATTCTCCTTTCCTCTCGCATAAAATGTGGGAAATTCTGGGGGGGAGGAGAGGGTGTTTTAGATATGGGCGTGTGGCGGCTTTCCCCCTTTTGTAAAATGGCGTGCTTCATCGCCCAGATTTAAAATTCATTGGCGTCAGTTTATATTTCGGGAAAAATACAGCCGCTCACTAGCGTTCCCAGACAGAGCCTTTATTCAAATTGTTTTTTTCTTTATTGCACTCACCCTCGCACTGCAGCCCCTGCTTGAAAAGTCCGTAAATCATTGACCCGCAGTGGTCGCAGAAGGTCGGGGAGGAGAAGGAGGTGGGGCGGAAGCGGTGGGGCACGTCAAGCTTGAAGCGCTCACGAACGAGCTGCGGAAAAGAATTGAAAGCGTCGAAGGAGGAAAACAAGGTTGCGTGTCCGTCGATTTCGCCAGGGAAACGTTCCGACAGTGGAGTCCACTTCCGGTTTAGTGGCTAATTGACATTTGCGGAAAAAAATTAAAGAAACCGTGATCACATATATATTTATCTCACAATCGTGCTCTGGCTGAGCTCCGCGTTGCCTCCGCAGCCGACCAGGATTTTGTTGGAGCAGCGCTTGTGGACGGCCACGGCGCACTCTAAAGTTGAAGTCTCCGGCGTTCAATAAAATATAATAAAAAATATAGTGCTACTCCGTTAACGTACCCGTGCACTGAAGACTCTGCTTCCCGAAGCCCCTGAAAAAAAATTCAATACAAATTTGTGTTCTGTAAATAAGAGAACGATCCAAAGCAAAATTACCATAGGAATCCCTGGCAGAAGGAGCAGAACGATGGTTGCCTGAAGAACTTGGCGACGAACCTGTGTCCCCTGAACTGGTTTACCACCTTGACCTGCTTGATTGCGCCCCTCCGCTTGGCCACCGGGCGGCCGCGGGCAAGGCGGGCAGAGTCCTCCTCTTCCTCCCCCTCGCCACCGCCGCCGTCGCCCTCGTCGCTGCCGGCGTTGTTGCCGACGGGAGAGACAGATCCAACGTCTGCGAGGGAGCAACATTAGCAGCAGTTGATATGTGGCCGATAGAAGCCATTCTGTGGGTGCATCTTTGCACTTACTTTCTTTTCTCCGGGGAGGGGAAGTGGAGGACGGCGAGGAAGTATTTGCCGACGACTTGTGCCGGTGTTGCTGTTGTATATGTTGCTGCTGCTTTTGAATCTCGCTCTCCTGCTGCCTCAGTCTGATCTCCCTGTCCTTCGCCCTGATCTCCCTCTCCAGCTGACGGGAGATCCTGTCCACCCCAACGCCGACCCCAGCTCGTGCGGGAACAACCAGGGCTGAAGATGAGGAGGAAGAGGACGCCTGAGGCGGTGCCCCCGTCGGTGGAGGGGCGGACGAAGCCGCATGGTGCCGGTGCCGACGAGGATGCTGCTGCTGCTGGCGGTAGCTCTGCAAATGGGTGCATAAAATGGGCGATCTTGGAACAAGGCGATCATACATCTCAGTTATGTCTAGTCTGCTTGTCGTCCCGGTTTTTGCACATTTGCGTCCCTCCCTCTTGTCTAGTCTTACCCCTTCCACTTTCGCCTTCGCCGCCGTCTATCCTGTCTAGTGGGCGAATCATTCTTCTTCCGCCCTCACCCCACTTCGTCTTCCCTCCCTCCCCGCCGTAAGGATAAATACCTCTTCGTCGCTGCAAGGCCGCCTCCGCCGTCCCTCGATCGCCCATTCCCCCTCCTTGCCCTTCTCTTTCAACTCCCCCGAGAGAGGTATAGGCAATAGGCATACTACGGTAGGTACAGGTGCGAGACAGAAAAGTGAAAGTGACACCTTACAGGAGAAAGTGCTGCAAAAAGGTATGTAGCAGTAATTCTAACCGCATTTTTGTCGAGGTATTAACAGTTCTACTATGCACTTTGGTTATTGTTCTTACATTTTAGGAACAACACCCTGTTCCGCAAGAGAGAGGAGAAGGGGGAGGAAAATCTTCGCGTGGGTCTTCCGCTCTTTCGATACTTCTTCCTCTCTCCCAAAAGGGAAGATCTTGCTTTCCATCACTTTTGCCCTGACCTACGTTTGCCGCAAGACTGTACATACTGCGTGCGTAGCGCGTACTAGTCCTTTCTGTCAGATGTGACGTAGTTTACGAAGGGTCGATTTATATTGCAGATGCTTTTTCATGCACGATTGTGTTAAAAAGTAACATGATACGTGTAATTTGACGGTATCTTTAATAGTAGAGCTGTTGCAAACATGCAGCTAAAAGAATAGAGTCTTGCATGTTTGTTGCGAAACCAGAAAGATAGGTAATTCTGAAGCAGTGCTATGCTGCCTGCAGTAGTTGTGAGACTTAAAAAACCTGGAAAAAATAGCATTGCTCCCGCTTCAATCCTCCCACGCCTCTTCCTCGTATCCTCTCCGGTTGTTCAAATTAAAGAGGAGGTAGAAGGATCGACTTTCACTTTCACGAATCCGAGCTTCCTTGCTGTATCCGTGCATGTTCTAGTACTGTGCAGTACACCACCCCCGCATCCTACCTGTCTTCTGTCCGAGGTTCGCGAAAAAGAAAATATCATTTTGAGGGGGCGAAGAGAAAGGTCTGGCCGATAATTGATTTGTAAAGGCGGAGGAGAGGAGAGTTGTTTCCTGTCCACGGCGGCGGCCTTTCTCTTTCGCCGCGTTCACTTGAGAGAGAAAAATATCGGCTCTTTCACGGAGACAAAAAAAAGGCCTGGCTGCAACAGCTAGCACGGGACTTCAAAGTCAGAGCTCTTCGTTCGTTCGCCGTTTCCATTTCGAAAGGGGGCCGATGACTGATGACCCGCCCTCGTTACTCTTCCGCCAACTGTCTCCGTGTGTGCGTGAAAGATGCTCGGGGAAGTTCGCGCTCCAATATTGGGTGGGAAAATGACGCTACTTCCAATTTCAGGTACCTGCCGCTGCCAACTGTTTCCTTGTACTGTATTTTGGGCGCTGAAATGCGACTTCTCTCTCCTTGCATGAGGAAATTTTAAATATTTGCTCACCCTTTCACCTCTCTGTAGTCATGAGGTGCCTGCCGTCTTTAAATGCTCGTAATTGGGCAAGAAGTGCTCTATTAAGTAGAGCCGAAAGTGCTCCCCCTCCCTTTTCTCCTCCTCGAAGCCCATGATCCAAGTACGTGCCACTTAAGCACAGGCCGAGGGCAAAAGAGGACAAACGCAGTCAATAATATCCTCCCCGCCTCTCCCCCTCTTTTTTTCTGACCGAGACATTCGGCGGCGTATGTCACTCAGCCGGGTCAGCCCCCATTTTCCTCCAAGAGACAAAAAATGGAGACCGCAGAGGGAGGAGAAAAAGCCAACAGCGCGGGAATTGAGGAAGGACACTTCCCCCCCCAAAAAAACCATCAGTATCACTAGAAATTAGGATTGTCTATTTTTGCACTAGATATTTAG
>JAAUXU010027828.1_pt1 | contig 11880 bp, 17 predicted proteins | sample 7278151 | NCBI WGS metagenome assembly JAAUXU01 (sample SAMN14350113, study PRJNA611818) | marine sediment metagenome | isolation source: surface marine sediment (1.8m) | place: French Polynesia: Moorea | collected 2018-08 | reverse complement strand
TGTGAACAGACGCCATGAAGAGTTTCGAAAGCAGACTGACTATATTTCTATCGTATTCATTCATACAGAGAGCGCGCGCGGGCGCGCTCGTTCGTCATAGTGTCTCTACAATGTTCCAATTTTTCTTTTTTCCCCTGCCACCCAACCACCCACCCCCATCCACAGATCCCAACGCCGCGAATTGGGAGCGAGAGAGAGAGAGGGAAGAAGAGCGCGATACATTATTCACGAAAGTCCGATACTTTCCGCGTGCCCGGCTCCTACCCGTTCTCTCCCTCGATCCCCTCCCTGCCACCATTCAGAACGTCTGCGGCAGCCTCACCTTCTTTCTGAATGTGCGGTGCAAAAGTTCAAAAATTTAAGGAGCTTTTGAACGAACCCACGTACTGTAGGAACAGGAGTGTACGATTGTACATGCACGTAGTGCGCGCAGTCATAAAGACGGTCGTATCCAACGTTTAATCGCATGGTGGCCGAACAAACGACCAAATGTCTCGGGACCCTCCTCTTCCTCCCTGTTCGGACCCTGTAATTAACCCTGGCGGTCGATATATGAAGGCGAGTGCTGAGGAAGGAGGCGAAGCGGCTGTATCTGCCCTCTGTCTGTCTGTCTGTTTTCCCGTCTCATTATATTTTTTGCAAGGAAAAAGCCATGCCGTCCTCCCCCGCCCCTCCAGCAAATGGCCTCGCATAAATCTTCATCATCCTCCGCCGTCACCTCTGTGCCTAGGGGGGGGGGGGCACAGGAAGTGCGCGACGCAGAGTTGGTTCTGTGACGGCTCCCCCTCCCTCCTTCCGCTTGACTCGGAAGTTCCCCTCCTCTTCCCTCCGTGTTGTTCCTTCGTCGTTGACTCTGGCTACATTAGATTGCCACTTTGCATGGGGGGAAAGGAGCGGAGGGGTGGGGCAAAGGGCTTTATTTTTCCCTTGCTGCGGCGGTGGACCTTTTCGTGTATTGGCCGCCAAACTAGAGTAACCTACTTTCCGTCTTTTTCCTCCTTGGTCGCTCCCCCTCACCGGTTCTTTTATTTTTCTCCAGTTTTTTTTGACACATCCAGGTCGTTTAGTTTTCTACTGGAGACGGATAAATCGAGATTGGACGGCCTTTCGCGGAGGGTGGGGGGCTCAGATTGGGGTCGAAATTGCGGTTTGCGGTTCTACGCTTCTGCCTTCCAGGCTGGTTTTCAAGTGATTGCTGGCAAATCACCAGTGAACCTTGACCTCGTATTCGGGAGCGGATTAGGGGGAGGGGGGATTTGCAGAGTAACGACCAAGTAGACTTAATATCTCGTTCCTCCCTTGAGCAGACAGCAAAAAAAGTACAAAGAAAGAAGCAATGAAAACTTTTCTCCTACTTTTAGCAGGGCAGCAGAGTTTTTTTTTGCAGCCGTGTCCACCCCCAGCAGATGGGGTAAAGAAACAGCGTAGCTGGCTCGTCTTCGCCCTTCCTGCTTTTCCTGTGCCGTGCAAAAAACAGGAGGAGCAGGGAAAACCTCTTCTTTGCTCTTAGTCTTACCCCTTTCTCCCTCCACCCCTTCTACTATTCTCTCCTCCTTATTCCCACTTCCGCCTCCGGCTCCGGCGGCAGGAAAAAGGAGAAGCCAGCGAGGAGAGGACCGGGATTCGACGATGAGAGAGCCCAAGTTTGCCTAGAACCACGAGTCCAAAATGACAAGTGAGGGGCGAATCTCGGGCGCGAGAGGCTTTCATCCATCCTTCACCGGTAGGAGGGAAAGTTGCACAACCAAGGGGGAGGAGGGAGGAAGAGCGCAACAAAAGCAAGAAAGGGGTGGAAGGTGGGTAGGAGGGAGGGTTGGTGGGTTGCGGAGAATGGGGGGAGGGGTTTTGAGTTGGTGGGGGGGTTGGTTGGTAGGAGGGACGCATTTGACATAATGCTTTGCAAGGGGAGAGGGGAGAGGGAAGAAGACGTTGGTTGAAAAGGACGGAGGAGAATGAAATGTGGGGAAGAAAGGGGTCTCCCGTCCCCTTTTCCCTTCTTGCAGAACTTCCAGCTTCATCCGACCGAAAGTCAGCCCTCCTCTCATTCACCCCACCCCGCCCCAAGCTTCCTTGCTTCATATGCCGGATACTGTACTGCCAGCACTGCGGCGGCGAAATTATTCCCCCTTGCCACTGGGAGACGAACTGAGGATGTAGCTGGATGTGAATCTCGGTCCTTATTTTCTAACCTCGCTCCCCAACCCCTGCCAAAGGAATATTGTACGTACCACAGCCCGTACCGTTCTTGGAGGAACTCTCATCTTAGCCTCTCTCGGTTCCTGTTACGCCCCCGCCCCTTATTTCCACGCACAGTACGTCCGTATGCGCCTCTATCTCTCCGTATTTCTCTCGCCTCTCTTCTTTTTCTTGGGGCGGAGGCGAAAGTTGATCATCCTCGTCTCATCGGACGGGAAAACAAACAGGGAAGGCGAGGAAAGAAAGAAAGCAAAAGAGGATATACCACTATATACAGCACTTTTTTCAGCTAAAGACGTGAACAAAAAATAAAGACGCGAATCCTCCGTCACTGAATTGTGTCGCTTTGGTGGCCCCGTTTTCTGCGTCAGAAAAGAGACGGAGAGGAAAGAGTAAGGGAGTAAAAAAAGTCAGAGACAAAAAACTTTTTCCCCTTTTCCCGGAGAAGAACGGGAGGGAAAAGAGGGACCAAAGTGGTTTTTGCCCCAGATCGAAAGAAGCCTCTGGGCAATGCTGGCGAGTTTGGGCGAATCGAGGAAAGCAGCGTTTGCGAGTGGGGAAAAGGGCGACCGACCGACCGACTGTGTTTCGACTGCGGCACGATGGCTTTTGCAGCCATGGCGGAGGAGGGGAAAAGTTGGCCCCCCTCCCTCACCTTCACCGGCCGGCCGCTGGCTGCGGCCGCGGAGCAGGCAACTTTTCCTATCCTGGCGTTTTTCCCGCCCCGTGCGGTCGTCCGCTGCCGGCAGGCCAGTAATGAGTATCGTTGAATATTCAAAACTTTTTTTGCTGGCCCGGGTCCTCCGTTGCGACAGTTTTTTGCGCCCCTGTTCTGTTTCTGCATTGAAAAGTGTTTGTGGTCGGTCCCCTAAAAGCCTACCCATGCGCTCAATCCCCCTCCTCCTTCGTTCCAAGTTTCCGAGGAAGACTCCTCTCTCGTCACTTTCCTGGCCCGCGTGTGTCAAGACCTACTCCTCTCTTTTCGGCGACGAAGCCATCTCAGCTCGTCTGGGTGTCAGGTTTCATCCGCGGCTCGGAAGGAGAAAAGGGTTGGGCCGGGAGGGGAGTGAATGGGACCCGGTGTACAGTATACACACACATAGTAGAAGGGGGGAGGAGAGGAAGGCCCTAGCTATACATATAGCCCGGAGGGGGGCGTCTGAGAAATGGGCGACTGCCGCTAGAGCTAGCACACACGCGAGGAAGGGGGAAAAACCCAAAAAGTTCCTCTCTTCCTCCCTCTACGTTTGTCCAATTCTTCTTCTCGAGTCAGTCAGGTGGGCCTGAGGAGAAGGGAGATCCGCCAGGAAAAAGGGGGAGGGGGGAGATATCGCGAGCCGGGCTGAGTGGCGGAGGAGGAGGCACCACTGCGGAGGAGGAGGAGGAGGAAGGTGCTCCGACGCCGGGAGGGGAAAGAGGGAAATGAAGCAGAAAATCGATTTTCGATATGCTCTCTTAGCCGGAAAGGAAGACGAGAGGGGGGGGGGGACGAAAAAAAGAAGACAGCGGTGAAAAAGAGGAGGGGGGAGGAGGCCCACCACTGCCTGCAGATGGGGGGAGGAGGAAGACGAACAAGAATAAGAGGAGGAGGAGGGGATCACAGTCAAGCCAAAAAGCCCTTTTCTCCTCCTCGTCCTTCCCCTTCTCGTCTCTCCTGCCTCCCTCCCATAGGAAAACAAAATTGGATTTCTCTCTCCTCGTCCCCTCCCCCTGCCCCCTCCGATCACTAGACCCCTTTCCAGCCGGGAGACGAGGACCGTCTATCTCTCTTTCCTCCTCTTTTTTACCGGCTTGGCTGAGGTGGGAGGTTACCCTCGCCTCCCTGCCCCACCATCACCCAGACCAATCGAACGAATTCCCCGATGCCTCCCCCCGCGCCCCTCCTCTTTCTCCTAGATTAATCCTGCCTTGGCCTCCCTCTTTCTTTTGTTGTTGTTGTTGTTGGGAGATCCGGTGGGAAAGGCGAGAAAGCGCGGTTTGATCCCCCCCTAAATGGACCAAAGCCATCTCCCACGCTTCCCCCCACCCTTCTCTACATTGGCCTATCTATCTTCTCTTTCCCCCTCGGTCGAAAAGAAGAAAAGCGCCTGTGTGAGTGCTCCTTCTCCCTAATTGGTTTTTAAAAACAGGCTTTCAAGGCGCCCATCATGCCGGGTCCGGGCGGAGAAGGTGGCGCATTGGTGCGGCATGACTGAAGGAGAGAGGGGAGAGAGAAAGAGACCTTCGCTGCGGCTTCGACGGGCATATTCTCTCCTCGGCTTGTTCCCTCGGATACGCATTCAGTGGTGAACCGCCCGCATAGCCGCGGCTCAAGAGAGCGAGGGATAAACTTTTCGTGCACTGCGGAAAAGAGAGGGAGAAGACTCAGAAGAGGCAACAACAGTATGTAAATTTCCCCCCTTCTCTCTCTTTCTCGTCTTTCTGGGTGAGTGAGTGGAGGCATCGCTTCGGACTCGGGACATGTATGCAAGACAAGTCGGACGCCAGAGCTGCACAAAGTTGGCTGATTAGTTTACGACGAGCCTCAAGAGCACACTATGAGCAAGAAGGCCTTCTTTGCGTCTTGGGTGGCATCTTCAACTAGGCGACATTGCCACCGTTGGGCACAAAAAAAGTTCCCTAGAAAGGCTCATAATTGAGCAGGAAGAGAAGTCTACACCGTAACCATCCTTGTTCCTAGTTCTTGTACTTTTCTCACCTGCTAGAATGATATGGAAGATGCACGGCTCCCTCTGCTGTCCCACCTCGTTGGCGGCGGAGCACATTAGGGTGCCGTAGTCCTTGTTGTTACGAGGGGTGTACGTCAGCTTGCTCCTGAAAGGAGAGAAGAGCTTGCACTTAGAGGGAAAACATTTCGCCGAGGCAAATAGATTATGGGAAACTAGGGGGAAATTGGCTGCTTTGTGACAACGCGTGGTACGCAACTGATTGAGTTTCTAAATATAACCCTTTGACATTTTGTCCGTTCTCAATATGCCAGCAGCCATATTCACCTACCAAGTTTCTATATACTGCTGAACCGTATTAACAGGAATTGCAATCGTACCTCGTCCCGTTGACGACGGTTACCCTCGAGTTTGGAACCCTGATGAAGTCGGCCGAGTTGTTGAAGGACCAGGCGAAGTTGAACGTGGCCGGGTTGGCCACCACGTCGCAGAAGATGTCCACCATCTCGCCTTTGCCCACGCCGTAGACCACAGGCTCGGCCTGGGCGCAAACGGGCGCGTCTGCAGAAACGGAAAGGTAAAAACCGTCAGTCAAGAGGGGAATTTGATAGGAATCGTCAAGATTTGGCGTACATTTGACGTTGAGGTATATCTCCTGACTGCTGCCCTTCCCCACGTCGTTGGAGGCCTGGCAGGTGTATCCGCCGGATCTCGCCCGCCCGATCTTCTGCATCACCAGGCTCTGGTTCGTGAGGATGACGCCCTCTGAGGGGCTCTGCAGCAATGGGGAGTTCTGGAGGGAAAAAAATGAAAAGTGAAACAGCATGAACACAGCTTACTGAGCAGAGGACTCATTAATAAAATAGCCATTCCTTGCGGCATTTCGTCCCCCCTTTTTACCCCCCTTCCCCAGTTTCCCCCTGAAAAAGTTAAAAGGGGGGCTCATTTTCCAGTTCCAACAACGCTGCTTTTTTTACCAGCACACTTTCGACTCGCCCCAGGGGGCCTTTAGGAGGGGATGAGGAGAGGAGGAGAGAAGAAAGGAGTCCTTCCTTTCCCCCCGATCCCTTCCTTTCTCCACTGGGCGGATGCCTCCTCCTCCTCCTCCTCCTCTTTCCCTCGTCGGTTGATCCGCCGCTATCTCCCGTCCTCCCCCCATTCTCCCCTATATACTCAACCCACCTTCCACCGTCGCCACTGCCAGGTTCCACGGAATGGCCCCCATTTTTCCATTTCTCGCTTCCTGCTCTGCCCGCCCGCCCGTTCGCCATCCCTCCCTCCCCTCCCCCTCGCCCGAATCACTTTAGAAAATGAAAGACTCCGTGACGGACCACCGGAGGAGGAAAAGCGTTGGGGGAGGGGAAAATACGGGCTCCCCCCCCGAAGGATATAGGGACTGAAGAAAAAACGTTCCCCCGCTGCAGGCAGACGGCCACCCTTCAATCATGCATCTACACTGTACTCTACTCTCTTTCTCTTCTTCCCGCCCGCAGTCTTTTCTTCTCCCCCTTTCATCCCTCCTCTTTTTCGCCTTGCGTCGAGACGAGGATGGGGCGCTTTGTCAGGTCTATCCTCCTTCGGGGAAAGGCAAATAGCACCACGTGGTTCGTATAACCCTCTCTCCTCCCGTTTCCCCCCTTTTCCGAAGCCGGTGGTGGTGGTGGCTGCACATTTCCCATCAGCATGGCGAAGAAAGGGGGAAAGGAAGGCGGGGGTCTTTCATTGTTTCCTCTCACAATATGTTTGACGGTTGATTGATTTACAGGAGTGCCAGTACTCGACCTTCCAGTCCTTTCGTTCCTCTCCATTTCTGAGTCGTACGTGGGAGGCTATTCTTCGTACGATCGAGAGGCGAAAAGAACCACACGGAATGTCTAAAAACGTGATGGAGGAGCTCGTAGTAAAGAGGAAGGGAAAGGGGAGAAGTGGTCCCAAGGGCACCAGGAACAATTTCGTAGTAAAATACATGGGAGCCCAAACAAGCGGGAATTTCCCAGAAGTTGCTTTTTATTTTTTTTTAAAAAAAATAGAAATTGAGCTCTTACGTTGAACTTCCACGCGATCCTTCTTGGCGGCGGCTGTGCGTCGATCCTGCAGTCGAAGTAGACGTCCCCGCCCTCGTAGATGCTCTCCGGCGAGATGGAGGCGCCTAACGCCAGCTCCACTCTGGGCGCGTCTGTGAAAAGGAAGGAAGAAGAGGAATGGGGAATCATTAATTGATGCCTCATTAACGTCGGTCGAACAGCGGCGGGTCAAAAGGAAAGGGCGTGATTCATCTTCGGGGGGGATCTCGTTGGGCTTGGCTTGGCAGCCCCCATCGGTCAATTTGCCCGAGGAGGAAGAGGGGGAGATATTGCGCGCAAAAAAGTGGGGAGAGGAGAGGGAGAGAGAATGATGAATGGCGAGTCGGGAGGAGGCCGAGCTAGGGGGAGAATTGGCCGGCAGAAAAGAAGGGCTGATTTGTATCTTTCACGAGCCTGTCTCTCTTGGGGATACGTCACGAAAAAAGCAGGAACTAAGTTTTTCTGCCCCTCTTTCTACAAAAGTACAAAGCTCGATACGTCACTGGCGGAAGTTTTTGATGTGAGTGTGTGTTGGGTGGGGTCCTGAGGCTTCTTCACCCAAAAACCGACCAACCGCAAGAAACTGTCCACTTTCCCTTCTCTCCCTCCCTCCCTATATCGCCCTCTTCATCTGTCAAGTCCACGCCTCCCCTCCACCTTCCCCCACACGCTACCAAACATTGCCTTACTAATTCATGGGCATGGTCCGTCCGCCCACGGGGGAGAGCGTGTATAAGTATACAAGGAAAAAGCCGTACAGCTATAGGAGAGGTAGAAATTAGAGTGTGGGAAAAGGGGAGGAAAAAACTGCGCCGTGTGTACAGTAGCAAGGCGAAGGGAACAAACGCCAACTTTTTGTTGTTGTGAGAGCGGCGGGCGGAGGGGGCAACCAACCAACTTTGATTTCGTCAATTATTCACCGGCGGCCGCGACGTTCGCGTCTTTTCTCCTTCCCCAGCCTCTTCTCTGCTTTCTCAGCTAGGATCAATTTTTGAGGCCATTTTTCCTCCCTCCGTCCTCTCCTCTCCTCTTTCTTCTTTCGCCGTCGGGAAACAGCAAGGGGGAACGAAGAAGGGCGGAGTCAGGACAATAAACATCGCGGCTCGCGGTGTGGCATGGAAGGAAGGAAAAGAGTAGTAGGATGGCTTGATGTTGGTCGCTCGTCTTTTACAGGCCCATGGCAGCCATTAAGAACGGGATTTGACGAAGCTTGCAAAAAAATGCTTCGCTGTGCTTGAACACTTTTGCTTCCTACAGTCCAATAAGATAGTGCAGAGGGCGTTTTTTTATTGTGGCCATGCCGTGGTGAATGTCGCCCGCAGAGCTCTGCCGCCACAATTCCCCCTCCCTCCTCTCTTTTTCTTCCGTTTCCTCCCCTCTCTATGGCATTATTGCAGAAAGCCCTTTTCTTTTCCTCCTACCCCTTTTTCTCCTTCCCAGACCCCGGCGGCGTTTGCGGAGGCATGCACGGAAAAAACTCTGGACTCAAAAGGCTGCACTCGGAGGAAGGGAAAGCTACAAAAAGTACAAAAGAAGAAATAATATCGCGAAGTCGTTGGCTGTTACATTTGACGTTATCGTCCCCCGTCCGACCGGCCGCCGCTCTCTCCGCCTTGCTAATAACTGTGCCACCGACGAGAGAAGCTAATGAGAAAATTGCTCGCAGTCTCCCACACGAAAAGAGATTCGCCGAGGGCTGCAGGAATGGACAATTATTTGCATGGAATTTTTCTGCTGAAAGGAAGAGGAGAAGAAAAGCTCTAAACCTAAAGAAGAGTGTTGCTAAATAAGCATTTTTCCCTTTTCGGGGCTCTTTTCCCTGCAACAGAACATGTCGGTTTCTCACTCTGTTTTGCACGGAAAATGGCGTGTAACTACTCCCCCCCTCCCCCTCCCACTTTCCCATGGGAGCGCCACCACAGAGGTGGTGAAAAGCCGCGACCTAGCTCCCCCCCCTTCGCGGTCCATCCTCTCGGCGGGAAGACCGGCTGACGGCGGCGGCGGAAGTCCGCACAATGATTTTTTCCCCTCTTTTGGGCGAAAAAAATGTGACGTCGGCCGTCGGCGATAAGTCATCGTGTGTTGACACTGAAGGGCCGGAGGGAGGGGGAGAGTGGGAAGACGGGGGCCTTCCTTGCAAGGAGGTAAAGGGGGAAGGGTTTCCAGTTCATGTGCACCATCCCTCACACGAGATTTCCCTACGACACAAAAGTGAAAAGGGGAGAGCAGAGCACAACCCCACTTCTCCCTTGACCCCATTCCGGTAATTAACCTCCGCACACGAGGAACGAAAACACGGCATCTACTTAGGTAGTGAAGCGGGACTGCGTGTTGATTGCACTTCAGTTCTACGTAAGTACTCACAGTCGATCTTGAGCGTGATCTCGTCCTGAACGGCGGCGCCCTGGATGAGCGGGTTGGTGGCCCTGCAGGCGAGGCGACGGCCAACGTCCTCCAGGCGGGGGCGAAGGGTCAGCACGCTCACGGTCGAGTTGCCGTCGGAGGAGTCCTGGGTGCGGAGAGAAATTAATAAGTCAGTTTCAACGGTGAAATGCGACGAAAAATTCTGGTTTCATGGGTGCGGGAGACGTTATAATCCGGCGACAAGTAAAAAGGACCCTTTTTCCCCTCCCAGTGCCCTTTATATATACGAGCATAAGCCTGTCGGAAAGGCCGCCCTTCCCTTCATGCAGCAAGAGGGCGGAAAAGAAGAAAAGATGATGCCATTTGCGATATTGTTGTTGTTGCTGTCGCTGGCGGCGGCGGCGGCGACGACGCCCCTCCCCCTCCTCCTGCATGGGAGGGAGGAAAAGCCCCCTTTTCTTTCCCTCCTTTTCCCTTCTTCTTCTTCAAGTGTCAGGATGACAAATGGAGCAGGGGAAGGCGGAGGAAGAAGGGGGCGACGGAGCATTTCGACTGAAGAAGGGAGGAAAGCAAGGAGGAATTCAACGTGCACATTGACACATTTTCATAGCATAGTTTCTTGCTTCCTGTCACTTAATTATTTTTGTCAGACAGCTATGACACTTAGCTTCTTGCACCAAGGGATTGTCAATTTTCCCGGCGGAGCCAGCAAAGGGAAAAGGGAGCACCATCACTTTTAAATTCGACCAGCCAGCAGCGTCGGCGGGGAAGAGAGAGCGAAGGGAAACAGAAAAGTGCTTTTTCCGGTCCCCCTCCCCTCCCCTTCCTCTCTTCATTTCTCTCTCGTACACTCCGCGGCTTGTTCCGACCGACGCCACCACTGTCGCCAATCTCATCGCGGCGGCGCCAGGGCAGAGCGCGCGTGACCCAATTCGCAAAGAAGTCACTCTTCTCCTTTCTTTCTTCCTTCCTCGCCCCTTTTTTACACTCGCCACTATTTCTCCGAAAGAGAAAAGGGAAAGGGAGGGAGGAGAAAAATCCAACCCTCCCCTCTTTCGCTCTCTCTCTGGTTCTCTCTGTCTTGTGCGGCATGAAAACGAATTCCGACAACATCAAAGGGACCAGTGAAGAAAAAAGAAAGACACGGAGGAGAGACACGGAATGAAGAAGGAGCAGAAGAAATGGACTTTTCCCCTCCTTTCGCCGTCCGCAGGTCCGTCAGCCCTTCTTTGCAGTCACGTCACTCAAGAATTACACTCCCTGCTTTTCACCGTATTTGAGAGCGTTCCCCCTCCAAGACTAACTCACCGTCTCGCCTCCCTCTATCCTGGCCCCGTCCAGGTGCCAGGTGATGTGCGCGGGCGGCCGCGAGCCCTCGGTGCGGCAGGTGATCTTCTGCGGCCTGCCGGCTACCAGCCGCCAGCCGCGGTCTGCGCCGCCGCCGCCAGTTGCACCAGACTTGCCCCCGTCGGCGGGTGCAGGAGAGGGTCGGGCGATTCTGCGAAACGCGATAGCAAATGGTATAAAACGGAAAGAAATCCTTCACCAAATCTCCGCTCACCTGACTCTCGCCGGCGGGAAGTTCATGTCCACGATGACGGTGGAGACGACTGGCCGAGTCAGGTTGGTGTTCCTGGCCTCGCAGGAGAGGGAGTCGTGGAGGTAGGAGCGGTCAACGGACGGCAGAGACAGCTCGTTGCGCACGGTGCCGTTCGCCAGGAGGGTCCTAGAGGATAAAAAACACGTTCTCATTTTCAGGTTCATAGACCTGCAGGGTAGGTACATCAATAATTCCGTACCAAGTTGAGTCGATGACCCTCCCTTCCCTTGACCAGACCAGCGTGGGAGGAGGAACGCCTGTGGGTGGAAAAAAGTACAAGAATGAGACATGCGCATGGATGTTGAATGGGCGGAGATGGAGGCGGGGAAATATATGGGGAGGGAGAAGCGAAAGGGCTGTGGGGGCGGAGGGAAGCGAAACATGCATTCTTTTTTCTCTCTCTCTAGCTGTTTGGGGACGGGGCGGGTGGGAAGAAGGACATGAAAAAGTGTGATGTGAGGACAGAAGGGGCCTTGGAACACGACGGTGCTCCGTCAGCGGGTCTTGGAGGGAGGGAAGGGGGGAAAGAGACCAGCTGCGGGGGATTAAGATGGAATGGGGGCAAAGGGGGAAAAGAGGAAGGACGAGAGAAGAGAGAGAGCCATCTTCTTCCGTCCCTCCTCCCCCTTCGCCCCGCCCCGTCATCGCCTCCCTCCTCCCCCCGTCCTCCTCCTCCTCCGCCCTCGCCGCGAGTCATCGTTAGTTCGTCCTCCTCCTCCCGTGCAAGGAAAGAAGGGATCGGGCCTGGATTCGCCATCCTTCATTCTGCGATGGCATTGTTGGAGAACATGACCTACATGTTCCGGTAATGAACCCTTACAAGGCCACTGCGGCTGTTTGGCGAATTCCTCCGCTGTGTAAATCTCCGGCCGCCCGCGGCGGGAAAGGGGGGAAGGGGCGGGGGAAGGCGATGCTTCCGCCGTCAATAAATCATTTTCCCCATTTGATGAAGCCGACGGAAGGCCACGGCACGGAGGCCACGGCACGGAGG
>JAAUXU010041148.1_pt1 | contig 11882 bp, 6 predicted proteins | sample 7278151 | NCBI WGS metagenome assembly JAAUXU01 (sample SAMN14350113, study PRJNA611818) | marine sediment metagenome | isolation source: surface marine sediment (1.8m) | place: French Polynesia: Moorea | collected 2018-08 | reverse complement strand
CCAAAGTGTTACTTAGGTTTTGAGATAAAAAAATCTGGTAACTTTTGAACACACCTCTGAATAACTGCACATAGGTAAGTTCCAAAAGTGTTCCCCCCCCAACAACAACCAGAAAAAGAAGAACACGAAGTGTGCCTAGATCTGACGGCTTCGCCGCAGATAAAAAGGGGTGAATGGTCTTTTTGCCTTTCCTCCTTTCTTTTCTTGCTGAGTGAATTTTTCTTTCCACCCACGATCGCCCATGCAAGAAGCCCCCCGCCCGACCCCCTCTTGCCGCTGCCTCCACTCCGTGTGTCGTAAGCCCAACCCGTACAGCTCAAAGATTATTGGCGGTGAACGAATGCCAAAAATATCTGCCTTGGAGAAGCGTTCAAATGCCCCAAAGAAGTGACGGCATGTGTCCATGGACTAGCTATTTCGATACTTTTTCGACGATTTGAAGCAAATAAGCTGTAAAGTAACGAGACCAAGAGCTGCTACCATGCACAGACCCCGATACCATCTGTGTGTTTTCCTTCTCCTTAGACGAAATTCCGCTGCTCCGCACGAAAAAGGAGGAAGGCGGAAACACAGCCTGAGATTTATCGTCTGCTTAAAGAAGAAGTCGAAAAGAGGATTTTCCAGGTCCCCATTGCCAATTTCTGGTCGCAAAAAACAGACCTCCACTCTGGTAGCACTCCAAAAAGTATGGGTCTCAGTTTTTCTTGCTGCTGTGTACCCTGCAATTTTTAGCGCACACCCACTTTTGGCAGACAAATATTTGCGTTGTCTCTTTTGTCCCTCTCCTCACGTGCCCACTTTCTTCAATTAGCACCTGAGGATAAGTAGGGGTGCGAGGGACCAACCTTCCAGGCAAAGCAAGAGGAGGTTTTTTTCTGTGCCTCCGCCGAGTCATAATTTTTTTGCTCATCGGCGGAACCGGAAAGGGGCCAAATTACGGTAGAACCAGCAATTTTAGCAAAGGATTTTTCGGGGCAACGAATTCGAGACGTAATGGCATTCCGCCCGAAATTGCTTGCTGCCACACTGGCTCAGGTGGACCTACAGTACAATCTCTGCTCATTGCAACTTCTTCTTCCAGGAATAGAATTATGACTTTCCCTTTGGAGCTCGATGTCATACAACTCTTGTCATTGGACGACACATGTCTTTTTTCATCTCATGGTTCAGCTATCAGATGGATAATAATACGGAAAGAAATACTTGTTGTGTATTTGTAAACAAATTTTTTTTAAAAAAAATCGTCGACCCCATGAAACCATGACAAAAGTTGCGCCAAGCGTGGAAGGAGAGAAGAGGGGAGGAGAGAGAAGATGCATCCATTCGCTCTCGAATTCGGTCCGCATCATCGTCGTCAGAGAGTGAGTGCACTCCGCTTCGGCAGGGACTACTGCGCCTACGTAGAGAGAAATTTACTTTTCCCGAAAAACTAAAGCTCTGCCGCCCGCCCGCTTTCGTTTGTGATGACGCAAAAGGCAAAGTTGGGGCTTATGAAAAAAGGTAGGCTTGAAAGGGAAGAAGGGAATAGAGATGAGTGTCTCCTGGGAAACGGAACAATACCGAAAAACAGGGCCTTCTGACAAAACCAAATTGCCAGGAGGGGAAAGGAACAAAAAGATGATGTTGGGGGATCCGGCGGATGGACAGGCTTTCTGGGCTTTTGTAGCTACAGGTTATGTGAGGCAGGGATATATATTGTGCGTAGTTGTGCGGAAGGGGGTTGTCTCTTTTTTGGGGCCTGGAAACTCCTGACTCACGACTGACGTCGAGCGAAAAAAAGTCCTTTTTGGCTCGAGAAAAGCAAGCAAAAGATCGAGCTAGAAGGGAAAATGGCTCAACTCAACTTTTTCAAAATCCTTCAGGGACGAACCTTTTTTTAAAAAAAAGGCAGATGAAAGGGCAAAGTGGGGCGGAGGTCGAGCGAAGGGAGGACAAATTAAGACGGATTTTCCTCCGGGAGAGAGAGAGAGAGGAGACCCAATTTTATTCACTCGCTGGGTAAGGGGGGGTGGGGAAACGGAGGACCTTCGTTTCTCTCCATTTTCCCGTGCCAAAAGGCGAATATTCCCCTCCATTTTTTCCCTCCGCGTCTCACGACACAGCCGCCGCCGCGGGGTCCTTTTGTGTGTGTGGGTTGTGTCCTTCCCCGTCTCCATAGCCTTCACTTGCATGCCAGCCCAAAAACGTCCGACTTTTCTTCCCTCCTCCTTCTGACGAAAAAAGTGTACGTATTATGGTAAAACTCCTCTTGCTTGCTTATTTCTTTTTCTCGACCACAAAAGGCGGTGGTGGATAGGGACACATAATTCATCAGAGGGGAGGAGAGTGGGGAGGAACAGGAGAGAGGGGAAAGAAGAAGATGTATGGCTAATGACATTGTTATTGTGGGTGGCGTAGGGAAGGAGAGGAACCCCCAGGGCCCGACCGTCCGACCCACCGTGCTTGCAGTGCTTAGCGCGCCCTCCAAAGTCCCAACTCGGCTCCTTCTTCCACCTGCTCCTCCCTCCTAGCCAGGGGAGGAAGAGGGAGCGAAATTTATTTACGGGAAATGCAGGCATGACACGTCAGGGAGGAAAAGACTCAGGAGGGAGCTAGAAAAAAAAATATGTTTGGGGAATTCTGGAAAGGAAAATATATTTTTTGCAAAAAACGGACGAAGAAAAAGAGTTTCTCTTTTGATGGATTTGCATTGTTTCCTCGATGACAGTATTATGTACTGGCTGTACGTGAGTATAGTGTACTGGTAGTAGTGTTCTTCATCTTTTACGTAAAAGGAATCCCTGAAAATGGAGGAGAAAACAGGGAAAAGTTTTCCTTCCCCCTCACGCTGAAAACGGAAGTCACACCTTGGCTTGGTATGGGTGGAGAGGCCTCAAAAGAACCTTCCTCGCCGCCCATCAAAAAAAATCGGTCTCAGTCATCTTCCTTGAAAACCCGGCGGCTCCGGGTTTATAATTATGGGCGGGCGACGAACGTATTTTTTATACAAAAAGGAAAGAAGGAGAAAGGGAAAGAAGAAGAGGCCTTGGGAGGTCGAATGGTGATGGATGATAACTTTGGAAAAGGGGGAAGGAGGAAAAACCGTGAAAACTCATTTTTTCGCCACTATTTTCCCTCCTTCCTCGAGAGAAGAAAACAGGCGGGGAGGAAGAATCCAATCATCATCCCACAAAAGACTTCTTTCGCTCTCGTCTTCCAGAAAATTTCTATCTCCTTCCTCCTTCTTTCCTCTCTTTTCTTTCCTTCATCCTTCTTCTCTTCAATTTGCGATGTTAAAAAATCCCTTACGCTATTGCTGCAGAACAATAAAAAACCTTGCCCTGAAAGGTCTTACGAAAAACTGTGCCTAGTTGCAAAAATTATCCACACGTCCATCCGCGTTAAATTTGAATGAGGATTTGTTTACACTCACCATTTCTACCATCTCTCTTTTCCGTTTTTCCTCTGTAGGGAAAAAGACTTTTTGTTGGCTAAACCCCCGGAAGATGTCGGCCGACGGCTCTGCTACCAAATTTTTCTCCTAATCAATTGAGGCGATCATCGTCTTCACCATGGGGGGTCGTCCTCGCCCTCGCCGTCAGTCTTCGCTACTGATGACGGCGTCGCTTCTACTGCTACTGTCTTGGTGAGATATATGCGGGCCTCATCTACTGTATGGCAAGGCCCGTCAATGGATACCTCGTCCTAGTTCTGACTTTATGCACAAATGTAAATGAAAAAAAAACAACTGGTGCGTGAACTGATAACTGCATACCTAAAGTCAAAACTGCAAGTCAAATCGTTTTTTTAACATCAAATTCACATGTAGGTCGTCTGCCCAACACCTGGGTGGAGGTGGAGGCGGCGGGCGGCCGCGCTGCATCTTCGACGACCGCGTCCGGTCCCTGAGGTGCCGCTCCAGGTCCGCCGCCGCCGCCGCCGCCGCCGGTTCCTCCCGCCGCGGAGTCATCGACCTCCGCTCAGTCCGGGCGGCACTGGCAGAGGTTAGGAGGGAGGTTGACACCGTCGAGGTCAACGGGGGAGACATGAGGTATGCAGGCAGACGGATAGAGCTTTTACTGTAGTTGGCCCAAATGTTAACTATCGCATTTCAGGGTCATCCCGTTTCCTGTTCTTCCCGTGGCTGGGAATAGCAGCGGCAGCAACAACGGCAAGGTGGACGGAGGAGCAAGAGAGGCGGGACGGGCAGGAGACGGGGACAACACCATTACCAGCCTGTCCATCGTCAACTGCGGACTGGTCCGACACATCACCCTTATTCGCACGTTGTTTGAAACCGAAAGCTATAATTACTTTATTCATTCAGGAGGCCATGTCCGAGGATGCCCTCTCTGGCCTCTCCTCGCGCCTCCGCCGCCTCGATCTCTCAGGCAACCGCCTCTCGCACCTACCCACCGCACTCCTGGGACTGGCCAAGCTAAAGAGCCTGGACCTCAGCAACAACAGGATCAAGCAGGTGCCCAAGTGACTTGATTACACCAGAGATATGTGTACCCTAGCCTCATGTCCCTAGGCTCGAAGACTAGTTTTACTACCCCGTAAATCCCCCATCTCGCCGTTACTCTTTATTGAAGAATACCAGACAGTATCAAAAATTGAAACCCAGGGTCTAACCCACCTTCTCCTGGTTCGTTTACATCAGTGGAAGATTACTAATCTCAAATTCTAAAATCATGCTATGTTTATATCTTTTCTTCCAGCTCCCTCACGGCTCCGCCTTCAACGGACTCAACGAGCTGGCCACGCTCAACTTGGCACTCAATCTGTGAGTATGCACAGTCTAATACCAAACATGATTATGAGTCTGCGTTTTTTTAGACTGGTTCAAGATTTTGTAACTTATGGTTCTTGTTCCTTTGCCTGTCGTTTAACTGTTTCGCCGCAAATGCGACGAGAGTCAGGGCTTCCTTTCCGTTGCCACCCCCAACACCATTTGGGAAACATTATCCTCCGACGGAAGGAGGGGGAAGAGGTTTGACGACAAAGCAACATCCCCCTCCCCTCCGAAACCGAACCATTCAACCGGGATTAAACGGGAGGAAAAGGTGAAGAAGACGATCCTTGAACATGCGCCCCTAAACTCACGTCCCGCATAGCTCACACTACGTACAGTATCGTACTAGCTGCATTACGGACGTGTGAACGCACATTTTTACCTCGAGTCGCGAATCTTGCCTTCATAGAACTTGCCATTGGACATCACAAAAGATGTTTTCTTTTGTGCCTCCCTCAAGGAGAATAGAATTCCTAGTTGAATTCTCATCTGGATAAAAATATTTTGTCTTGCATAAAAGAGAAGAAAGGGCAAAGATTTCCAGTCACGCCAATTCCCTGTTCTTATCTCGCTAGTCTCAAAAGTCTGTCTTCATCTACGGTATAAAAACAACACCCGCTAAACTACGTCCTTTTCCCCTCTTTCATATTTCTACTGGTGTTTTCCAACAAAACCGAAAATAGCTCAAAAACAGTGCTATAATGAGACCTAGAAGTAATTCCCTTTTTTAAGCGGGTGGGAAGTGTAGCATTCCCCTCCAAAAACCCAGAGTTGTTATAGCGATCGGCATTGGTTTCCTGGGAGATGAATCAAACCCAAAGTCGAAGCGAATCGAGATCTCCCCAAGTCAGTCCCAGCAAACATCCGCCCCTCCTCGATCCCAATCCTCCCATCCCCGTTCTAAATGCCACCTTCCTCCCTACTTGCTTGCATGTGTTGCGTCGTTTGAGCTGTGGTGGATCGGGAAAAACATGCGATCGAGATCGATGCCCCTCCTCTTTGTTTTAGTAGCATTTACCGCTTTTTCGTTGCCTCTTCGTCACAAATATGTTTTCCTCCTTCTACCAAGAAAATTAAACTTCGTTTTTCTTAGCAAAACAAAGTCCACTGTAAAACGGTAGGGCAATTCAACAATTTTTACCATGAATTTTGCTTTTGTCTGATACAAATGTAGCCTCGAAACTTTTTTCAGGCTTATTCCTTACGGATAAAAAGAAAATACTAGGTAATTTGCCGAAAACTGAATTAGCTGGATTTCAAAATAGAAATATGTTGCTTTTACTGAAAGCAATACCATCCTGCTGGATTAATGTTGCTGCTGTTCTTGATCTCAAAAGGTCAAGCTGGTTCAAACAACGTATTGTTTCCCTTTCAGTTTGGGCCAAGGCGAGAACGTTGCCTCCCCTCCCCCTCGGCTGGACCAGTCCAGGAATCGCTTCCGCCGCTTTGGAAGGACTGCGCAGGGATTCTCCTCCTCGTCGTCGGGATCTTCCTCAGGGGAGCCCCTATCCCTGCTGGCCTTCAACCTGGAGCCCCTGACCGACACCTTGGAGGAGCTTGATCTGCGAGGCAACCACTTCAGGGCGCTCCCATCGCAGTTCAGGAGGAGGGGGTTCGCAAGGCTAAGGAAATTGGACCTGTCTCACAACGAGCTCGGAGGTAACAAGAGAGAAATATTAATAGAGATATGAATAGAGAATAACAATGTACAAGGTGTACAACGTACAATGGTAAACAGTGCCTCTCCTGCATGCTTTTTCTTTCCAGAGCTCCCTCCGTCATCCTTCAGCAGCATGCTCAACCTTGAGTACCTGAACCTAGAGCACACTGGCCTCCGCTCGCTCTCGCTGCTGTCGTCGGCGGATCAGGATAGGACGTCTCCGGTCTCCACGTCTGCACTGTCCTCCTCCTCCTTATTCCTGCTGCCCTCCTTGAGGGAGCTGAGGCTGGAGGGAAACCCCTTGAGGTGTGATTGTGGAGCAAGGTGGCTCTGGAGGAGGGCAAGGAAACAACAGCAGGTGGGCAAAATTGTAGTAAGACACTGCCATCTAGGGTTTTAACCACAAATTGTTAAAAAATATTTCACCAGCATGAGGATGACGGCAACGGCGTCGGCGGAGACGTCAAGCTCGCTCTCCCAAAATGCGCCACCCCGTTCAGCGTCAGGAACAGGGAGCTGAACTCACTAGAAGGTAAAAATAAGATGTGAGGAAGCAAAAGTACAGCATATGTACATGTTGTACAATATAACTATTAACCTTGAAACCTAAACAAGTCTTCCATGAAACACATTTTTGTATTAATTGTCTTTTTGTCCCAGCTACCGAGCTATGCGAGCTCCTCCCTGGCGGCCCCCTCGATGGCGGGGTGCCCCGCTTCTTTCGCGTCGGCGACGACGACGTTGACTCTGCCGCCTTCCCCCCCGCCACCTTCACCAGCCTCTCCCTGCTGTCTGCTTCTGCCGAGGGGGCGCGGGCAGCAGAGGCCAGGTGGGAGGTGCACGTGGGATTCTACCTGTCCAGATTCTACGACTGGGAGGTCGTCTTCAGGGAGATTGGGGAAGACGATGTCAACAGCAGCAACAGGACCATGTTCTACAAGACGCGACACACTCTGGCCAGGCACATCGAGGAGGAACAGGATTGGGCGCCAAAGAACGAGACGCTCCGCGCCAGGTAAGAACACTTCCTGCATCAGCAAAATAAATTTTATGCATTTCACATACGCCGTCCGGGACTTTTCCGTCTGGAGAATTGTTGGATATTTTTCCCGAATGCCCTTGGCACCTTTGTTGTAGGTTCTCCTCTTCCTCCTTTTTAGACTGGAGGGCCTGACCCCCGACACCTATTACGAGATTTGCTTGGCCGTGGTGGAGCACTCCACCGTCTACTACATCCACCGCAGGAACTGCAGGGAGATAAGGACGGCGGAGGCGCCTAGAACTTTGCTCCCTCCTCCAAGGTCCACCCCTAACTCCTCCTCCTCCCCTCTGGTGGAATCCAGAGCCTCACACAGCGAGGAGTACCCAGCCAGGACGACGGGGCTCTCATTTGAGGCATCTTCGGATGACGAAGGAGGAGGAGGAAGCGCGGTCACCGTTGCCTGGAACGTGACTGACGCCAGAGACGAGGAGGAGGAGAACGGCTGGCAGGAGGAGGAGAAAAGGTCCCCCTTCAGCGTGGTTCGAAGGATCTCCCTGCGGGCGTTCGGGGAAAACGAGGTGTCTCGTACGTACGTGCTGGAGGAATTCAACCGGTCGTCCGACTTCGGGCCCAGGCACTACAGGGTGGCGGGGGAAGGGGTGAGGGCGGGGACGGCATACCTGGTGTGCTTCGACACCCTGTCCGAGCGGGATCTCCAATTGGAGGAGGAGGAGCGGGAGTCAGGCGCCATCGCCAGGAGGGGACTGCAGCCACACGAGGGGTGCGGAGAGGTGCTGACGCCGGGAGAAGCAAGGGCGGAGGAGGGGTTCACACCGGGGCAAGTGGCGGCGACGGCGGCGGGGGCGTCCTCAGCAGTGGCGGTGGTGGCGGTCGTCATCTGCTGCTGCTTCCCAGGGATATGCGGAGGGAAGAAGAAGAAGAAGGGCACGAAGAAGAAGGAGGAGCTGGCTGCTGGAAACTGCAGCAGTGTCACCGCCGAGGAAGAGGAACAGGACACGGCTTCTTCCAAGGACGAGAACCACAACAGCCACCATGGGAACGGTAACATCGAAAACGGCGGGGGAAAATTGAGGCACAATCATCACCGTCACCACCATCACCATCACCACAACAGCCACTTTGGAGGAGACGGGCATGACGACGAGGCCACCATTGTCTTCCAGGAGGCCGAGGTATCGGCGGAGGACGGGACGGCAGCATCTGTGTTCAGAGAACGATACTCGACGGCCTCAGTGCCGAGGTCGAATAAAAGGTCGGAAGAGGAGGAGGAAGAGGAGGAGGAGGATGACGGAGAGGTGTCTCGGCGTTTCTGGCTGTCTTGTCTGAACGCCGCCAGGAGCAGCAGGTCCGAATCGCCATCCAGCAAGCAAATTGAAAAGGGAGGAGAAGAATCTAGTCATATGAACGGACATCGCCATCATCACCATCACAAGCACCACAGTCAATCTGTGCGTAGCGCGGCCTCCTCCTCTAGGCGGAGCAGGTCTTCGCCGGCCACAGTGCGCAGGAGTAGGGGAGAGGAGGAGGAGGAGGAGCTGGACGATGACCGCGGCAGTAAACGCAAGAAGAAGCCGCCGCGGAGAGAGAAGAGCTATAGGCAGAAGTCGCACTCTCCCAAGCGTCAGGCCCCTTTGCCGCCCACCGCCATTCAGCAGGTGCCAACGCACCACCACAGCCATCACCACCACAGCCATCCCTTCCAGCAGCACCTCCAGCTCCACCACCCAGAGTATTTCCACCAACTGCACTCAATGGGCCCGGGCTCATACCACACAGTCAGCCAGTACCAGTTCCAACAGGTGAGAATAGCGTTATACTATTTTTACCTGCGGCCGTAGGCCCGCAGGTCTACTAGCGACCCTGGTTGTTGTTGTTGTTGTTGTTGTTGTTGTTGTTGTTATTGTTGTTGGGGAGGGGAATAACTTTTATACATGGGCTTTCCAGAGAGCCCATGTATGGTCAATAAAAAATGAAAAAAGAACCCCATATTTTTATCATTTTTATCATTTTTATTTTAAAAACCCATGTATGGTTCCCATGTATGGCATAAGAGGGGGTCACACTCCATTCCGAAATCATGGTGTGAGATTGAGATTGAAACTACAGTCCAAGTGATCTGGTTTCGCCACCTAATTTCATTTTGGGGTGTGACACCCCCCCCTCCCCCTCTTTTTTGTGAAGAGAGAGGGGGGGGGTTCACACCCCGTTCTGAAATCATGGTGTGAGATTGATACTAGTGTGATCTGGTGATCTGTGATCTGTGATCTGTGATCTGGTTTCACCATCTAATTTCATTTTGGGGTGAGACCCTTCCCTTTCCCCCACCATCTCTATATTATGAAGAGAGAGGGGGGAGGGGGGTCACACCCTATTCTGAAATCATAGTGAGAGATGAACCACTTTATATGAGTCTCCCTTGGGGGTCACACCAGATCACTGATATTGAAAGAGATACCACTCTAAGTCAAGATAATTTTTTAAGAGAGCAAAAAAATCAGTAATGTTCTTTTGATCTTTTTGCTAATTTCCGCCGCAGGTCATTGAACAAAGTATGTTCTTGTTCCTTGCTAATGTCGGCTTTACAAGAGCAGGTATTTTTGCTAGGTCCATTTGTTCGCTTTCGAGAAAAGCTCATTTGTCGTTGGGAGAGAAGGGGCAAAGAATCCATCCCACCACTTTTATTCCTTGATTAAAGAAAGCCATTTTGGAGGAGAAACGGGTACGGTTGATCTTGATCAAAAAAGAAGATGGACTGCGAAAAAAATCTACGGAAAAAATATGTACACATGTTTAAAATGAATAAATAGTCTCCTGATAAAAAAATAATCTTTTTTGTAAGTTTGCCAAGGCCCGCCCGGTGTTCTTCCAGGAGCAGCCGACGCACTTCCCTCACGTGGGGTTGGTTGCAGCACCAACGACCAGGTACTACGTACTACATGCAACCAAGTCACTATTATCTCCCGCAACCCAATACGTTTTTCACCTGGCCCAACTTAGCTGCGTTTCGAAATGTTATGAAAACGAATCAATACCCCCCCTTTTCCAGGACTCCTGCTGCCGCCGCGGCTGCCCTGCTCAGATCCAGCGTTCCCCCTTCCACAGCCCAACAGAACCACCACCGACACCACAGTCACAACCACCATCACCACCGCGACTACTCCAAGACTCTTGGGCGGCGGCGGCGGGAGTCTCCTATGGCCACGCTGCCTCCCCCGGTGCCATCCACCTCGCAGTCACTGGTATACGTAGTTGAAGCGGGATCCTCTCAAATCTCAATAGTTGACACCGTTGGGAAATGATGCCTCCGGAATGGACAATAATTTCGTACGCTCGAATTTCAGGCCGCCGTTGGCGCCCCGTCCGCCTCATCCACCGTGAGGAGCAAAAAGTCCAAGAAGTCTGACCCCGGATTCGGCAACGGAGGAGGATTCGGCGTTGGCGCCACAGACAACTACAAGATGTACACTTGGAGCCCCTACTCCGCCACTCCAAGCGTGGTTTTCGACGCAGCCGCAAACGGGGAGAGCAGACTGAACAACAGCGGGAAGAGAAACAAAGACGAGCTGAGGTTCTGAAACAGGGGGTCAAAGGCTGGTTTGAAAATTTGTGAGAGAGAATGTCGAGATGAGAAGCAAAATAAATTGGAAATTGAGAAAGGCTTCGGAGTGTGGCGTGGTGCAATAAAAAGTTTGGAAAGCAATTGATTGTTTCACACACCTTTAAGTATTTTAAGAAAGAAGCAAATATTCCATTCGTGGGAATTGTCAAGGTTGTGACTTCTTAGTGTAGGTTCCTGTTGGATAAACATACTGCATGTAATGCGCATTTCTTCGTTTGTGCCTTTGAAATTCTCCTTTTAGACCTGGTGCTAAATTTCTTTTCCCCCAGACTGACAAGCAGCCTGCACATCCCCAGACAGGAAACCCCCAGGAAGAGGCCAAGGGACCCTCCAATCTGTGAAATTTTAAAAATATTGATTTTTTAAGGGGAAATTTGTTTTCTTGCTCACCCCGGCCACGATCCCGGAAAAGTCATAGAGGAGCTGCTGCTTCTCCGTCTCAAGGATCATGTCCATGGATAGTGTGATCTAGAAAACAATTAATTTTGCAAAAAAATGCTTTCCAAAGCAAATTACCTACTTTGACAAAAAAAAATCCGTGGATGTCTTCAGGGTTAGCTTGGTTACTCTTGTTTTGCTCACTCAAAAGGTCCAGGAATGAGAACTGCGGTAAAGCGGTTTTTCACGCAATTTTGACAGGTTCTTGCCTTTCGAAGTAATTACCTGGTTATCCTGGTGGCTCTTGCACCTGGGCCTGTACCTGTAGTACCTGCACGGCTTGGGGCAGCCAAATTCGGCACTGTCGGTTGGGAAATCCAGGGGGAAACCCTCGATTGTGGCCCAGTTCCTACATTTTTGAGAGTTAACATTGCAAGAAAACTTTTGG
>JAAUXU010020582.1_pt1 | contig 11884 bp, 15 predicted proteins | sample 7278151 | NCBI WGS metagenome assembly JAAUXU01 (sample SAMN14350113, study PRJNA611818) | marine sediment metagenome | isolation source: surface marine sediment (1.8m) | place: French Polynesia: Moorea | collected 2018-08 | reverse complement strand
TAACATATATGAGATATAGCTCGTCAAACATTAGGCTTTTCAGTACATAAAAGACGTGTTGTCTCTGAGTTATCCCTCTGAGGGAAGGGGGCGCTGTAACTCGCTGAAGGGCCACTCTAGGTATAGTTACTCTGTGGCCGGGCGATCACCTCCGGCCGGTCTGGCATTGGGCATTCACTTTGGGCAAAAAGTTGGGGCCCAGCACCAACAGCAGGCGTCCGATTTAATCTGGATTCTGGCTGGACTCTTGGAGAGAAGGGAAGATACTTGGGACGTCAGGAGCTCATCATCGACTCGATCCTTCCCTGCAAGCTAGCGGAACATCTGCGCCACAATCTGTCGAGGGGCGATGGCGTCCAGCTCCGTCTCTCAAGAGGACATCGACAACGACTTCGAGAAGAATTCCAGGCGCTCGAGGTGAGAAACTCCAAAACCGTATCCCCTTCTCCACTGCAGACACTGTGTTCGACGCGACTTAGTAGGATTTTTCCCCATGCGCCGAAGAAAAAAGAATTTTCCGCTGTACCTTAAGCTCATTTTGGACCAGCTCAGGTAGCGTGGCACATTTTAATCGGATCTTCACTCTTGCAGGATACGCACGGCTCGAGCTCGTCAGATCAATCCTTCTTCTGGGTCGACCGTGGCCCCTTCCGGCGTCTCCGTTCCCCAGTTGGTGGCTGTAGAAGACGAAGACTTGGACCCCGCCGCCGCCGGCGACGCCGGCGTCTCCGCCTCGAAGTTGTTCCTGGAATCGCCTGGCAACGCCGTGGAGGACGCCTCGCCAAAGGCCGCGGTGCGGTCTGCCAAGGACCTAGGGGTCGCGGGTGCAGGCAAGAGACCCAACAAGCTTCATCACGTAAACAAGGGCAAGCAGCAGCGAGATAGAAGGAAGCTCAGAGAGAAACGACGGAGCACGGGTAAGCTCTGGGCCTTAACTACTACGTCGTTTGCTACCAAAAGGAAAGTTGTCACACAAGTTCCTTAGACCCTCTTATTGGAAAGGGTATTGATATTGAGGTTGCTCTGAAAGGCAGCTTCTGGATTTGCAACGCAGGACTTGTCAGGAGACTATCCTAGCCTTTATGCGTTATCCCATCTAGTCTGCGTCAATGATTGGACAGTATTCTTCAGGGAATCTCCGGATTGGCTAAGTCGCAATTTGTTACTATAAAACAGTGGCACAATTGCAGCAGAGGGCATTCAATTGCCAACCGTGTTGTACTGATTTTCTGATAGATGCGGTATTCCTTATGTGCCAGGTACAGGATTGTGTTGTCAAACATTCTCCAATGTTTGTGACGGTAGCTCACTCTCGCCGTGCTGTTTCCTATTATTTTTCAAGGCGTGGTGCACCTGGCATCTACCGAGTCCACAACGGGGGGCAGCACTACTGGCGATGACGACGAGAGCTCGGACGCTGCTCAGGGAGGGGCTACTGCATCTTCAGCAGGGGCGAATCCCGCTACCGCAGGTAAAATGTCATTTTTTTTTCTCTAGTTCGGGGATCCCGTCTTAAAATATCTTCACTTGCAGTGCTGGGGAGCTGCACCTTATCGGCAGAGACTAAGCGGAACACGCAGTTGAACGAGTCTCTAATTCATCATGGTCATCACCACCATCATTATTATCACCAAAACCCCTCAGTGGGTTCACCAGCCCAATCGTGTTCCCACCACCACCATCCTTATCATCACCGATCCGCCGCGGCCTCCTCAAGCCTGACAAATTCCGGCCCCTCTGGTTTGGGTAGTCCCCTGTCCAGAGCAGGTCATGGGCTGCGGCGGAGAGAGAAGTCGCCGTCTGACCTAGAGGCAGACGACGAAAACGATCATGACAGCCTTAATCAGGTGAGATGCACTTACGACTTATGCCTTCCTACGTGTGCTGTAGTGCTACTTCTTCCTTGTGTCAGTCGGAGTCCAGCTCAAACTTCTCCAGCTCAAACCACATCCCGGGCTTGGCATCCTCGTCTAACGAACATCTTCAGCTCATTCCCCAACAAAATTCCTGCAATGTTACCACGTCTCAACCTTCAGAGAGAAAACGAGAGGATGCTTATACGTCTGGTAAGTGACTTGCAAAAGACGATTGAGATGTTCGAAAAGCTAGTGTTAGTATATTTTCCATCTTTGTAGAGTCTGGCCACTCTGAGCAGATGGAACGCATCATTGAGGAGAACCGTCGGCTGCATTCTCTCATGGAAGAGAAGGACAAAAAGATCAGCCTACTTGAATTCAGAATTCAGCAAATAATGAAAGACAGCGTGAGCAAGAGCGAGGAGCAGCTCAGGCTGCAGAAGGAGAACACTACGCTTCTGAGGGCGTTGTCCAACATTACAGCGGCTAAAAAGCAGCAACAGGATTGAAACGACAGTGTGGTTTGCTCGGCTAGACCATTGAAGAGCGAGAAAATGCTTTAAATCTATTTTTTACACGATATATATATATATATATATATTATAGTACCTTATGAGCGACAACAAGAGTATTTTTAAGCGACACATGAATCATTTCCTTATGTAATTCTTCCCCAAAGTTTCTTCAGTGCACTTTGCTCATTCTTGCATCTCAATACATTAATGGTAAAGGGTTGCAACTATCAACAGTTGTTCTATCTGCCCATGGTATTGAAAATTTTTATGCGGTCACTTAAGCAGTCAACAAAAGTTATTTAATGAATTAATTCTACGGGAGGACTAAAGACATAACGTTTTCAGCATCCCTTGAATTATTTACTTAAATCCTCTAAGATAACTTTTTAATTCCTTGGAGTACTTGTCGACTTTGGCCTTCACATCCGCTGGGTCGTCCGCCCTTGGGTGGATAGTGATGCCTTTCCAGGGGATGGGCGAGATGGAGTAGGGGTCGTGCGTGATGAGCTGACCTATCCTAACCTTGACGAGTTTCTGGCCGCAGTCACGGTAACTTTGCTCAAACTCGAGGAGGAGCTCATAAAGCGAAGGAAATGACACCGGCTTATCCATCAGGTTCACCCGTCTGCTCAGTCCAAGCGAGCCGAATTTATTCCCGAGGCTGATGCCCAAGACGACGTGGTAGAAGTAGCGCCTATTGCTTCTTGCGTTGTTGGCTCCCTGATGCTGCAGCCGGGAGCTGGCAGGGAGCTCAGACTTGAAGTTGATAGTGAATCTGCCAAGCCCTGTTACACCGTTGGTAAGGTACACAGCTAACACCACAGCTTCCATGCACTTAATGGGGAGGGCCTCGCGTACCATGGTTCGCGCCAGCTCCATCAGCGATAGCATAGAGCTTCCTGGACGCGTCTCGAAGAACTGAGTACCCGTATGGTTGTAAGTCAGGCGATTAAGGTAATCTTGTGTACGAGTTAAATGCTCGTACACTCGAGTTGGTTGCTGATGGTGCTGGTGTTGATAGCCACTACTTCCTCTGATGGTCCCCGGTGGCGTCGGATATGATACATCGGGTAAGGATGGTGCACCTTGGATCTCCTTGAACGTGGGTGCTGCCTCGGGATAGAGGTGCACGGCGAATTGCCAGAGCTCGTTCCAAGTGAGATCGTCGAAAGGCAAGCCGCTGCGATTGATCAGGAAGCCGGGCCACTTGGCACTCGGCTGCTTCGGCGGCGGTGATAAACTTCCGGGCATCATGACATAAGTGTACTCGGATTTGAATCACGTGGAGAAGAGAAGAAGATGGATCTCCGCACCAGGTGGCACATTTTGTGTGTAATCGCAGTTGAGTACCCTTTCCATCGGTGTTGCCCGCCTCTGTTGCCCTCCTCTTGAGAATGTACCGAGTTGTTTGATCAATATTACTCCATACGAATGAGCTCGAGAACCACTTTTATGCTCTTTCCTACTTCCTAACCTTTCCCCCAAGATCACTGAATCGTACAATGGTACTAACTAGAGTATTGTGTGCACTAATAGCAACAGAACTAATAGTTCGAGATTGAAACAACTGCTCTAGACACAGTGACGCGTGGATGCAGACGGTAAGTGCACTTGGACAGCTAACGTGCTTCCATGTATACATATACAGGTAATATTATTAATAACAGGTAGTTGTTGTATCTACAGTTAGTTATAGTCCAGGTTCGTCAGAAGAGAGTAAACGTTGTTGACTTTGGGCAAGAATTCTTGGTACGCTTCTGGCATCGTGTTCGGGATACTTCTGGCGATGGCCTGACCATTCATGTTACTACTGACTCGAATGATGCACTCTCTCTTGGGATCAAACCCAGTCAATTCTGGCGTTCTGGTTCTTTCTTCAGCCTCAGTATTAAACGGCTACAGGGTTTACCCGTACATTTACACCAAGTTTAAATATGTCATGAACCTCGAGGGGTGCAATTAGACTGTTTTCGATTAAGTTGGAACAAAGGGTTGATCGACACATTTTGAAGCATACGATGATTTACATTCCAAAACAACGAGTGGTGGAACAAGCTAAAAAAAACTTTTATCGCTCTGGTCTGCACTGGCTACTAGCCGATGAACGTCCTGGTAACACTTGCATACCAGAAGATGACTTTGCACAATATCATCAACAGAATGTAGGTAATTCCATGAAGTTGCATAAGAAAAGTTTTACTTGTCCACATTTTTGTTAGCAATGTAGTTAAACTTGGTGCAAATTAAAGTGGGCAACCCTTTACATCTTAGTATCGCCTTTGGCAAACAACTCGTTAACAGTCAAGTTTCTTTCACACTTTCAATTTACCTTTCCAGACTTAAAGGCAATCACCGAGCTCTTGCTGGTAGACGGGATATGATGCAGGTACGTGCCTCGTTCATTGGGGGAAAAAATGTTCATCGTGAAAGACGCAGCCATGAATTCTATCTTGATGGATATAGTAGACTACCCTGTTCACCTTCTGATCCTGCAGTTCCGCTCTGGTGCAAAACTTCTTGTAGATTGTAGGTAATCCTCAAGGAAAGGCCGAGACTCTCCAGCTTAGTAAGAGCTTGAAGTCCCAGTTTGCATAGTTGATGTTGCACACCTCACCCAATAGTTCTTCGTTTGAGTTAAAGCTGCTGTCACTTCAGTGCACCTCTGGTGGATAGCCATGAAATTGTCAGGACTCCTTATCCGGGGGATAAACAATCACAGTAAGTTGCATGGGCAGCAGAGCAAGCAGAGGAATATGGAAGCACGAAGAATATGGCGAATACGTGATGAGGATGTAATGGCCGAATTGACCAGATCAAAAATGTGCCATTGTGGTGAGGAGTCGGAAAATTTATTGATGTTTGTTTTGAAACGAAAGGCACAAATGCACAAGACACAGAAACCTAAGCTCACGAAAAGTTAGAATGCTTCGCCAAAATGCATCCAAAGAGAGGTCATCCTCCCCAACTTTTGTGCCAGGGACACCCAGATTCAACGGGTTACCAGCTTGGATTGCCACGGGATTGCCAGACTATTCCCTAGGCACAGCCGGAAGATGGCACAGCTGGTGTGCAAGTGCCTATGTGACCCAGGACTTCACTATGTGCCAGACGGTATATGGAACATTAGAGTAATTTAAAAACTTAGATACAGAACTATCTAAATTGTTAAGTCATGTTCTTACTCATGAGGGCACCATCCCGACCAGCGCTGTATCAGGATTCACTAAATGTTGCTACAGTGGCTGATCGCAGAGAGCGAGAATACGACTTGCAGTCCGTGTTACCTTGCAACGACTCATCAGCGTCTGTCTGGAAGCGGATGCCATAGAATATCTTTCTAGCCCCAACGCGCTACCCTCTTCGTTGGGCAAGAAGCGTGGCAAAAATATAAAGCGTTCTGTGTGTGTCCGTTTGTCCGTCTGAGTTTCCCAGCTCTGAACTGATCATCCTCAAAGACACCATCCACATCCTGGTACCTGCGGTCACCAGGGACTCATTGCTACAGTTGTCCTCGTCCTCACTCTCACCCTCAACCTCAAATTCGACCCCAGCCTCAACCACTGTGTCCATCCCGGTTTGCTCCTTTTCTTTTCTTCCCTTTCTGCATATGTAATGAGTAAAACTTTTGACCTCAATTTTGGCCTCAAAACGTCCTCAAAATCCACCTCCAACCCCCCAACCCCATCCCCCTCTATGACCTGGCCCGTGCCAAATAACAGTCCCAGGCTAAGCTTGGGCCCTCCGGGTGTAATGGTGTGGGAGCCTATACGGACCAGACATTATACAGGGTGCTCGAATCTCCTTTCTAGTCCCAGCCGTTTCCGAGCTACAAGCACTTAACTCTCCGACTGAACTTTTGAAACACAGTGTGATTTAGTACGTAGATATGGGGAGATCGACATTTTAATTATCACCTAAAAATTCCTTTTTTCAGCTAAAGTTTTTAGAAAAACTACAAGGTGGGCAAGGCTAATTGAGACTTTTCTACACCATTTTGGAAAAATAGCTGTAGATTCTTTATTTTTGCACAAATCCTTTTAATTTTTTTTCCACAAGTTCTGAGATACTTGTTCTTTTCTTCTCACTCAATGTGACCTCCTCCAGCCTCAATGACGGCCTCCAGGCGGTGGCGGAAAGCCTTGCATGAGTTCATGATGAAGGCCTCCGAGAGATTGCTCCATGCTGTGTTGACAGAGGCCATCAGCTCATCCCTGTTGCGGTGTGGGGTCCTGCAAGCCTCCCTCTCCACTTTGCCCCAAGCAGCAAGAGAGAGGTTGGGGCTTGAGCTGGGCCAGAAGTTGGAAGGCCAGAAGTCAGCCAAGTTCTCCTGCAGCCAGGTTTGCACTCTTTGGCTGGTATGACCAGGTGCACCATCCTACTGCCACACGTAGCCTCCATTTGGATATGTGGTATGCAGCCAGGGCCCAGCTACCTCTTAGAGGACCCGCAAGTACTCCTCAGTGTTAATTTTGAGTCCCACCTCAAAAAAATGCAGGGGCATCTTCTTGCCATGACTTGCAACCACCCCAAGGGCCATGATGCCCTGAGGGTGCTTGGTCCTCATGACTGGGGTAGCCTCTGCCTCCCTTGGACCCACCCACCTGCCATTCCTTCTGTTGTAGGCCTGGTCCACAGTGAAGAACTTCTTGTCTGAGAAAATCTTCACTGTAGAACCATGGTGCTTCAGCAAATTCAGCAGGAGTCTGGAGTGCTCCAGACGAAGCTCCTTCTGCTTCTGAGTCAGCAGATGTCAGTGGGGTCTCACCCTGGAAGCCATCCCCAGCTGTTTGACAGCATTCCTCATGGTGGCTGGGTTCACCTCCTTCTCCATAGCCATCTTCCTCATTGATGTTGTCGATGCAGTCTCAAAAGACCTTCGGATATCCTCCAGCATGTCATTGTCCATCTTCTTGTTGGAAGGAGGGCCCCTGTGCTTGTGGGAGAGGTCTTCCCCTTGCTCCAGGCATTTTTTGACCCTGAACACAGTGGCCCTGCTCACCCCCACAATCTCCATTATGGTGTCCACAGGGGTCCTGGCACGGAGGAGATCACACACCCTTTTTCTCTATGCTTCTTGCATCGTAACCACTGAACCAATATTTACAAACAAGATTTCTAGTGAAAGCTAAGATTCAGCTCTTTCCAAAGAGCCTTCTCCCAACCTCGTTGCTCAACTAGTTAAAAAGTTATAGGCATCCAAAGCTGAGTCTCAATTAGCCTTGCCCGCCCTTTTTCATTTGGTGACTTTGAGGATCATTGTCAGATCAGCAATCTTCCTTCGCTTCAAGTCTACAGACCGACTTGGGTGATCTGGTTATTGGCAATTTTGGAAACCGCACCAGCAACATTGATATCGTTGTGGGGCCTGATGTACAGTGACAGCCAAGTCAAACACTTTTGGGGGATGTTTCACTTACTTTTTTGCCTCTGAAGCATTCTAAAATGGCGAAAAAAATATATTTCTTTGACTAATTGACTTTTCTCACAGTTCATTTGCAGTGCCTTCATTTCCCCCCAAAATCTGACCCAGATTATGAATTTTCGTCAAGGCTTGACCGAAGTAAAACCTGTAGTGAGAAAAGGGAGAAACTGTGACAAAATGTGACAAAAATCAGTGACAAAAAGTAGACTATCCGTGACAAACAGACTTTTTCTCACTGAATTTCAGTGGAAAAAGTCGATCAGTTGATGAAACTACTAAGAAAGGGTGAGTCAAAATGCGCCATTGCAGCTTTGGTTATACAAGTTGTCTGAGTGTTTAAGTTCAAGAGGTATAGGAACTCCAGGACTTGCAGGTTAGGTTTAGGTGAGGTGAATTTTACTTTTTTCATTCCAGGCGTCTGCATAGTAGTCTCGCGTCCATCGCGTGCTCTTTTTCCACCCAGTTTCATATTTTGGGGCTTGAAAGCTTCAAACTTGGGCTACGTGGCTGCCTAAGATATTTTTCTGGTTGCACTGAAGTTTTGCCAAATGAGCATAAATTATCATGGCCCATCACGAAAAAAGCAAACTTTTTGATAGAGATCGAGCAAACAAGCACCGTGAACGAAAGAGGTTTCAAGAATGTCGACTTCCCAAAAAGCTGGCGATAGAGCAATGGGATGTGTCAAGGGCCCTCCAGTGATATGACGGTAGCTGGAAGATCTTGGCAATCAGTCTCGCAATAGGAGAACAACGGCGAGAGGTGAAAACGAGGATGCGGGAGCGTGTCAGATGCAATCCGGCCTTGTCTGTGCGCAACAGGGTCAAGAGGCGGACCAAGACAGAGCCTCTGTTGGAGTCAACCATCTACAATATTATCAAGAACAATCTAAAGCCATAGTGAAAGCCAAAAACGCATCGCCACAATCTATTTCCGGCCACAAAGAAGAAACGCACCTTGGAATCTCCATTGTTCGTGAGAAGGTTGAAATCATCTATACCTGAGGTAGGCTCAAGCGACTGCAAGATCTTTTTGTATTCGAGCTCAAACTCGACGGAAAGACAAATAGTGCATGTGCGGAAAATCACAGGGCTGATGTGGAGTGCTTCATGTACCTGCTTTGCAGCCAGTCTCGGTGTGAGCATTTGTCACATGGGGAAAGAAGCCCGTCCACCTTGGTGTGTGTGTACGTGTAGCTGGGGGTAGAAGTAAATACACACAAGTACCTGGAGACTATGGAGAAAGTAAAGCTTTGGCTGGACAGCTTCAAGGAGGCCGTATTTGTTCATTCAGGGAGGTGCCCCTGCACACTCCAGCACCCACACGCGAGGTTCGTGTAATATCATCTGCATGATTTTTTAACAAGGACAAAAAGGCCCCCGTCCTCGTCGGACTTGAATCCCGTAGATTTTTTCGTAGAGGGAATCGTGTCGGTGAGGTTCAGAAGGTCCACATGGAGAATATGGAGACCGACATGGGGGCCAACATGAAGAGCCTGAAATCTGCCATCGTCAATGCACGAGACAACTTAGAAGAGGATGTCATCTGTGTCGTGGTTGCCATAGTAACGCACCGTCTGTGCGCAACCAGAAAGGCTGCAATTCATGAACCACAAAGGCCTCGAGGATACGTTGAACAGCACTTTTTTGTGCCTCCATCCGACTCTTCACAGAAAGCACACAATGCAATACTTCTTAATCATTGCAGAGTTGCCATTTTTCTTGTCTGCTTTCCTCTATCTTCGCTGGCGAGCCTTGATCCTCTGCGAGACACATGCGGCCCCCGAGCCAGACGTTCCGCATCATTGGTCTATGCTATGTCGCAAGAAAGGAGCTCATGTGCATGGTGCATGAGAAAAAGGACATAACAAGGTTAAAGTTAATTCATCCATTCGTAAAATTATAGGCTTTTTGTGGACACCTAAGTATAAGTTCCAGGCCAAAAAAACAATGTTCCAAGAAAATGTGAAAAGACTGCACAAGGGTGAAACAAAAATGCTCAGAAATGTTGCACTTTACTTTTCAAAGAAAAACCACTTGAATGGTGAAATTTAGCTGGTTCCACTCCAGCACACTTTTTGACTTTACAAAAGAGTGCTCTTACGTTTGGTGCTCATAAAAACAAAATTGACTGTTCTGGGTCCACCAGTTAAATCTATATACATAAGAAAGTTAAAGTTTTGTCCTAACGTCACTTGGCAATGGGCAAAATGAGGACCGATAAGACCATACACATAATGAATCGGCGTAATGATAAGCAAGCAGGTTCAAGTGCCCATTTCTTCAGGGCTGGGGCTGGGTTTGGGTTAGGGAGGGGGGTTGCCAGCTGATGGGTTTTGATTCACGCATGTTATGCAGTCCTAATTTCAAAAGGCACAATCAACTGTTTCTGGGCATTTCTCAAATGCAAACTTCTTTGTCTTACGTGTAGCGGAGTGGCCAAGGAAGAAAAAATCCCCAGAAGTCAAGCGCCATCAGTTGGTTCATGGTATTTTTTACATGCCTGCTCACAGCCGCTGTCGCCACTGCTGCCAGAGCCTAAGAGAAGTGACAGAGATAGGATAATTGTTCACTGTCTGTACCTTTGAGGGAAGCCACACAGCCTCATCAAGGAGAAGCCGGACAAGAAGATTATGAAGCTGGAGCTGCCTGATGTGTGTGAGGTCTATGGGGTTTATGATAATGAAGCTAACATGACTCAGCAGGCCCAGAAGGAAGCGTGTCAGCTTGGTCTGACCTACTGGAAGTTGATCACGCCCGTTGCAACCCGCTGGAACTTCGAGGCAGTGCGCATGGAGTCATGTCTAAACCTGTGGGATGTCGCCACCTCCTTGGCAGGGAAGGAGGACTCCTTCGGTGGGGCGAGGCTCCCGCCGTGTCTGAATGGTCTCTGATAGAAGGGGGGATGTTCATCCTCAAGGAGCTCCAGAACCTCAATGAGATCTGGAGAGGGGACAAGTATTCCACCACTTCTGAGGTGATTCCAAGTGTGTTCAAAACGACTAGAAAGAACGGAGGATTCCTCACAACATTTTTGGCCAAGAGCAGCAAGAACAACACCTTTGTCCCCTCCCCCAATGGCGAGATGCAGCGGCAGTGAACACGATCATGGAATCCAACGATAGCACTTTTAGCAACAGGTTCTTTGCCTCAGAACTACTCCTCAAGAAGTCTAAGTCTTCTCAAGACCTCATCCATCCTGGGAAGGTAGAAGTAGGGACCTTCCTTGGCATGGTCAAAATCCCTGTCTTTAGCAATGGGAACAAGGTATTGGACTGGTAGAACGCCAACTCCAACAACCTGCTGGGGCTCTCCAAGCTGGCCAGAAAATACCTGGGTGTCCCAGCCTTCAGTGCAGCATCTGAGCGGCTCTTTAGCGTGAGCAGCAACCTCGTCTGAAAACGACAAGCCTAGAGTCTGAAAACGATCCATTTCAAAAATGGAGCTTGGCGAATCGTCTCTGATTGTCAAAGAATAAATGTAATGTACTGTGCTTGTTTTCTATTCGCACTTTTTCATTTTTGCGGCTGGTGCTGTCACTATCACAGTTAAAAAAAACTGCCGACTAACCTCCTATCGCGGTAGCAGTAAATTTGCTCTCTCGCACAGTCTTATGATAAGAGATAACAAAACAAGCAGCTGAGCACAGTGGGTCTGTGCATGAACCAGAGGACTGTTTCTCTGCAACTTGGCAACACTGATGCGAGAGAAGAGAGATGGGTGAGGGAAGCCTAAGCCTAAATCATCCAGTTTGAAACTGTCCAGGACGCGGATGGTTTGGGGTGTAAGAAAGGCGGACGGACAGACACATCGTACGTTTTATATTTCCATTCGGTCTTAAAATGACCCGCAGCGCCGGGTAGACTACCCCGGGTCGTCAATTCAATTGTGCATAATAAACAGAAAATTGCCGTCAGAAGCAAAAAGAGGATCTGGAGAAGAACGTTGGAGTTATACGATTTACTTCTAATGAATAATCACTGTCTGTTAGAGAGACTAGGATTGCACAGAAAAACCCTCAAACCATGGTAACTATGTCCAGACAAAGACACAGACCAGGATCAGGACAAGTAGGGTCTGACTGGAGTTCTT
>JAAUXU010129384.1_pt1 | contig 11885 bp, 6 predicted proteins | sample 7278151 | NCBI WGS metagenome assembly JAAUXU01 (sample SAMN14350113, study PRJNA611818) | marine sediment metagenome | isolation source: surface marine sediment (1.8m) | place: French Polynesia: Moorea | collected 2018-08 | reverse complement strand
CTTGAAAGTGGCGTATTCTGACTTTTGAACTGCCCCAAAAAATGTTGGGGGTCTCTGGGCTCACCCCCAGCAGGAATCCTGGGGTTCCTACCCCCAGAGGGGAGGAAGGGGGAGCCGAGCCCTTCTCCCAGCAAAAAAAATTGCATTTCACTACTGAAAAGTGACCTCAAAATGCGATTTTTTGTCTTTCATGCAGGTGTACACTTACTTTTGCACTGCACTGTATACTATGTCTCTCCCGCACAGGTCGAAAATCCGTCATGTCAACTTACCAAACTGGAACTTGGGTGTATCATGCTGACAATGGTAGTTTTGAGCCTTATAAGGACTTACCTGAAGCCATGAGTGTTTGTGCATCACTAACGTTGGTCCAAATATTGACACTGACACCGAGCAATTTTCTGAAGTTGCTGGCAATGGAGAACTTTACGAACGCATGTGTTTTTAGTTTCATGATTGTGAAATATTATCACTGTGTCGGAGTTAAAAAGTGTAAGCATTATTTTTAGCACGTTTGAAGTATGCATGTCCATGCAAAGTTTATGGCAACAAATGAAATGAAGAATTATATTTTTAGGACCAAAATGTGCCACCATCACCCTGCCTGATGGGACTCAGGAGGTACTGCCAGGAGCTGATCAACGAAACACCCAGATATTCTCACTACCCACAATGCAGTGGCGAGACGGACCAACTGTGCCCCGGACCTCTACTGTTCCAGGCTTAGACAATCCCTGTAATGTTGGCTCTGACTTTTACTTCAAGGTGAGTAATATGTTCATTAAGTTAAAAACAGCAAATATGAAATGGGAAGAGTTGACTCAAAAAGCTGGTTCACAATCACACTTGTGCCCGTCCCCGAGAGCTTTGCTGTATGCCCTTGAACCAAAATGGCTGTTGTACAGTACATCCGGCTAGATCAAAAGATAAAAATTTTGGGCATTTGACTGAGTGCATCTTGGGTTTGTGACACTCGTTTTTGTTTAATAATTCCCTCACCGAACGAGAATCTGCAAGATGCCCTTTGAACGTCTCCCGCGAGGTTATGTTCCAGTTGTTTGAAGCCTTATGTTAAGTTTGCATATAGTTGGGCTGGAAGGGCTTATTACTACTTTACTCTTGCATGATATGGTGAAGGGGTATTACACGTGTCACCTGGAACTACCATCGTACTGGTATGAGTGGGAAGTAGCCAGACAATTTGCTTGCTTAACACACAACTCTGTATAGGAGGTGTACCCAAGGATACGAACTACTTTCACAACTCTAGACCTAGGGTGGTGTCAGCCTAGGACTGGTGTCAGCCTAGGAACGGATAAGTTATGTATTGGGGCCGAGTTCGCTGTATTTAAAGTTTGACTTATTGTGAAGATATGAGCGGTATAACCTGCTGGTGAAGGCGTGCTCTACTACACAAGGAGTCACAGTCAAGAAATGATAATGCCTGTATATTTTGCCTTCTGGATTATTTTCTGTTTTTGCTTGATCGAATGCATCTCGTCAGTGGTGACGTCGATGTGGAGGACGCTCCTCTGGCTAGGCTCGTCATTGTCGTCGATGGTCATGTTGCAGCTGCTCTTGGACGGTGAAGGCCATCACTTTGAAGGCCATTTCAAGGCTTGTCAAGAGCGGAGGGAGGGGTGACCACAGGAATTTTGGACTTTAGTTATACATATTCTACTAGCGCTTACGCGCTACCCACTTGGCTGAGTAGGAAGAGTGGCCAAACTATAAAGCGCTATCTACGTGTGTGTCCGTCACACCTCTGGAGCGATCGTCCCCCAAAATTGCCGTCCACCCTCGTGATCATGATCGCCAGAGAAATCATTGCAACCATAGCCCTCGTCCTCACCCTTGCCTAGCAAGTTCGGGGACCATTGGGAGACGCAGATATAGCGCTCTACGTCTTTGATGCTCTCTCCACTCAGCAAAGCCGATGGAGTCCGCTAGTCACATATAAAAAGTAACAATTGCAATCAAAGACTGGAGGGACAAATTTCACTTAGTTGCTCCAATAGATGAAGCATTAATCGTGTGGGATAATAACCACATTAGCATGTATATACGATGTCTCTACCCATTGACCTCAGACTCAGTGCACTCAATAACTTTCTTAATGGCCTTCTCATAAATCTAGAGCACTATAAAGACTCTGGAGCTTTTTTTTCGACCTCAGTCAGGCCTCGATATGGGCCTCAAGCGCACCTGGATGATCTTATTTGTGGGAAATTGCATTGCTGTCATCAGCGGAATCCAGCCACACTCATACTCTGACAGCTTTTCTGGACTGACGGATCACTTGAGAGGTATTGCGAATTCCTAAAAATAAAAAAAAGAACCAAATGACTACGTTTGTGTGACTTTCAGACTTTCAGCACCACTTAGGCGGTGACCAAGAACCCATGGAGAATTATGCGCGTATCAACGAGTGGGACGGGGAGCTGCGCCAGCTCATGAGAGATATAGCGTACGTACACTAAAGTTGCACTGCAATTTCGCATGTCTTTCTCCATATCTTGTATAGTGTTCTGGCCTCTTCCAGACAGGTGCCCTCCCTCAATCTGATTGAACTCATCAGCGATCCTGACTTTTTCCAAAGCTTGCAACGTCCTCGACCTCTGACAGAACCTACTACTTACCTCCGGTTGTCCAGGAGAGGCTTTCAAGGGCAGTCGAATACAGCTGAGAGGATGTAAATTGTCGCAGTCTATGAGTTGCCTTTGCTGATTCACATGAACAACGTGTTTATTAAATGGATAAGGCTGGAATAACAAGGCTACAATTCGTCTTTTCCTTTCGCTTCTCACACAAATACGACGTCTTGGCCGCCACACTAATCCTGGATGGTCAAGTGTGCTGCCTCCTCTCCAATCATCATGATTGGGGCCCTGTCCCCGACAAGTCTTGGAATGACGGCTGCGTCAGCAACCCCTAGACGTTGGACACCCCGACCCGAAGTCGCGGATCAACCACAGCCGACTGGTGGGTGTCAGGAACCATTATGGCAGTGCCCACTGGATTGGGGATACGCTGTGAAGGTCAGTGCTTGAAGTGACACTCCCAGAACTCGCTGCAGTCCATCTTGTGGATGGACTGGAACCAGATTGTGGTCCTAGAACGTCCAGCGAACTCGAGGCTGGCGGCTACGCGAGCCTTGAGTTCGGAAACTGGATGTCAGAGAATTTTCTGTTGCAGATTAACCGCAAAGCAGGAATCAGCGCATTTATGCCAAAGGGCAGAGTGTAGTTAAGGGTGAGGAAGTATTACGCAAACTGGCGCCGGCTCAAGCAAGCACGAACCACTCGAGCCTCTCAGACAAGTGTAGTTGTATAAATATTTCAAACAATAAAAAAGCACTTCACACAATTATATATCACAACTTCTTCCTCTTCTCCAGAATAGCGAGCATGATGGTATAGGGGTATGCATACGCCTTCTCTTGTCTGGCTCTGGTGGCGGCCACGTAGCTCTCCAGAGTACCCTGGATCAGCTGGAGCCTCTCAGACTCATCCTTGTGATCCTCCAGCCAACTGCAGTACCTTGACAAGCTCCAGCCGGCGCTCTCATGCGGACTTTTAAGCTCTGGAGGGCCATAAGAGAATAACACATGCAGGGCTGAAACCGACAGAGAGGGACTCGACTTCAGGATCTCTTGCATCTCCTCAGGCTTTGCCAAGAGCATTTGGCGGAAATTCTTCAGAGAAGAGGAGTCGGAGTGTCCCAAGAGCTGCTTCAGCACTGACGTCTCCAGTTTATCCGCGTCTCTCACAAGTCTCCGCCTGCCGGAGTCGTTGATCGGTCTCACCAGCGAGGCCTGAATTAAGAATTGCTCGACCAAATGCTCAGCCAAAGACCCGGACAGGGAATCCTGGGTGGACGCAAAGTCACTCAAATAGTCCGAAGCAACCTTCGACACGAAGCTCTCGAGTTCTCTCATGTAGGGCGAGACGACGTGATCTTGATCAGGAGCTTGGAAATCCTCTTTGTGGATGCTGAGCAGAATCGCATCGACAGCGTCCCGCATGGAAGTCAGCAACGGCTCAAGTCCAGCACGGATCTGCTTGTCCACCTCCACCAGAGCTTCGGCGACGGCGCCGTCGTCCACGATTTTGTCGATGCCTTCGCGGAACTGACTAAGGCAGTTGATGATGGCGACGTTTTGCTTCTGTGCGTCCGTCGGGTAGCCGACGACCTGGCTGGCGTCGCCGTCAGTGACGAGGAGCTGCTCGCACTTGACGCACATGAGTCGCACCGTTTTGGCCACGTTCCGTGCCACCTGAGCTGTCAGCCCAGAGTCAGCCTGAGCAGCCACGTTCAGTTCGCTGGTGATCCCACGGAAGACCTGGTAAAATTTAATTTAACTTTCTAAGTATACTGCGGGCGTACAAAGTGCGCACAACTACTTAATCCACTCAAAGAGGTTTGGAATTCAAAAGTCCTGGTGACGGTTGGGACTCTGCTTCCTAACCATTGGGTAAAGTTCTGTGGTGTCAACACTTTTGGTATCTGCAATATACTTATTTACATAAGTTACATATGAATAAGGGGATAATGTACTCCTTAACAGTGCTACGTATCAAATTTAGGTTTTAGTGACCTTCCACCCTGTGGGTACATAACCAGATCGCCTGGGGAAGGTAAACTGCACAGAGTGTGCCTACGCCAGCATGTTCTGTACAGGGAACTGGAGCAAAGTCTCGATCAGTTTGAGGCTAAACAAGTTGAGGCAGAAAAGGCTTTAACTCTCTTTACGGTCAATAAAAAAGATTACTACTCTTGCGAGGGATTCTTCGTCTCAACGATATTAAAGTCGCATCAATGCTCTACTCTCAGGTATGCAATGCACCGTCGCTTCCAAATGGTCTCTTCCACGAAGTCAGAGAGATGCAAGCATTCATTCACTTTCGTCAACCCACCCTGAAGTCTGCGCTCACTCGGTACACCTTGCACTACACTGCTGCACCGTGAGGGGGTCAGATTTTAACCGGTGATCTCGGGAATCTTTACCTGACGAAGCTCGGCCTCGTTGGGCACCTCGCCGGAGGAAAACATCAGGTTGACAGGGTCGAAGAGACGTGAGAGGGAACGCGACAGGTAGGCGCGCTCCAATCCGGCCAGGGTGCGTCTGAGGCCCGAATCCATCGTGGCTGATGCCAGCGAGTCCTTCTCGTCCGTGTTTACAGAATGCATCCGACTCCAGAGATCGTGGAAGAGACGCAGTAACTTGGGGAACTCCCCCTCTAGCACCTGGCGCAAGAAGCTGGACTCGGCAGTGGCAGAACTCAAACTCTGGTCGACAGTTGACACCAGATCGGTGTAGAAGCGGTCAAACAGCGATTTCTTGCCCAGAAGCTCGAAGAAGGAGAGGTGGGTGACACCATCGCGCTTCTTGTGTGTCACCTGGGTGAGACAAATGACTTCGGCGCACTGGGCGAACACGAAGTCGAGCAGAGCCTCAATGCTGTTCCACAGGGAAGCCCTCAATGACGCCATGGATGATGTGGCGCTGTTCGCGGTGCCGCCGCGCTTGACATCAAGCGCTTCTTTGAATCGCTGGCGCATGACTTCGGTGCGCGACACAAGCACAGCGTCCAGTTTCTCCTCCAGGATCCCAAGATTGCGAAAGACTTGGATAGCGACGCCAATTTGACTCTGGTTGTGATTTTCCATGCCTCTGGCCAACATGCCATCGGCCGCACGCTCCACGTCTGCCTTGGCATGTAAGATCAGCCGCTGATCCTGATCGACGGCATCCACGCCGTCCATCTCGGACACCCAAAGTTCGCCCAACTCATGCAGACTGAGCGCGGCTTTTGAAATGTCAGCGCCTCCTGCGCCATTACTGCCTCCGCCACTACCGCTGCTTTGCTGAAGTTGTCCCTGAAGTCGCTTCCCCAGCTGTAGCGACCTGATGATCCTTCGGAGGAGGTCGCACGTCTCTTGCATGCGCGCCAGCGTGCGGGTCTGCACCGTCAACGCCGCATGAGGCTCGCTCACTCTGGCACGTACGCGCTCGGCCGACACCAGGAGCGTCTGCGAGTGCTCCCGCATCGTCTCCAGGTGCGCCTCAAGCCTTTCGACACCCGTGGCCTGGGAGATGAGATCCTCGTAGTGCGATGAGACCTGATCCTGGATGCGCCGATCCAATTCATCTTCGGCAGCGCAGAGCCGAGCCACGTAGGCGGCGACATCTGCATCGGACTCGATGACCTTGCTGGCGTGGCGCTCCACGTCGAAGTCCGGTGCCGTCAGGGTCTTTTCCACCTCGGCCAGATCCATCTCTTCAAACACTGATGACGTCGCCGTTGTTGTCAGCTTCGCTAGCCTGAGTCAGCTGCCTTCGTTCACAGTATGATCCATAAAAAAGTCTGGTAAAGGGGACTCGGATTTTGAAGCAAGTGATTTTGTCACAGACTGCTGATACCAAAGCTCTGACCCGAAGTCTTTAGAACTGAATTGCAATGGTTTGAGCGGTCTGTGACAACCAACTTGAAGATCCGAACTTTAGGTGATGTGGCATTTAGTGCGAATTTAGGGAAAGGGACATTTAGTTTGGATCTTCTAAATACCTTGATCGCCGTGTCTGTCTGGGTCCCGCGTCATGCGCTTCACGCTCACTGGCCGCGCAAGAGCTGGAAATCGGCCGCGGACAGACATACAGACGTACATATGGCCCTCGCGCTTCATATACACAATATTGTAATGGCATAACACAGTTATGACACAACTTCAAGTAGGAATAACGGGTGCTTGGCATTCAAATGTCCCATCTCCTTAGCTCTAAAATCATTGGTCCTGCAGGTGTGGCACTTCTATCCGAAACTTACGCAATATCGTTCCCGTCCCCAGTTCGCAAAGTTCATTTGGGGACACGCGATTGTCTCAACACTTTTTGGGTCTCCTGTGCCAGATCCACCCACAACACCTTGGTCTCCATGAAGGCCGCCATCAACCTGGTCTTGGACACCCGAATTGCATGCTCTGCATTCCGGTCTCGTCTTGACAGTCACTTAGAGGGAAAGTCTCACTTGCGGAAATTCGCTTGCGCGTATCTCCTTGGCTTTTATCAGGAGGCCAAAATGATGAACGATCGTGTCCAATGAAAGCAATCACGAGGAAGGCGTGATCACCGAGAAGACGCTCTTGATCTCGGAGGAGGGAACAGACAAAAGGGCCACTCGAGTGTATGACTGCGTCTATGGCTCACGTGGAAGCCCCTGTGGACAATGACCAGCTTCAACCGTCTTTTGCAAAGTCTCCACAATCATTTTCTTTCTCTCATTCTTGTATGCTTTTAGGGACTTTATTTGCAATATCGGCAATGAATGATCAAGCAAGTTGAGATGATACGAGGGCGTTTCAAAAATACTCATTAGGCTTGTGTTCGCTGAATTCTTATGAATTCTATCATACCATCATCAAGAGGACAGCAAGTCTGGCACCATCATTCCTAAAGAAGACTTGTTGGGAGCCTTGCAGAAGTCAGCAACCAGGTGGAAGAAGTGTACTGCTGTCAAGGAAGATTTTGTAGAAAAATAACAGCATTTCCTTTTATCATACAAGAAAACATCTACAAGTCAATGATTGTCCATTGTTGGAACGCCCTCGCCAATTGTAATGGTGGCCATGGGCCTTACACTGGTCGTCACCAGTCAAGCTTTCTATCTCTGAAATCTTGCAGCTTGGGACTATTTTTCGAGTAGAACTGCGAGTACCACCTCCTGTGCTTCTGCACCAGATGATCCTCTTTCACCAGAAGTGGTCGATCTAGGTACGTCTTGGAATTCCAAACCCTGATGTCTCGTTCTAAGAGGACGGACTCTCCTGGTGCAAACGTTGTCACTTCAGTACGCAAACGCAAAGCACACAAACACAGAGAGAATAACGATACTACCGTAGATGACCAGCTTGGCCAGGGGCGCCAGCCACCCTGGCTCGGTGTAAAACACGTGCACAATCCTCTGGAGCATTGGCTCCAATGGCAACACGTACTGCAGCATGACCCCGCGACCTAAGAAGCGACAGTCAAAGTGGAGGTAAACCATGCCAGGTCCTATCTGTTCGCCCTTGACCTGAAAGAGACGACTCTGGATTAATAGAAGACTTCAATGTCCTGAGGACTTACGTCGATGGAGAGGACTTCCCATTGCTTTCCCATCTTGAGTCCGTGCTTGAGGGTGACGACAGCACGATGTTTTCTACCCTCCTCGGTCTCCGGTCTCCAGTTCAGTCCCGTCCACTCATGCCATGCCCATCCAGACGTGGCCAAGTCTTGCCATTCGCTGGGTTCACCTCCCATCTGCAAGCAGGCAGTTAGAAAATACTCATGCGTCATGTTTGGACAGTCTCACATCAAGTACAAATGGTGCCAGAAACTTGTGATGAGTACACTGTGGAGTCCAAAGGTTACTCCGTACGTCTACGAACGTACCATAATAGACGTTCTGTGTACGGCTGGCAGGTGGGCAACGTCTGAGCCGTTCTCGGGGACATCCTCTATATGACACGCGATCTGCATGACGGAAGATAGCATTTCACGCAGTCTGTGCGTTGCTGATAAAAAGCACTCACCTCATATTCATTCCTGCCTTGATAGACCCACTGAGTGCCATTGCAGTTACTGTTGAGCTGTGGGAGTGCATCAGGATACCAATGAGGATCTGATCCCTCGGCATGGTGCCAAATGAAGATCAGCCCGTTGACTTCTTGACACTGGTGGGTTGAAACCTTGGCAAACTCAGGGATCTACAAAGAAAAGTCCAGTTTACTTTCAGCCTCATGCCTAAATCATGTGGAACACCGTACCTTTCCTTCCTTTAGGTAGGGAATGTCTATGCACTTTCCCGACTGCCCGCTGAACTTCCACTCGTGAAAGGGGCACTCGAGGCAGTCGCCCTTCACCTTGCCCATGGCCATGTTGGCTCCCAAGTGAGGGCAGTAGACGTCAGTGATGAACACCTAAATCGTGGGTGTCCAGAGGCGATTATGACCAAGAATCATACCTCACATTTATCCACACTACAAGACGGTGGCTGTTGGCACCCATTCGTTGATCTTGGACTTACTGTAACTCCTACGGCAGTTTCTACGCGACCTCTGGTTTGGATGGGACGATTTTCATTTTTTTGACTCATACTGCAGGACCAAGGAGCGGTGAACTCTGCTATGGCAGTACGTTACGACAGGTACATGCTGTATAATGCTATGTGCTCACAAAGCAGGACGCTGTATCGTGTGAATCACAGCCAGAACCCCACCGGTACTGTATTTGTCATGACCACCAAGTAAGTTTAACTTAGCTTCAATTGCCTGCCAAGATGAGGTCTGGGGAGCTCCTTCAGCGCTTTGATGACGGGACAAAAAGGAACGGCGGTCACGAAGGTAATGGAGGTGCCACAGCAACTTTTACCAAAAACACTATGAACGTCAAAGCGCCTGCCACGTGTTGCCTGCCACATCAGAAGGACTTGATGTAGGACTCGACAACAGACGAGTGTGTATACATACGCATATACAGTAAAACCTTTAATTCCAGTCCTGACACTGGTGCCTGGAATTAAAATCTTGTCAGTGTGGTCAATCGGGCTTTTGACTCACCCGATAACCACTAGTTTACCTCATTGGAATCGCGTCCCCTGAAGACAGCCAGTTCCATTCCGAGAGCGGACACGTACTTCACCACACCAATCGGGACCTAAAGACACGCAGGAGTCAGTGCCTGACGACACGCTACTGGCCTTGGGGGACGCGCACCTGTCTGCTCTCCGCCACGACGAACCACCCGTTGGGGAACACCGGCGGAACGTTGCCCGGACGTCGCGCTCGCCGCGCCCGCCGGATCAACCTTCGACCGTCCAGGTGAGCGTAGCCAACGTCCTCCAACGACTTCACCCGATTCATGGGCACGAGGAAGAGGTAGAAAATGATTATTCCCAACAAGGTGGTGGCAATGAGAGCCGCAGTCAGTAGAATCATGATGGAACTGATGTGCTAAAAAGTACTGGTGCAAATTTTGCTTTCATTAGGTAAAAACGTAATCAAGCTCGTGTGCGCGGAAAAGGACACATTAGTGATCTTATTTTTGCCGAATTACCGAGTAAATGTGTGAGTGAGTCTAAATTTAGTTTTTCATGGAACTATTAACTTATGTGGGCTTCTGACCAAGTAATGTGGACCATCTGGTCCTGCCTGGAGGCTTCCAGGATCCATAAGATATAGGACACAAGATAGACTTGTGTATCAGGGTTTGCCAGAGATGCCTTTCTGGCCCAGACAACTGACTTTTGCGGGTGAGAAGTCTGCTGAAAGGGGACCTCAAGTTGCTCTTGTTGCTGTTGTTGTTGACAGGTTGGCTCAGTCAGGTGACGGCTGAATTACTCTACAGGTGTGTGGCAAAAATGGTACCAAAAATGGCATCATAAATACTGACCGAAACATTTAGTACTAGTAGAAAAATATTGATAACCAATATGCTCAGGAGATGCACAGTTTCACTCAGCCTACCATCAAGGGTGACTTAAGTACAAATGTTTTGGACCAGTGCTGCTCATCTTTAAGGGCGGCTTCCCGGCTTTTCATTACAAGGACACCTTTGTGCACCACCCTTGAGAGATGTGTGCACCAAACTGGTGCGCACCAGAGCAAGAACCGTCAGCGTCACCACCTTCGCCTCGACGCACGCGAAATTCGATTCCTTTAAGGAAGATTTAACCGAGATCAAAGTAACTTACACAATGTCTGTGCGTGCGAGGCGCCGCTGCCGTCCCCAATCATCAAGAAATTGGAAAAGACGTTAACGCCAACAAAACGTCATCTTAGTTATACTTTTGACTGTCTACTGATCAGTGAGTAGTTTGTACGTACCTTGCGTCAACCCAAATCCTTGCAACATTTGCACGACAAAACGCCCGCTACTGTTTTGCCCTTGTTTTGTGCTTGGCGTTGCAGTTCCTCCACTGAACGGACAAAATGATCAACTAGTGGATAGGAGTTAGTGATGGGCCGAGCTTCGAGCCCGGGCTCAAAAAGACGAGCCTACTTTGCACAAGTTTAATGCCTGATAAAAAGTCTTATGGAACTGATTTGGATGTTCGTAGACTTGACTTGCGGAGTATTTCTCGCATTTTTAGTGGCACAGAGAGGGTCTGAGCCTTTCTCCTGAGAGCTCCAATCATTGAAACAAAACACTGAAGGCTAATAAGTACTCATTACGCTTAGTCAAAATTTGCTTCAGCCATTTCAGATCCCCACACCCTCATCACGTATACTTACTGTCAACTTACTTCTGTTACGGTCATACTATATAAGTAATACTGTAAAAACATTGTGCCTCTGACATGAGCAATATCTTAATCCTGAGGCTCTGCCTTTAAAAACCAATTCCCCTAGTATAAGCGCGTACATTGTTAATCCACTCCTGTAGTTGCCTCAAAAGACGACAGAGTTGTAGCCACCAACCCGGTGCAAGTGAGCCCCTGACTGGAGAGGACTTTGTTGACCATAACGGAGTCATAACATATGAGAATCTATATATATAAAGCTGTTCGGGTATGTATGTATGTTTGTGCCCCTCTGGGGCTCTCAGTTCTTCACGGATCTGGCTCATTTTTGGCATGCGAGACCTTTGGGTCAACAAGAAAGACATAGGCTATCCAAAGTTGCATTACAAGGCTGTTTTGAAGCCGAAATCGAGGTCAAATGTTGCATTTACTACATAGGTCATAGATAGCTATGTCAATAGGTACAGCTAAGCCTGTGTGACTTATCTGTGTGGTGCCAGTGCTGATCAGTAGCTACTAGGAGCAGGGAAGAGAAGGAGTCAGTTGACGTGGACATTGAGCTGGACCACAGACTTAGTAGTTACACCCAGACCTCCAGCCTGGCAG
>JAAUXU010171551.1_pt1 | contig 11889 bp, 12 predicted proteins | sample 7278151 | NCBI WGS metagenome assembly JAAUXU01 (sample SAMN14350113, study PRJNA611818) | marine sediment metagenome | isolation source: surface marine sediment (1.8m) | place: French Polynesia: Moorea | collected 2018-08 | reverse complement strand
TTTTAACCGTGTTTTTAAATTAAAAAAATTTTTTTTTTTTTCGTTTTTTACAACCGGCTAACGGGTTTAACATATGTTCCGCGGTTACTTGTGTTTGTGGGGGCGGGGGAGGGGGTGGGGGAGGGGTAGGGGGACGGGGACGGGGACGGGGACCAAGACCTCGTGTAAAGTCAGAGGTAACCTGCATTTGTGTGCAAATCTCATCGGGAGGGGAAAAAAAGCCTTGAAGTGCAGTATAATAAATAATAATGCAAGGATCTTCAGCAGGCCGACAGAGGTCCTGGGCCTGGCGAGGCCCGTCCTCATCTTACTATCAGCGCTAGATCAGAACTCGAACGTTGTAATTTGGCCCGAGAAATGAGCCCGTTGTCCTTGCATGAGAAGACCCCTCTCAGACCGACTGGCTGGGCCTGACCGGACCTGGGCCTATGCCTGTGCCTATGCCTGGGCCTATGCCTGGGCCCGGTCGGCTCCCTTCCCTCACAGTCAGCACGATTGATATTCTGGAAAGGTGGGAAAAGAAAAGGACGACTCTTTGATGGCTTTGAGGACGTCGCCGAGCTCTACTCAGTGAATTGCCACATAAACAAGATGCTTTCAGAGGCTCAGTCCAATGGAGTGAATTGTGTCGGAAGCAGGAAAAAAGAGGTCGTCAGTTGTCCGCACTTCACGTCCGCGTGCTGGAGGCAGCAGCGTGATTGAGCAGCTTTGGGGCCCCAACTGAGCGTGCAAATTTCCATCAATTCGCGTTTAGCTGAATCCCCTGTGATGAAAGATTTGCATTGAAAACTCCTTGATGAATTTTGTACACCGATTACACCGTTAATGGGAATTGCCAGTTTGCCAGTCACGAACGTCACCTTAGCAAATTTTAATTACCTTGAAGACCCTAACCTTTTAAGCAAAATGGCCCTGAAAAGACAAAAAAGAGCTCAGAAGTAACAACTTTTTGTTCCCCAATTTTGGGTCTTCTGTCTCAGTAGGCCTTATTACGTAGGCCTAACAGCACTATATGCCTGGCACTCGCCTAAGTAGGAGTCAAAATTGCAGACGAGGCCTATATTTTCGTAGGAGGAGGAGGAGGAGGAGGAGGACGCCATCAAGGAGTTCTTATTTTATTCGCTCTCTCCACTTCCTTGTTGTTATTATGTAGGAAATTGAGAATTTGATTTGCTGAGCAAATAACGACACCTCCTAATCTGAGGGCTGAGTTACACATCCTCAGGCCTTTCCACGGGCGGCCTGACCGAAAAATTGCCGCGAATAAACTGGTGCTAAACTTCATTGCAATCTGGCCTTTTCATGCCTAAACTCGGGCAATAAATTCTGATTTAGTCAGAGGGCGTCTTGGCTAATAAAGCAAATAGTAAAGCTCGCATTTTCAAGGTGCCCATTTCGCTGCTGGGCCTTCTAAGGCTCAGCCACCCACAATTGCTACTTTATGAACTGCAACGTGCAAAAAAAGGGACCTTCATTTATATTTCTGGCCGCCTGGAGAAGAGGTATTGTGTGTCCTGCGCGCGTAAAAAAGACCCAAACACCATTTCAGATTTCAATCTCGGACCTCCCAAGGTCAGGACGAAGGAGCCCAGGCAAAAATGGGTCACACAGAAGAAGAAATATACGAGGGGCGCGCGCGTGCGTGCTCACACACACGCACACACACACACACGGTCAAGAAGGGGGCATCACTGGCTGTTTCCACACACAGACGCACTCTGTCTGCCCGACCGCGGCCGTGTTGTTGCACGCGTGCGTGGACCGGGTGTGTCAGCCGCACATCCTCTGCCACTTGGTGCCCGCGCGCGCGCTCGTGTCAAGCGCGCTCGGCGGGATCGACTAAGACATAGGACACGCAATTGAGGCTGAGGCCGGAGTTTGACAGATCATGCACAAGGAAAAGGGTTGTTTCCTGCCTGACAAAGACGGATTTCCTTGGCCCCTCTCAGCTCTGACCCCTTCTTTTCTTCACGCCAATTTGCGGCAATACAAATTATCCTTGACTGCTGCTGCTGCTGCTGCTGCTGCTGCTGTTATAGGGCTGCCAATTTAGCGCTGCCGCCGCTCCTGAGCCAGCAATTTTCGCTGGTGCCAAAAAGGTGTGTGCGTCAGTACGCAAAAATGCGTCAATTCGACATACGCATGATGACGCAGCAGCAGCAGCAGCAGCAACCAGGAAATGAGAATCCCTGAAAATGGTAATGATGATGGCAAAAAAAAACCCTCTTTTGTTTCCCTTCTCTCAGTTTTTGCTGGCAGTGCAATAAACACACCCATCCTCGTACCTCTTTTTCTCTCTCTCTTAACACTGATCCGCTGAATCAGAAGCTCGTCGTAATTGAGGTCAGCTTCTTCTTTGTCTGCTTCTTCCCGCATTTTCGCCGGGCTGAGACAAAAAAAAAGGCTTAAAAAAACCTGACAGGGGCCTCGCAGCTTGAGGCATTGATTTTTAAGGCAGGGCCTAATAAGGCCCCGTCAAAAAATGGGTGCTGCTGCTTCTGGAAGTTGTTGAACGATGCAGTAACGACTACGAGCACAAAAAGAACGAATTTACATTCCATTTCCGCATTTTTTCTCCCCAGCCCATAAAGCTCTCAACGTCCCCCCATATTTGAAAGTGATTTTTTTTTTTTTACCCGCAGAGATTATTTAATTTTCTCTCTATTGTTAATAATTCTGCTGGCAAAGAGGATGCACCTTGAAGCTCTTTGCTGGAGGCTTCATCATCAGCGTGGAAATCGGTCAGCGCAACGTGATCCGCAAAGAAGACGACGATGCCAGCCTCTCCTGGGCCTCGTCTGGCGTGACTCTGGTTGCAGGCTCACACTGCCCTCGGCGTGGCCGTGGCAGTCGTGGCAGTCGTGGCAGTCGTGGCCGTTGGCGCCGCAGCTGCGGTCGGCCCGCTTCTTTCTGGCTCACACTGCACTCGACCCCCTCTGCCTCCACAAAACTTTCACCGTGCGTCTTCTTGACAAAGCTTGAGGCCATTGGAAGGCCGGAACCCGTGGAGTTTTAGCGCCAGACGGTCAGAAGTAAAGTCGAGCAAAGGGAAGCACTCGAAGAATGTGCATTTTGTCAGCTGACGACGGTTCAAAGCTCGTGCTAATTCATTGACTCGGCTTGCAGAATTAGGGAAATGGTGGAGCTTTTATTAGTGAGCAAAGCTGGCCAAGGTCTCCATCTTGAGCCTGGACTCCCTTTACGAGAGGTCTGGCTGACCTTTTTTTTATGGGCGAGAAAAGAGAGGATTTGAAAGTCCTGCGTTTCAGCAGTCACAGTCATTCGTCGTGATTTGGCGGAAAAAACAGGCGCCAAAAGTGGCACTAAATTTTCTGCAGAGGTCAGCGAGAAAATGGGATTGCATCAGCATATAAATCAAGGGGCGAGCGAAGAAGACACGTGGGGGAATTGAGCAATAAAGCAGGTTTTTCTTCTTGTAGCCAGAAAAATCTGGAGCGTTGGCATAAAAGGAGGCCCCGGAGAAGAAGGCCCGGCCCAAATGCGGCGCTTTGGACGTGTTTTGGCGGATTTCTCTCTGGTTAGGAGGAAAAAGACTTTCACTTGGCCCGGAGGCTACTGGATTATTGCCCCGGTGGAGACTGGATCCGTCTGGGCTCTTATTGCCTGTTGTCGGTCGATGAAAATGCATCACAGCCTTTCTAGGGACACTTTTTTCTCTCGGGTGGGGCTTCAAAAGTCAGGCCGACCTTTGGCGTCTTTTCTGCTTCGCCAGAAAGGATTGTTCTTTCTGCCAGAAGCAAACAAATCGTTGTTTCCCCCAACAATCGTTAGTCTTTTCCCGCATTTTCAGCCGCTTCCGTTGTCCACAGTCGACATTCGATTTCGTCACACTTCCTCTCAGGCCGGATAGAGGGCGACAAAAGGGGTTAAGGCACGTTTATCTTGTCGACTTTGCTCCCTTTTTTGGCACATCGCCTTCTCCGGTCCAAGGACGCTTCAAGTCGTCGTTCGGAGAGGCCTAAATTACACATTTTCTTCGGGGCCTGCCAGTTTATGTATTGTTCTCGGACAATCTGTCATGCTTGAAGGCTTTTGTCAGCTTTTTGCGCCGCGACCAACTCGACAAAATCGAGCGTCGACTGTTCGTACGCGCGCAGTCCATGATTTATGGTCCGGGGCCTACTTGGGCCTGACTTTCCTAGGCCTGAGCTGATCGACAATCAATTAATTTGTCCAGGATGCAAACAATGGCAAATTCGATGTCCTTTTCTGCCCCCCTCTTGCACAACCTCAATTTTGGGAGGATTTTTTTTTTGCTTATCTTGCTTAAGGAGGAAGTGAAAAGTGAACCCTTGCTTGAAATGATGTGAATTCCCGGCTGATTGTGCTGCTGCTGCTGCTGCTGCTGCTGCTCCAGAATCACGTAGATTTCGCAACACTCAAGCATTTGTGAATTCATAAATGCAAATTTTTTCCCCGGCTCTTGATCGATGCTTCTGTCACGAATGAAGCATTATCATCATCGCAGATTCGTCAAATCGCGTTACTGGAGCATACCTGAATTAATTGCGCTCAGCACGTGCACTTTTCTGCATAAGATGAGAAGGAAAAACAAAAGGGTTGAGGAGGGGGGGGGGGGGGGGTTGAACCGTTAGAGTCAACAGCTGACGCTCTCAACAGATTTCTGCACTCCTTGAAGCCATTTGGAATTAATCGCCGCCTGATCTTGTACGAAGATTCCTTGGGCGGCTGGCGCGGCTGGCGCGGCTGGCGCGGCTGGCGCGGCTGGCGCGGCTCGTGCGGCTCGTGCCACCAATCAGAGAACATCTCATTGGACCGGATGAGAAAGAAAAGGAACCCACATACTACGTTTGTATATGTTTTGTGGCAGGGGTTCCACCGTCCAGTGAGGGTACCTCTTCCATGCCAGAGCTGTCCCTGCCGATGGAGACGATGGAGACGACGACAGCGCAGCAGAAGATCTTGCACCTGCTGAAGTGAGACATCCCCACTTCTCCCCCTCGGTCGGGTGCCGAGTTTGAGACCACGAGGGCCTGACGAATTCCCTCCTTTCTACAGGGAAATACTTTGCCACCCATTATGCGAACGTTGCAGTTTCCTCCAGTTGCTGCACAGTGAGACAGGGGTTCCAGTTGCCCCACTTTCTCCAGATGCATTTCTGCCCTTATAAAAGTGACGTCCTAAATGTCACGGGTTGCCCGTCTGTCGGAGCTGCAGAGCTGCTCCAAATCTGCAGAGCTGCAGCTGAGTCGCAGAGGCCTTCCCCAAATAAGGCAGAAACCGCTGCTGCTTCCGCCCAAAATGTGCCAAAAGAAGAGGAGAGATGAATTACTAATATTTCTTTGGGTGCGGTCGAATTAAGTGTCATTGGTGCATGGGGCGAAAAAAGACCCCTTCATTCGAGGCGAAATTTGCATGCAAATAAAGCGCTGATATTTATTAGCCCACTGCTGAGAAGAATAAAATCCTCATGAGTGCAGTAAAAAAGATGCACTTCCTGCCTGACCTGACGAGACTCACACCTCTCAGGTGGAATTGGCCCCTTTGTCTGTGCGTGACCTTGTCTCAATTCCCAGATATTCCTGCCTAATAACGTGTTCCCTTTGACTAATGGTGGTGTGACCGCAAATGGGCCCATATTATAACTCTGTTTCCTGATTTCGCGCCCAAACAAATTACCAGGTCCATGGGCCACGGGTGCGTGGGCCACGGGGGCATGGCCGTCCAGGGGCAGCCCAGGGGGACGCGGAGAAACAAGGGGACGTCAGCAGAGGAGATCGCTAGTGCTGGAGTGGAGTCAGCTTTGACTCGAGTCCAACTCGACAAAGTACTAAATGGTCAATCCCGTCTGGGCCCGTCGCCACTCCAACTTGGCTGTCCCACTCGCTCCAGCGCTGGTGATCACGATGGAGGAGGGCGGGACGATGTGTCTGGAACGCGCGGGGTGAGCGCTGAACAACTGAGGACGGTTCCAAGCGCTCAATTTGTCTGCTTTGATGTCAGCGCGTAGCTGTGAAGGAGAGGCCGGATTTCTAGGTGAATCACGTGTTTTCTCAGTGATCGCGCAATGAAGACGAAGAAGAGTCGAAAATTGCTCGCAAGCTGAGGCAGAGGAAAAGAATTATGCAAGTCCAAAAATGCATTTTGGGCATAATTATTTCTCTTGAGCACAGTGCCAAAGGGCAGGACTTGGGAGAGGACTGAGCCCTTTGCCCCCTCTTGTACCATTCACTCACGTACACATGTGCGTATGCATGGAGTGAAGTAACCCCTATTACTCTCTCTCTCTCTCTCTCTCTCTCACACACACACACACACACACATATATTTCAAGGGCGTACAGACAGTTCAACTAAAAAAAAGTGGGCCTCAAGACATTTAAGCTCTCAGCAGAGCTTTTAGCACAGGACGAATAGAATGCAGAAACAAACGAACTCCACCAGACAAGTGCGCAGCCGGGTACAGCGCGCCTGAATGTGGCTGCTCAGTGCTGCACTGCGGAGTCGGTGGCCACTTGTCCGGCCGAGCAGGGTGCTCGTAGATCCACTTAAGAATGCGCCCAGAGTGATGATCATCCTTTATGGCTCATACGTCTGGGCAGACAGAGAGGGACGGTGAGCAAAAAAGTCAATTTAGATCTTTTTGTTGAGAAGCCAATTACTGTGTTTTCCGGTCAGTTCTTTCTTGCTTTCCCTGAATTTAATTTCACCGCTTGTCAAACATCAGGGGGTGAGTGAGGCCTCCTCCAGAGGCCTCCACAGGCCTCCGCAGGCCTCCACAGGGTCAGGGGCAAAGGGGAAACAAAACAACATGTGGGAAGGCAGGAAGGAGGGAAGGAAGTGGCCTGGCCAATAATGAAAAAAAGAGAAATGTTGGACCTCTTCAACTTCTTTGCCCTTGGTGCGAAAAATATTACTAGTTACTCGCATTGTTTATGGCAATGCTCGCGTGTCTAGAGTGCGCGAGGGCCAGAATTTATTGCCTCACAAGAGCCACTCTTGTGCCTGGTCAAAACTCTTTTTTTTTAACTGAAGGTCAACTGTAAAAATAGGAGCTTTTGTTAATTTTCAATGAGCAACGTTATTATATAAGAGGGGGTGTGTGCAAAAAATGAATGCGTCTCTCTCGGTCTCAAGATTCAGGAAGCTGCCTTATTTTGCAATCATTTGCATTTTGGCCAAACCGACTTTGCTTTGACAGAAGAAAAACGGGCAGGGTGGAGAGAGAGAGAGAGAGAAAGAGAGAAAAAAACCAGCTCGGCCGCTTTAGGCCTAACTAAACCTCTTATGATTAATCTGACGTCCTTGACGAGAGGACAGAAGAAGAAGCAGAAAAAATGATGCATTTTGTGTCTCATCCAGGTGGGCAATTAGCGGTAATTACGTCCTCTGGAAAGTAAGACACGATTGTCATACGTTAATTTGAGAAAGATGCGAGTGAAAAGAGCGTCCGAGACTTCCGCTACCGACATTTTAGACAATGGGCACAGAGGTTTTGTTTCTCTCTTCTCTTCTGAGTGGAGATGAAGGCCTTCCCAAAAGGCCTCCCCAAAGGGCACCAGTAGCTCATTAATTAAAACCAGCCCAAACTTTGGCACGATATCCACGAGTAGAAGCGGGACTGACAATGGGTCATTGCCAGGGCCAACGACCAGGTGTTCCCCCGGTTCAACCCAGCCCAGGTGCATTTGGGGGCCCCGCACTCAAGAAGCCCCAGAAAAATGGTCTCTGGTGGCTGACGATGACTTCAAGATTGATGGAATTAAAGTTATTTTTCACAAAACTGTCGCAGAAAGTGACGTCACTTCTGCTCGGTCGTGTGCAAGCGAGCGTCAAACACTTTTTTGGGCGACGCCGATTCAATTCGAAGCATTTTGGGGGGAAAAAACAGCCGCTTTGTGTGAGTATTGGGGAAAAAAGCCTCTTGGTCCATACATAATCCCATTCTCATCCGTCCTCCCACGCCTTTTGGGCTGTTTTCCCCATTTTTCCTCGCCTTCGGTGGTCTCGTCAACGCTTGGTCGAGCTCGTCGTCAGCTGCTCGGTCCGATCTTTAATCGCCAAGCTGAGGAGAAAGAAGAAAAAGGCCGCCATTGCCCAAATTTGACAGAGAGATGAATGGAATTGATCAGCTGAGAAGCCCTTTTCTTTCTGTACACACAAATCCAGCCTTGACCGCGAGTGTTGAATCGTTCTCAACACCCATTTCCTCCTCCTCCCCTGCCCAAAAATGTGTGAGTGCCCATTTTCACGTGTCTTTGACACGCATGCGCCAACGGGGAGAGAAGATTTTCTTGTAGATCATCAGATTAGGGCTTTCCACCTCCATTATTTGGGCGGTCAGGAGCGGGCAACAAACGTTTTGTGTGTTTTCTCGGCCCTTTAAAAGCCCATTTTTTTGGGTGGTCGTCACCTCGATGAGACATGAGGGGCGCAGTCGATCAATAATGAAATGGGCAGTCGGAGAGGTAAAGAGCGCAGGGACGACGACGATCATGTTGTTGTTGTGCTCCAAGTCCGACGACCACGAGTTCAGTCAGCAGCAGTGCGTTGCACTGAGCGGCAAAGCCCTGCACAGACGTAGAACGTACCTATGTGTATGCTTCATTGAAACGATTTTTTGGGCTTCACTACACACGCACACACAGGTAAGTATCAACTCAGGGGGAGGGGGCACACCTGGTGCGCGCGCGGGCGCCCGCGCGCGCTCATTCCGGGACACGCACGATTATAAAAGATTTTGGGCGGCCCATAAAGAGGAGGAAATTGCAAACATAAAGGCCGCCGCCAGCGCCGATCGTAAACAATTTGAAATCGCCCTCAAACCTTCATCGATTTCGTCACCACATTTTGTTTAAACGAGGCCAGAAATCTTTTCCGGGACAATTTTTCATAGCGGGGGTCATGCCCATGCAGTTCCTGACCTGTGTGTGTGTGCTCAAATTATTGGGCCTTAAAAAAAGCGATACGAGCACGCGAGCGTGACATTTGAGCTCGGAGGCAATAAAGTGAGGGACTTTATCGCTCCTGGCACCAACTTTTTTGGCGAAACACCCTGTTAAAATGAAGGATTTTTGGCTGCACTCACATCTGTCCACCTGTAGGTCCTTTCCTATACTAAAAGAAGCTGTTGAGGTCTCTTTTATTAGTCCTCTTAAGCAGTAAACTTTTTTTTCTTTCTGGGAAAAGGTGCGTTGGTAAACCTGAGTGAGAGAGCGAAAAACATCGAAGGACACGATTTGGGCGCAGGAAACGACTAAATTCCCGTCAAGGAAAACAAGACCAGACATTTATGAGCGTGACACTTATTTACAAACATAAATTAGCCTTCTGACTGCATGTGGAGATGGCCTCACAGGGGTCTTGTACAGCTGTCATGACAAAGAGTTGACATTAGACCGACCGAGACGAGCCTGGCTTGTCCAGGCTTGTCCAGGCTTGTCCAGGCTTGTCCAGGCTTGTCCGGGGCCGGCGGGGCCGGCCCGGCCAGCCCAGCCGGCCCGGTCAGCCCAGACTGAATGGATGGCCCCGGACCTGAGGAGGCTTAGACCTCTCTTGGAAAACGGGCGATAATTCTTCTAGCTTTGTGTCAAAGCCACGCATGATCGTGCAGTGTGAGGCGCAAAGAGCGCGCGCTCCGCGTGTGGGACGCTCTTGGAGACTCACGCGACGCCGGCGACCCCAGAGCGGAGGATCACGTAATGGGCTTGGACACGGTCACAAAGATTCTTCGCCGCCTTCTCCAAGGGGGGATTTGACAAAAATCTGCACGGGGATGAGAGGAGGGAGGGGGAATCGACAAATTGCAGTGGAGGAGGAAGGGACGTTTGTTTATCTCTATCCGCACACGCGCACGTACGCATGCGCACTTCCCCCTTTGAGTTGCCGCCAAAATTGCAAATCACCTTCATGTGTGCAAAAATTCCCGGACTTTTCTTGATGAGGCTTCTGCAAAACCGACCTTGACGGGAGGGGGGAGGGGAGCCCCTGAGACTCTTTGTAGGCGAAGCCCCCAAAAGGAATAAGAAGTTTGGGAAGAAGAAAAAACTACAGTATGAAGTCTTTTGGGCACGCTAAATACCTACTATGCTTTTTTAGCACCAGCGCCCTTGTTCAGTGCAAGTGGCCTCAATGCCTAGGGAGAGTCAGAACTGCCTTGACTTTTTGTGATCGTGACACCAAAGAGCTATGCCCAATTTGTACTACATACCCAAAACAAGGATGGCCCTCAGCGTTGGGAAATCCTTGTCTCGGCCCAAATTGTTTTGTCCTTCAGGGGCCCAAAATGAGTTCATCAACTGCCAGAAACTGGAGCTCCTGGAGGCAAAATCATCATCACTTCTTCTTCTTCTTCTTCTGGTTCTTCCCAGGAAAATACATTTTTCGCCCACGCCCATTTTATCTCTGGGATGGGCGAGGTGTTTCTGGGGCTCTAATTCCACGGTGCCAAAACGGATTTTGGCAACCATCTTAATGAATCTTTCCGAGAAGAAATTGTGCTTCTTTTTGGGGGGTGGCGGCCCAAAACTGCCTAACATTTATTTATAAGCACTGCAGTGCTAATTTTCCCTCTTTCACCCTTATTTTAGTTTTGTGTATTTATTTCCAGCATGAAAGTCAAACACTTTCTCCCATTTTTTCCCTCCCCCAAGTATTAAGTGAAATCTCGGTAGAGGAGGCGTCTCCTAATCTCTTTATTGCCTTCTCCATGCGGTCGTTTAAGTCGCCTTAATTTCTCCTCTACAGGGTGGAGTCGAAATTCCTCCTCAGGAGAGCATCTTGAGAGGGAAAAGAACCGTTAAGAGATATGAAGGCAGGAATTAAATACGAGTACATTTGCCAGATATATTTAAAGAGCGGCCTTTTGGGGCCGAATTCTGACTATTGCTTAGTCTCTGTTATTGTTCATCCTGAAGGCTTTATTGTTTATGGCCCCATTTTTTGCAGCTGCCATGTGTTTTTAGGGGAAGTGGTGGTCAGAAAAGAACTCTTTTCTTCAGTAGATGAGCACTGAAACAGGAGAGAAAGAAAGAAATGGCCACTGGAAGCTCCAGATGATGAGGATCGTGTGAGCAACAAAAGGTGGGCAACCGTTCGGGCTCGTAGCAAAGCATCTTGTAATACACTCTGGAGGCAAGTGATGTATCTTTTGGTAATGGCAAATTTCATTCCTTTTTTTTACAGCTCGAACATGCGATGTTTTTTTTTTGCACGTGCATCATCCATAACCAGGCAGCAGCAGCAGCAGCAGCAGCAGCAGCAGCAGCAGCAGCAGCAAGGAGAAACGTGTGTAAGGGCTGGAGATAAGGATCATCACTGCCTGTCTGTTTGTCAGATTGTCCCTCCGTCTGTGCAGCGAGAGAAAATCCCTACTGAAGAGGTTCAAGCTGAAAGGTAAACAAGAAATTTAGGGGGATAAAGAGTTGCACCAACAACGATCTTGATCTTTGTATGGCGGATTTTCCTTCTCACGGAAGCCAACAGCTCCTCGACCAGAGATCTCTCGACGCGCAGACAGCTGGTATGGGAATTCGGGTGCCCTCGGTACAGAGGTGTTCACACTGGCATTTAGCCCAAAGAACAAGAGAAACTTCACCTCACCCAGCCCAACCCCAGCCAAGGCTTCCTCACACTCATGCACTCAGTGTACGAAGTACGTAACAACTTTGATCGGCAATAACTCAACCGTCAGTGATCATAAAGATAGGGAACTTGGTACAGTGGAAAGCTAATGTAACGGTCACTGTGGGATAAAGTTTATGGCCGTACTTGGCAAACTGAGGCAGGGAATGATTAAAAAATTAAAGGCTTCCACTGTTCATACTGTGACATATTGGATTTGTGCATCGCCACCGAAGCTGAGAAGAAGTGGTCAACTTTGGTCCAAGTCAAATATCGACTCGCGGCT
>JAAUXU010059747.1_pt1 | contig 11889 bp, 9 predicted proteins | sample 7278151 | NCBI WGS metagenome assembly JAAUXU01 (sample SAMN14350113, study PRJNA611818) | marine sediment metagenome | isolation source: surface marine sediment (1.8m) | place: French Polynesia: Moorea | collected 2018-08 | reverse complement strand
CCCCCCCCCCTCCTCTGCACACAATTTTTCATGGGCAGAGATCTGATGTGTTGCAACCACGACGACGTCGTCTGATTGGGTCGTACAGATGTGACCTCGCCTCCACTGCATTTCACGTAGATTTTGGCCTGCCATGATCACTGGGAGAGGTAGAGCAAACAAATCATTTGAGGCGGATCATGATCAAGAGGGATCGCGAGGACTGCAGGAGGACAGCAATAGCCAAAGATGACGGCTTTCGCGAGCCAAAGCGCCAAGGCATTTGTTCTCTTGATGGCCTGCCTGACACAAAATGGGTGAGGAGATGACTTCTTAAGTAGCCAAACCCAACGTCATGTGCTGCACGTGAACGCACAATTGTGCGAAGGCACGTACAGTGCATGCGTAGTGAAATGAGTCCAAACAAATGCTACTTTTCCAGGCCAAACAGTTCTCCTCTGCAGTCTGGCGCCACCACTACGTTGGCCTACGCGCAGACGCCCGTACAGACCATCTACGACAAAAGTCAGGTAATGCAGTGCAAATTCGCCACTTTTTAGGCTGGTCAACGCCTACGTACCCGGGCTGACACCTTTCGGTCAGTACAATACTTTTAATGGACACAGGTAGGCTCAGTGGATTCAAGCAACTTGTCCTATGGCGCATGAAAAAAGCAGATCCAGAAAATAGATCAGATCTGCTGTATAGACGCAGGGTTTTCTAATCATCAGCCTCTAAGTCTCCATGATTTTGTCATGCAAAAGTGGAGCAGCTGACCTTCTGTGGCAATAAGTTTTCAATTCGATCATGAACTCTTTGGCAGATTTTCCTCTCAGGCCCTTTTAATCCTCTGCTTTATCCCTAAGGCTTTGGTGATAGTGTATGAGTTTGTCCCCCCCATCCTCACGAGGGCCATGACTTTGACCTGATAGTCAGGTTATTCCGGTCAGTTCATGGTGGCAAACTGAACAAAAAGGCAATGATTTCATCACATACAGACTTACTCGGAGTGTTCATTATGGTCTCTACAAAAAGCTACTAAAGTCAAAAATTTAGAGAGATCGCAAATCTGATGATCAGGTGAACAAGTATGAAAGGGACGGGACCAAAAAAATCGGGGTCTGTCTCTCAAAAATCTGGTTTCGAGTTGGGATGAGAGCTGATTGCAATAAGTAATACAGTAGAATACTCATAAGTGGGTCGCTGAATAAGTGGCTTGAACGCTTACGTAGATTGTATTGGCTGAAATAGAAACCCTTTGTTTTTCTTTTAGCTACCACTCTGCGGGGGATCACAAGAACAAATGATCTCAAAGTATTAGCATTCCACTGTACATTACAACCGCATACATGTATGTTGGAACGGATATCGGTTACGCAGACGATTATTGGTATACTGAGTAGAGAATGATTTATTAGGTGTGAAGCTGAAAGCGAGGGGAGAAAAGCTGGTGTCGAGTTACAATTAGACCCGCATTGCGTCTTTTAGCCGGTAATAACTCTTAATTGTTGCTAACAAATCCGTCTTTCCGTATTATCCACTGATCGAAACTTAGCTAATTCACTGAGAAAGCAATACTGTATTTTTTCATTGTCTGCAGCAGGGACCGTTTGCCCAAGAAGAAGGACCATTCTACGAGAACTCCGCCATCTGGGAAGAAAACGACGAAGATCCTGGACCGGTGATCTCCAGAAGCCGGTCCGGGGGGTTCGAACCCGAATTCTCTTTGGGAAACAGGAGTAAGCGACGTCGCTCGGTCAACTTCAGGCTGAAAGAGAAGAAGATCCTGGACTCGGTGCTTGGCCCAGACAGGTACGACCGGAGGATTAGGCCGGGCGGGGTAAACAGCACAGGTGAGAATCGATCGTTCGTAGCGAGAGAGACGAAGAAAAGTAAAGCTCAACATAACTTTACCTCTTCCAGAGGGAAAATCGTCGACCATCGTCAACGTCAACATCTATCTCAGGTCCATCAACGACATCGACGACTACAAAATGGTTAGCGACATACGGAAAACATTGCGTCTTTATCGGACTTTCTGCCAAAGATCGTCACAAGGCTACTAAATGACATTATATCTCAGGAGTATTCGGTGCAGCTTACTTTCCGGGAACAATGGAACGACGAGCGACTGAAATTCGACGACCTCAGTGGTAAGATCGACCAGGGCTTTGGCGTGCCGTCCTTTTTAGAGACGCTTCCTCATCAATCAATGCCTCACTTTGCTGCGCAGGTCGTTTAAAGTACCTGACCCTGACTGATCCCGGTAAGGTCTGGATGCCCGACACGTTCTTCCGCAACGAGAAGACCGGGCACTTCCACGCTATCCTGGTTAACAACGTCTACGTTCGGGTTTTTCCCAACGGAGACGTCCTCTTTAGCATCAGGTAAGCGTCCAGCTCTTAGACTGTATCTCTGCCCTTCAATTTTGTCATTGAACAAAGCCGAGGCTTGGCCTTCGAGATAAGAATGTCACGTGACGTCCATTTTGCTCAAGCCATTGTAGTGGTTTGAGGTCACCAAGATGTCCGACGTTCACTTCCCGATCCTCAGGAGGAGACCAATATACACTGTTTCTTTGGTCTGAGCAAAAGGTTGCTCAGGGCGATTGCCTGACCTTTGTGAGAAGGCCAAGCAATAGGTCATAGAAAGATGACCACTTCTAAAATCACTGAAGGCTGCCTGAGTCGCCCGAAGATGCGCTAAAGAAGTCGAAGAAAGAGTAGCGAACGAGGGCAAAAAGCCTGATGGAAAAGGCTGGGTGACTTGGGGAAGGAGAAGGTGTTTCCACACGGACCTTTTCAAGACCACTTCCTCGCATAAACTGCACCTCCACTCGTCGTTTTAGTATTCTCTTCAAGTGTCGACGCAGTCAGTGGCAATGCAGGCTCATCCTCATCCTCCCCGTGTTTTTTGCAGGCCTCCCAGGCAAGAAAAAAACCAGTGCAAAAATGTCAGATCGTCTCAAACACTGACGGTGCGCGCTGCACGTATACCTATTTGAATAAAGGACACTTCTGGTAGATGAGCCAGCGTTTCTCAAACGGAAATTTCCTCAAGGAACCGAGCAATTCTAGCTTAATGCGTTCGTGTCCTTGTGGACGAGGAGGCCATGCCTTTGAGATACCTGTACGAGGCGGCCAAGTTGCTGCCGAGGATGTGTGTTGTTGTTGCATTCTCTTGAACCAAGGCAAGGGTTACACGAATGAACCATATGTGGTCAATGTGATTTACACCGCGCCCCCTTCTAATGTTAAGGCTAAAGTTCTCGAAAGTTGAAAAGCGTAAATTCTCCACTCGTCCGGCCTGTTTTCTACTTGTTCAAACACACACACTCACGCACACACGCACACACACACACACTCAGTCCGCAAGAAACCGCAGCCAACTTTCCTCAGCTATAATTCTTGATATTCTCTCTTCTCTCCCTCTCAGGATATCGCTCACACTGGCCTGCCCCATGAATCTCAAGCTCTACCCCATGGACCGACAGACGTGTTCTCTTAGAATAGCCAGCTGTAAGTGAAGCCTTGGAGTTAATCTTTTGCTTGGAAAATTACTTTTTGCTGGTGGTGGCTGACGTGCCGGTAGCACGACGCCAATGAAGTGCACGGCAGGACAAGCAGTACCTACGGTATTGGCAGACACTACTTGTATTATTAGTGCATGCCTTTTACATGCGGAAGTTATAGAATATCGGTGCTGGATGTCAGCAACAGCTGTTGATTTATGCACTTACCGTATAGATGTAAAACAATAAGAACAAACAACGTAGTAAAGTGCAGTGGAAAAGTCCCTGTGGGGCTGACGTAGAGGGTGCATAAACAAAAATGTAAATGAATGAATTTCCAGCCTAGATATAATGCAGTCTCTGCCAAAGAGGCCCCGGGCCTGGCGGGGCTCAGGTCAGCAAGGGAGACCACGAGAAGTCATGTCATCCAAGATGAGATGAGTAACGTAATGAATCCGACAGCAATTGATTTATATTTTCGCTTATACACCCTATAAGACGTTTCTTATTCTTCACTCCTGTACAGTGCAGTGAGGATAAAAAACGACTCAGAGAGGAGAGTACTCGTCTTTGCCTGAAGGAAGCACTTTACATCATACAGAAAGAGGCCTTTTACATGATGCCTGTGTAAGATACATTGTGCGTCATCCGGTTCTCATTTGTGCATTTCTTGTCTGCTCTCCCATGTCAAATAATTCTGACAGATAACCCAAAGAAAACCTCCCGTCCAATAACAAGTAATGGCACTGCGGGAAATTTTCCTCGCTCTCAAGTCACTTGGGCCCGAGATTTCAGAAAAGGGGTGCTTCTTGTTCAGTACACTGCACTGAGTGTGGACGTATGCAATGTACAGGACTGAAGGCAGTCACGAATGACTGGTACGACTGCCTCCATTCATGCAGGACCTAACTGTACAGTGTACTAGCTCAGGGTGACTTTTACCGGTACGCCTGCATGGATAATGCGTCGTCATTGTTACCCATGTTTCAATAAAGTGTCACCCCACAGCGTTGTCTTTGTATTTTTTGTGTTGCACTCGGTAATAGCATGTGTAACAACAAGTGCTTTTAATGAACCTCTAGACGGTTATACGACCGATGACATCACGTACCTGTGGAAGAAACTCGACCCGGTGCAGATCCCTCAAGGTCTTAGCCTGCCCAGGTTCAGCATTGAGAAGTACTCGAGCAGCTACTGCAATGTTAAAACCAACACAGGTAACGAACTCCGCAAGACACTCTCCAGGTATGCATGCAAAACTGACTTGGTGAAGTGGTGAGCTCTTGTTTCTTCCTCCACTGATGTGCAGTCGCAGTACGAGTTATGTACGTGTATCTGGGCAAGTAGTATTGTACACACGGTTGCTGTATGTTGAAGCTCGAGGGCATTGACGACCCGAGGGGGGGGGAGGCTGGGGGGGAGGGGATGGGGTGGCCAGAGTGGGTCCGAGGGTCGTCAAGGCCTCGCGAGAGCTACATAATACAAATGCTGTGTATACGATTAGCACAGGTGCGCATTTGTTGTTTGACGTACACTTTTTACTTCTACAGCCACGGAATAATTAAATTTCTAGAGTATTTTATCCGACGTACACTTTTTTTTTACATTCACCGCCAGCTTTTCTTGTGTTTCGATTGAAAAATGAGGTTCATTGTGAGTGCTGGTTCATTGCTACTGATATTCTTGTCTGTCTATTTTCGCAATAAACTTACTAAACACACGATTTTTCGTGCGTTTTGCGCTATTTGCCGACATTCATCCAGTATATGAAACACGCATGTAAAGTAAAAAGTGTACGTTGAGTGCCAGTCAGAGCGATACAAGTCAGTACGGCAGAGGGCGTGACATGGCAACATATGCGAACGCGCAACGTACCTAAGTGGGCAACATTAGAGACATAAACATTACATTCTGTAGATGAAAGCAGAAGGAGACGTCCTACTGAGCGAAACAGAGGAACACAAAAGCGCCCAACCTCGATAAATTGTTCAGCTCACACCTACGTAGCGCCATTGATTTTCTCGTACAGTGTACGCAGTATACATAGTACGTACACAGTTATGTACAATACAGAAGAAGAAGATCTGAAAAAAAAGGACTGCTACCGTTGGGTCTTCTGTTTGGATAATCAATTCCGGTTCCTTACCTATCGCGTTGCTTGCTTTAAGCAAACGGAAATAGAATGAGTCTGGGGCAGGCTTTCTAGGGGTCACGAGGAGCTGTTTTCGACATTGGCGATCTCCCAATCTTTGTGTGCAATAGAGCAATCTGAGATGGTCCATCTAAGTCATGCATCAACATAAAAGAATCCATTTCAGGCGAGTACAGTTGCTTGAGCGTGGACCTGGTCTTCAAGAGGCAATTCTCCTACTATCTGATCACCATCTACGTGCCTGGCTGCATGCTCGTCATCGTCTCGTGGGTCTCCTTCTGGCTCGACCCCCACGCCGTCCCTGCTCGCGTGGCTCTGGGCGTCACCACCCTGCTCACCATGTCCACCCAGACGGCATCCATCAACTCTGCCCTACCTCCCGTGGCCTACACGAAAGCCATCGATGTTTGGCAGGTACGCCCAGGTTTCATAAGACCACCTACGCAAAACAGCGAGGGTACTTAAGTCTCTCATCTTCACCTACCAAGTCAGAAAGCAGCTGCTCGAAGTTGCAAAAGCAACGTTTGCTCGAGTTTTTTCCTCACCCGCTGCCTCTTCTATCAAAGGTGCATCAAACAGAGACACCACATAGGTTATTCTCATCTATGTCCTTGATTCCAAGGCTGGTGTGCCAGCCTCAAAGGAGACTTGCGACATCTCGAAATGAAACACATTCGTCGAAGGCAACATCAGCAATCGACATTCCTCTAACTGCAGCTCCACAGTAGTAACACGTCTTGCACCCTTCCAAGAAAGAAAGAAAAAAAAGAGAGAACCTCCAAAGGATCTGGCGAGATGAATTACGTGAGAGGCAAGAAAAGAAGGGATTTCGCGTCAAATCCCCCATCCAACCGACTACCTCTCCCTCTCTCTCTCTGTGTATGTCGCAGGCTCTCTTGCCGTGATTGGTGGTAGCGACAAACAGCCTCCGGATGAGCTCTTTCGCGCACACGCGATCTTCAAAGGTGGAAAAGAAGATAAAACATTGGTTGGAAGTGGCTGGCTGCTGAGAGTTAGGAGAACTTAGTAGACGCGATCTATCCTCGAGGACGTAAATACGAGGACGGCGAGTGTATTATGACGTGCACGTACGTGGAGGACAGGGGAACGGTGGGCTATGACTGCTTGGTGAGGATGTGTGGTGCCTTCACCACCATCTCCTCCTCCTCCTCTCCAATTTTCTCTCCGGGAAATTGTTTCCTTTCTCTCTTTGCCAGACAGATGGATGCCCATAGCTTCTGAGGGCTGCTGCTGCTGCAGCTTGGCTTGGCCCAGTAATGATACTCTGACCGTCCTTCCTTTCTTCTTCATTCCCGTGGGACTCGCTCGTTCTCTATGGGTCATCACAGGGACGACGACGACGACGACGCGGGCGACGACGCGGGCGACGACGCGGGCGATGACGACGGCGGCCAGGCTGATGATGAGTGGCCTGGTGGGCGGGGAGTCGGCCAAAGGCTTCGTCTGCCTCGATACAAATATCTGTGAGCTCTCTACAATGAGATCTGCTTCAGCTTCCACCTCTACATCGCCATTGGGCAGTACTATTTTGTTCAGTTAAGCAGAGCTCCAGGTTCAAGTGGTCTTTAAGAGCAACATGACAGACCGACAGTGCTGTTGCACTGTTTCAGCAGGCACCGGCTCAGACTGAAATGCGTCAGTGTCGTCTCAACTGTATTATGCATAGTTTGTAAGCGTATGAATGTTTATTACGGCCTCAATATTATGCTCGTTGTAGGGTGTCTGCGTCACCTTCGTGTTCAGCGCATTGCTCGAGTACGCTCTAGTCAACTACGCCCTCAGGGCCAACCGGGCCTACAGGACCAGACTTAGGAGGCGGCGTGGTGGTGGGAGAAGAGGTGGAGCGTACAGATACACGGTTAGTATGTGTCCAAACTCTCAGTCAAGTGAAGCCTGTTTGCTCAAAATTTACTTACTGACCAGAGAGAAGTGCTTAGTTACGCGGGAATTTCAATTGCGCCCAACTTTTATAAGCACACCCACGTACGCGTCGAGTGCCGCAGAAAGAACAGTTCGCCTGCGCCCCTACATTGCCTTAAGAGTGAAAGGTTGGTGAACTTTTTGATGGGACACGCGGTCTGTGTGCCCAGTTTCTGCTCTAAACTGCGCATGGGCGCTCACGCGTGCATATCAAACGCACGCACGCGTGCAGAATACCGTCTGCACTCCAGTGACACGCCAGCAAGGCTGACTACTGCTCGTACATTCCATTGGTGAGGTCCTCTTTCCCTTTTAGGACGACGACGACGGAGGCGGCAACTACTTCGACGATGACGACGACTGCTACGACGACGACGATGACGACTGCTACGACGACGACGACGACGACGACGCCTACGGCGGCTACGGCAGTCGAGGCCACCGAGGTCACCGTCGCTATTCCTCCGGAGGGGGTCGCCAGACAGAGAGAAGGAGTTCCAGCTACCTCTTTGGCAATCACCTCATGCCCAGAGGCAGCGATGGAGGAAACGGCGTCAACAGGAGAGGATGCGTCTATCACAGACAGAGCAGCAACAACCTACTATTCGTAAGCTTTTTTTTTTTTTTATCTCGGATCGAACTTTTATGGACGTAGTGTGAAAGCAGAACTCGTTGCTCCAGGCCCATCTCGGCGCTGCCAGTTCCAACAGAGGCAACAGCATCTTGCTCGGCCGCTCGGCGCCAACAACATCCACGAACTCCTCCCAACAGCAAAATTCCTCTCCTCCTTCCAAGGATACGACTGTATCGTCGCCTCCTCTGGCTGATGAAAAGGTTGTGTACGCTCCACTTCCTACTAGGCGATTTGCTGCTCTCCCTCACCCCATGGAGAAGGCGAAGCGCATCGACGTCGCTTCCCGAATTCTATTTCCTGCCATTTTCGCCGTTTTCAATCTGGCTTACTGGATCTACTACCTGGTCAGGGCCAGCCAAGGGATCGAGCTGACTCAAGAAGGCAAGAAGCAGTGAAAGAACACGAACAGAGAGCTGGAACAGTCGTGCGTTGAATTGGGCTATCTATGTACAATATTGCTGTAGTCGCCGCGGAACTCACAATGCGCAATGTGCATACTTAACACATACACACGTACACCATAGTACTAATAGTTATTATGTAAACAATGGAGTAAATGATCCTTTTGGCGCCACTTGCATAACCAGATAGCCACTCTCATGCGCCTGTAGCGGGAAGCACCAAAAATATTCCAAGAACGTTTATTAAAAGACTTTTTCTACGTGTACAGTAAAGCTCTGATCTAATGGCAACCGTTTGGCACCAAGGCAGTTCATTACCCATACCTACAAGCACTAAGGTAAAACCAACCGTCAACGGATTCTGGTTATTACAGTGACCTACAATACATTGATCAAACTTGTTTTGCGGACATCTGTAGCAATCACTTCTATGCAGGACTTGTGCGGACCGCTACTGAGTGGAATTGGCAAATAAGCTAGTCTTCGATGACGGCGGCCTGCTCGTGTGCATGAACAAAGCGAACGCACGCACAAAAGTTCATTTATGGACGAAGACATATCCTTGATCAATGGTGTCTCGTTGTCATGAAAAGAGGAAACCCCAGACATTTTGCATGACACGCGAAAAAAAGACGAATACAATGATCGAAGCGACGACCTCAGCAGGGAGGCCAACGAAGCCAGCCTGAATAGATACAACGCAATGAATATGTTGCTCCATCACACTTGCTTAAACGAGAACAGAAGCCCAGGGCTCAGGGAGGGAAAAAATGACAATGCCAAAGTGTTGTGTGCACGCTTTTGCTGGTTAACGCAGGGGAGTGCGGAGAAACCACTACGAGATGAGTATGCAAATGAATAAGCATTAGTTTCCAGAGACACAAAGAAAGTTTCTCTCTAGGAAATTAATTCTGCTCCTTTTAAGCAATTGTCTGCCTCTTCGATGACGGCCTGGGAGCTTAAGCCCTGCAATGCGCCAAGACGGAATGATCGCTCTTCATCAACGTCTTAAAGATGTGCCAGAGCAATTATCGAGCAATAACAGTTTCTCCCAGTGGCAAGAACCCCATCCCCTGAGAAGTACATACGCAGAGGCAGTGCGTACGTACAATTGTCGGTGCTCCATTTGCCTGAGGGCAATGATAATCAGTGCTGATGTCACTTGTGTGAGCAGGGGCTTTTTCAATTCAGAGGTGGATGACAATTTGGATGTACAGAGTCTGCAGTGCATGCCCAAGAGCAAAGTTCTTCTCCGCAGCAATCGTCTGGGGGGGCATCTCACGAGCTATGATCACGATGACCATCCCTGACATGTACGTATGATGGTAGCAAGAAAAGTCACTTTGCAGCATCACATGCATGAGAGACAAGGAAACCTGCGTGCTGTATGAGACTGTCGTGTGTACCGTGCATTCAGTAAGCAAATGAAGGTTGCTACACATGCCAGTGCTGTTGGCGAAAACTTGAATTCTCCTTGAGGCCATGTGAAGACTTCTCTCCTAAAGAAAAACAGGAGAAAAAAAGGTGGTTGAGCTCTTTCCATGAGCACTTAAAGTTTTTTGACATTAGCTCAGTCAGGAAAACAGGTCGACTTTCATAAATGAGAACTGATGCTTTGCGATGGTGACTTCATCATCTGGTGGTTACTGCTGGCAGTCAGGGAAACTTTGAATTCAAATAAAAATCGAAAGAAGTCCTCTAGCGCCGGCCCCACAGGCTTTAAAGTTTTATATACCCATCTCACTAAGTGCTACAATTATTGTAATGGCTGCACTATCGCAACTTTGTGGTAAAGACGGTGACTCGAGCATAGATAGGAAACCTGTTTTTATAGTCACCAGTTTGATTGCACCAAACTTTATGCCCTTGCCTCACGCAGCAAAGTCTGAGCACTTGCGGGCCATGGCTAAATGCAGCTTGTTAAAGTAGGACAATCTGATTTCATCGCCATGGGGTAAGAACCCGAAGTGCACTTCCTCAAATTCCGAAATTGGCCCTTCTACGATCTGGTATAGAAGGTGAGTATAGTAGCTAGTATGGTAGCTAGTATAGTAGCTAGTATAGCAGCTAGTATAGTAGCTAGTATAGTAGCTGTGGGTTACATATATACACAGTCCTTGGCGCAAGTGATTTCCTGGGGTAACGAAGGTTGCAGCAGAGCCGTATGCTTCTATTGCAGAATCTGCGCCTCAAATGGTCGTTCAGATCCTTTCTGCAGAAGACTGAGTAAGCAAGTTCAACTGATTGAGTGCTCATTTTGATGTTTGAGTGCTCAAAGGGCAGCTACCTGGAGGCCATTTTTAGCCCCCGACCCTCCTTTTTAGCATAATTTGCTCAAATTTCCTGGGGTGCTACCAGATTCCAGGCAGGGGACCCCACCCGGACACCCCTCCCTGGATGCACCACACGTGCTGTATCCCAGTTTGGCAGAGCTCCCCTACCTCTTCTCCCCGCCTGTCTCACAAGGCTGGCGGGTACACGTAGAGGGCAGCGGGAAAAGCAAAGGGAAGCTGGTGGGTGGTGTCAGTACAGGAGAAGAGGGAGCTCTGCTAAACCGGGGTTCGGTGCATGTAGCGCACCCGGGGTGGTGTCCGGGTGAGGTTCCCTGCCTGGAACGAGAGGAGCTGGGGGCCTGGTAGCACCTATGCTTACACATTTGATGCAAATCTTGATTCCAAAACATTCTAGTCAAATGGAATGACATAACAATGTGCTTTTGGGACCGCTCCCCACCTTCAAAGTTTTCTAATGACGTAGTACAGAAGGATGTTTGTTTAACATTTCCAATTAGACCTGCTTAGTTACTTTCCAGATGCTGTGCTGTAGTCAAATATATCTATCTATATTGGGGTAGGTCGAAAAGGGGTCAACTTTGGAAATTCACTGACGGCGGCTGGGGTTTGTTACATGGACTCCAAAGTTGAAGATGTTGTCAAATACTTTGGAAAAAGAATTGTGTTTACCTGTGCCCAACATGATTTGGAATTTATGTAGTAAGCTACTGTAGTAATTTGCGGTGAAAGTAGATTTCAGCTCTGGTGGCTGTAAGAAGCAGCCAAACTGGGTGAAAATCACTGATCAAAATGCTGACATGCTCCAGTTTGTTAGAAAAATATTTTACAGCAAGTCCTGAAGAATTTTTTTTTAACTTATTTTATAGTATTATGCAACTTTAAATGCATTTGGGCATAGCCAAAACTCCTTTTTTCACTTTTATTTGACTACAAAGTCATCAAATGGTAGGTGGTGACAAATCTTGGGCATCCATGGG
>JAAUXU010130056.1_pt1 | contig 11892 bp, 2 predicted proteins | sample 7278151 | NCBI WGS metagenome assembly JAAUXU01 (sample SAMN14350113, study PRJNA611818) | marine sediment metagenome | isolation source: surface marine sediment (1.8m) | place: French Polynesia: Moorea | collected 2018-08 | reverse complement strand
TCCTGAAAGGAGCAAAAATCCCCATCTAAGCAATTGTTGTCAATGTTTGGTATGAAGAATACAATGAAAAGCGGTCACTTGTCGACATCAAATGAGAGAGAAGTTTTCACCAACCCATGATATTTTCTATTCATTTCCTTAACCAACACTGCGGGGAGTCTGGATATGAGCTATAGTGGGCAATATCTGGAAATGATCTGTAAAAAGAATAGTGGTCACTGGGCTACATCAGGTAATGTTTTCACCACCCAGCAATCACGTCCATTACGATAGTACGAGAAAGTATATTTTTCCAAAGAGAATGGGCACAGCCGGAACTTTATGTTCTTTGGCCCAAATATTAGGATTTCAACCAAAAGAACGTTTCAAAAAACCTTTTCACCATGAATACTTTTCACTCAAACTTTTTTATCATACTGACTGTGAAGAGTAAAGTGCGCATTTTTTTCTAAGCCATAACTTTTGACTGGGTTGAGCTACAGGAGTGATTTACCCCTTTGTGGCAAGCTCAGACTCTCCTATGCAACTGAACTCAGGTACACTTTTGCTCTTGGACCACTCATTTGTTCACAATATGGTAGCAAAATCATGACGTATGGCACGCTTCACTACAATAAAGTTCAACTGTATTGTGAACAAATGAGTGGTCTGGAGCAAAACTACATAATAGCACGGTTTTAACTGAAAGTCTCAGCTTTCTCTACAGGGGTGAACTACTTCTGCAGCTCAACTCAGTCAAAAGTTACGGTTTAAAAAAGATGAGAAATGTGCATTACACCCTCCACTCACAGTATGTTCTGAACCTTTGAGTTAGCAGTGCAAATAGTGAAATGCACCTTTCCTCTTGTAGCTTGGACCAGCTGTAACCATGCCTCAGGCAAATTTCCCACCCCAACAAAACAAAATTGACATTTTTGAACTAGCCCAATATCTGTGATGAAATCTGAGCGTTGGTGGCTTTCACGCTTTGGTCACCAGATGTGTCAGAGTGTGCGCACTTGCGATACCTATTATTTACCTTCTTATTAGTGAGTAGTCTTCTTGATATGTCATCTTTAAATGTAGATAATGGTGAATCGCATGTTGCTGCTGACCAAAAATACAGGGCCGAACTGTTGGACCGTTTGCACCAAGGAATGCCAAGTTTGTAATGGACCTGGCATTTTACCTGGGTCAGATCAGGCCAGGTCGCCCTCCTCAAAACGGTGTGTGTGTGTGTTAGTACCTGTAATCCCCAAACAGTCATTTTAGGGTGAAAGAGGTTAGGACTAACCTGTGGATGAGAAATAGCCCCCTTGAAGCATCCTGTTTAATGGAGGACGGGCTAAGGTCAGAGGCGACCTAAGAGACTGCTGGAGGTCACTTTTGAAGCCGTGATGTTTTACAATCGGAGTGCATTGACTGCTTGAGGCGCGCTATGGACTGAGCAAAGTGACAAAAATAATCGGCACTGATGCCATGGACCTCGGCTAACACCATATACACCAACAACGTACATAACTACGGCACAAGTACATACAACGGTTGTTGAAGCATAAACGAGATTGCTCTCTAGATTCTCTAATATGACAAGCTCTCGCTGATTTTTTTTTTGTGAATCAGCTTTAGACCTTTTCAATCGTCTTTTATCAACTTCATGTTAGCTCATCTTTAATATATAATACACAACCACAATCACTTCACACTAGGTCTCTCGTTGGATGCTTCCTCTTTCATGAAGGAGAGGTTGAGTATATGATAGCATGAAATTTTGATCAAGGACAATATTTCAGCTTGTGAATAACATTGTCAAACAAGATCAGTGAATTTCCATCAATGATTTGCGTGAGGCAATCAGTTTGTGATACAGAAAGGCAGGTGTTAAATTATGAAGCCCTGTGAGCATGTTCTAAAAGAGTGTTTTTTTAAGTTGAGGCATCTCATCGGACACCTCACTTCGTACGATCGTCCTATGAGTGCCTGATGTTTAAGATTTACTGACCCAAAATAGAACGAAGTCTATAGATTTTTGGCCAAAAAATCACACCTGGAGTTTGTCATATTAGTGAAAGAATTCAAAAGAGGGGTCTCGTTTATGCTGAAACGCCCCTCGTGCATGCACAAAGACTGCAGGATATAAAACATGGAGCTCCTACATGTTCTTCAACAGTTCATGGAGGTGCCTTAGACGATACAATCATTCATAACCTTTGTCTAGACATACTTACAAAACAGATCAACCCCTCTATGAAAAGCCCAGACTCTCCTCTAAAGTCGCACATGTATGCCCTTTGCCCTTTTGGGGGCACGAGACCTCACCCCCCCCCCCCTGTGGCTCTGCCACCACCCACCTGCCGCCACTGTGGCAGCAAGTCCCTTTTTGGGGGGGTGCATAAGTATTCAAACACTTTTTCCTGCTGCTGTAACTTCCTTAATATTGCAGCTACATGAACTGCATTTACGTCATTGGAAAGCTTGAAGTCTTGGCAGTTGAATTTATTTACTTCATTTTCAAAGAAATTGCGTATAAAAGGCAGTGCTGGCCATTTTGTCCATGCAGTTAGCTTGCCTACTGTACTAAATAGAATCATGCAAAGCTCCATTAATATTGAAGCTACACAAACTATACTTACATCATATGAAAGCTTGAAGACTTTGCAGTTGACCTTTTCACTTTACTTTGGATGAAATTGCATATTAAAGGCAGCACTGGCAAGTAAGCAAAAAAAAATTACTACATACGCTCACTTCTCCACTACAGAGCTGGTGTTCAAATACTTTTGGAGGCAAGTGTAACTACAGTGACTTTCGCACCAATCTTTTTCTCTGAAGTCAGCCGGACCCTGATTCACTGCGCAATTGTTCTCGCATCAAGTAGACCAACTTTTTTTCCCCAATGAGGTCAACTCTGTAAGGCCACACATAAATTCCGACTGAATTGAGCTGGAGAAGCAGTTTGCCCCTCTATAGAAAGCTAAGGATCTCCAATGAGAGCGAACCGAATTTCTTCAAAATGAGCGTGCAAAGTCAAGGCCAAAACAGTCGACTTTGGATGTTCTTAGTCAACTTCTGACTGGATTGAGCTGCTGAAGTGGCTCAACCTCTCTGTCCAATTATTAGCCCCCAACGTACAACAGATATGCATTTTTGCTCAACTTTTCTATAACAATATTTTATGACATTTCCAAAGCAATGACTTAATGACTTGTCAGTGACCCTCATAAACATAGCCAATGAGCTATAGTTCGAAAGCCGGTAACATTCAGATGTCTCCGTCATTTGTCCAGTCATCATTGGAAGCAATTTTCCCTGAATTCTAGTGTGTGCGAAGAAAGCTGCCATAGATGACGTCTCAACTGTCTTGCTGCATAGGGGGGAAAATGCGGTAACATAGCTAATCTGCCATGATGCTGAGAGTTCGCGCATCAAAGCTGGTAACATTTGCATGTCTATACTGTAAAGCTATGCAAAACTCATCCTTTTCCAAAGAAAAAAAAGATGTTCCCACTGCTGAGCATCCTGTGGAAAATATGCTCAGCGCAGAGTGTCTGCACTGCAACAAGAGAATCAGCAGGGTGGCACATTTTTCCAAAACTACTAACTCAATTCTCAAGCCCCTTTGCTTCTCTTTTTGTTTCTTCCTCCAGCAAAAGAGAGAGAAAATAACAACCGTTTTGGGAGGAGGAAGAAGGTCTTGGCCGCGGACAGTCTGGAGCTTTTGTACTGTGCATTGCTGTACTGCACAGTATGTCAGAGTAGCGAAAATGCGCAAAATTGCGGGCTTGAGAGGAAAAGAAATACCGCTCTGCCCATCTAGGACAGTAGACTCGCCATATAGTGAATCCTCAGCGGGGACAAGGGATAATTCTACATTGAGGGGCCCCCCAAATTTAGAGGGTTAGCGAATTAGAGGGTCCCAGCAACGGTTAGCAACTCTGAGTGACAGTGAAAACACCGGGCAGTTTGTTGGAATTGAAGACCTGCGCTCTGATGTCCTCAGCCAGAACCAAGTGACGTCACTGCTGCACTGCCTTCGCCACGTGCCACAGCCACTTCATGAGGAGAGGTCGCCTGTGAAGTCAACTTTTTCTTTCAGGCCAACACTTTTCCTCGAGGGCTTCGACATTCTCGACAGGAAAAACAAGAACATTTCTTGGAGATGTGTCCAAAGAGGTTCCATGAGCTCAGCTAGGGCTGCCAGGAGTGGGCTAAAGTTCACTATATTGGCAGTTGCCAATTTTGGTAGCTCACTACATCAAGAGTGACTTACGTGGAAAAAGAAGGGGTTCACACAAAAAAATTTTCACTACATCAAGAGGTTCTCTCTAAACGAGTACGCACTTTATATCGAGAGTCTACTGTAGTTTTTTCTCGTCCGTTTTTTTTGGCCATGCGGACACAGACGTTTTCAAGCCGCTGGCCTATTTGGATTGTTATCATCGCAGCTCATACTGCACTAACCCGTACGTATATGAAAAAAACTGATTTGTCCTTGAATGGCCGTACACATGTTGTGTTGGACAGAGGAGGAGGAAACCGCTGGCAACTGGGGAGGTCACTTTTCTTTCACTCTTGCTGCTTCAGGTCTGTCTTCTTGGGACAGCTCATCGTGTCACGTGGACCTGGAGAAGGAGCTGGAGATGGTCATTGCCTCCGCGCCCCACGGAGAAGAGCTCAAAGGAGGTAAAAATGACACTCAGGGATGTGTTAAGAGTGATGAGTTTTCAACCCATTGCTGCCCAGCCCAAGACACAACCAGGGGTTAAAAAAAAACCAGGGGCTTCAAGCTTGCAGACTCATGCGGAATCGGAATGAATGCTGTAAAATTTCCAGGGCAACCACCGAGGTTGCCAGCTTTTTGACATCCTTAAAAGCCAAACTGTTCGCAAGGCCAAGTCGTAAGTGGGGCCACGCAAATACCCAGCCAAATCTGCAAATTACTTAGTGATCGCTGTCTTTGAAATTTAGTCAAATGCAAAATTAAGTTGAAAACTCCGCAGCCAAATCACGTCAAGTGAGGCCAAATTTCTCAAATCTGGCTTACTCACAGCCAGGTTGGCAACCCTGGACTTACCACAAAAATTTAGGCTTGTGAAAAGAGGAATATTTTAGGAGTCGACTCCGGCTCCATCTCTTCACTTTTCGATGTCGACTCCTACTTAGTAAGAAGGGAGCAGAGTCAACTCATTGGAGTCGACTTTAACTGAACTGAAGGACCTTAAACAGGAGGGAAAGCACCATGTACTATATAACAAACGTTTCTACGAGTTAGAAAAGAATATAAAGACATATAGAACTGCATTTTTATACTTCATTTCGCTTTGTTTCCATTAACAAATGTTGTAGCTTCAGCCACATGATCAGAAAGTCTCGCCGAGTCGAGGTGTGCAACTTTGGGGGTTGACTTGAGGTGTTCTTTGGTATGCGGGGGTCAAAAAACCGACTCACTGAGTCGAGAGTCAGTTACAAACCCATTTTGAGCCTATTTTGCGAGTGACTTTGTGACTGCAGGGCAATAACTTGCCTCTGTAGAGTCCACTGATAGCAGGGACTCGACTTGATCATTTAATGACGGCTACGTATAGGGAAGTCCAGGGATTTTTGCCCAAATTGCTCTGTTTGTGCCCTCGCCTTCGGCGACTCGACCCTGATCTGAGACGACGCATACATTTTCTGCACACATAGGCGAGCGCCTCATCCAGTGCGCCACCAACGAGTTGGTGGTGGAGGTGCTGATCCACCCTCAGGTGTACACGCTGCAGCAGTGCATGAAGAACATGCTGAGCAGCTTCACCAAGCACAGGCATCTGGTGCACGGTGGATACACCTTCGCTGGATCCGGAGCGTGGGTCCTTCAAGTACGTACACACACAAGCAAGCTGTGCATGTTCCGGCTTCCAACAACACGTCCACATATTGACACTTTCATTCTACCAGGATGGTGCTTACTCTTACGGAGAATTCATACGAACTTTCGCCGAATACGACGTTCAGCGAGTGATGCGCGCCTACGAGAACAGCATCACAATCAGTTTGCACTGCTGCAAGGAGGGGTCGTGGACGCAGGACAGAATCAATGGGGAACAGTTTTCTGAGTTTTGTCAGGTAGGACATCTGTCAGTTCACCAAACTCGGCAGTCCTTGTTTGAACAATTGTTTCTGCTCTCAGGTCAAGCTCAATCCGGAGTCCTCTTCTTCTGGCGGCCTCACTCCGGCAGTCTCCACCTTCCTCTCCTATCTGTCCCCCTTCTTGATCCCGCAGTCCACCATGCAGGCGTTGCCACCATCAGACGTGGTAGGCAACATCAGGTTCTCGCACCCGACCCTCTACGTCTTCCCTGGTGGCCAGGGTGACTCCGCACTCTTCGGCATCAACGGCTTCAACATACTCATCGACGGAGGCTTCGGACGCAAGGCTTGCTTCTGGGACTTCAGCAGACACTTGGACCGACTGGATGCAATCCTGATCACTCGGCTGAGTGAGGAGAACACGTGCGGGGTGGCTGCGTTGCTGCAGAGGAAGACGCTTAGTGCGCTCTACCCGCAGATTGGACACGTCTTCTCCAACTTTCCCAAGGGGGAAAAGAAAGGCGGTTCCTCCTCCTCAGCGGGCTCGCACACGGAAAAGGAGCTTTTGGTCAACATAATCGAAGAAGGCAATGCCATGCTGGAAAACCTCCGGATACTCAACCTCAAGCCGCAGGTTTGTCTCCGTGATCACGCTGCTTCTCGTCCCATCAACCTCTACCACAAGGTCGGTCACGGTCGACTGGACATGTACGTCATCAACCCGACCAGAGACGCCAGGGAGCTCAAGGAGTTCATGCAGCGTTGGAAGAGCGAGAATTCCAGAAGTCTGGGCAGCTTCCGCTCGGGCATCAGCGTGGACGGCAGAGAGCTGTGGCTCCCGCTGGCCAACTTGGTCTCGATCTGCGCCCTGCTCATCTGGGTTCCCGACAGCCCGGAAGACACGGTCACCAGACTGCTCTTTCCAGGTAGCACGCCTCAGCACAAGATCCTCCGGGGTCTTGACAAGCTCAAGACCCTTGAATGCATCCAGAAGCCGGTCTGTCTGGCCGGATCTTTGCCCAAGACCGACCATCACCAGCAACACTTGTATGGATCTCCGGTGAAGTCGTCTGGCTATGGCTACAGAGAATCGTCTGCTCACAGGGAAACGTCGCTGCACAGGAACATCTCGGCCAAGAAGATGTCTCGAGGAGAGTCCTTGGGCAGAAGTGAGAAGTCTGATCAAGCCAAGAATAAGGACAAGAAAGACAAATCAGAAGTCAACGCAGCAGCACAAAGGGCGGAGAGAACTGAATTGGAGGCTGCCAGGAAGAAGGCCAAGATGGAGGCCACAACTAGGATGAGGAAGCAGGTTTCGAAGGAAAAAGGTGACGAAGAGAAGTCAGACAAACGTTCTGTGGGAAGCAGACGCGGGGAGGAGAAGCAAGTCAAGGAGCAGAAGAATCAGTCTGCCGAAGTGACGAAGTCCAAGGACGTGAAGAAGGACAAAAATGTGGCAATAAGATCGAAAGTCAGTACCACGAAGGCCAGTTCAAAGTCTTCAAGTTCTGTCAAGTCAGAAGTGAGAACAAGCCAGAGCTCTGTTGTCAAGGGATCGTCGACCAGGTCCTTCAACAAGACGACGAAGGAGGCCGACAACAAGACCAAGAAAGCAGCGACGGACACGAGAAACGAAGATAAAAAGGAGGCTTCTGAAGTACAGACTGAAGAGGGGGGAGAAGTGGTTGACGACGTTGTCGCAGACAACGCTAACGCAAAGGAGGCCTTGACAGACAAGCCCGAGACGCAAGTCAGCAACGGAACCAAAGAAGAAGAATCAATTGTCGAGAAGCATCAGCTGGAAGAGATGGAACACGAACCACTTGCTCAAGACGACATACCCGAGAATGCCGACGGTCATCACCAGCAAGATCAAGCTGCCCTCAAAGAAGGTGCCGACGACATCGAGCCAGAATTGCTCCGGATCAAAGACGAGGACGAGGAAGAGGAGGTCCACGAGGTCAAGAGAGAGCCCGACATCCCCACGGTCCCGGAGATTCCGGCGAAGGACAAGAAGGAGCGACAAGAGGAGCAGCCTCAGGAGCAGGTGCAGGAGCTGGTGCAAGAGGAGCAGCAGCAGCAAGAGCAGCAGCCTAATAAACAGATGGAAGAAAAGCCCAAAGAACTCGATTTAAGGCCAAGGGAACAGAAAATGCAAGCAGCTCTGTTGCTGCACGTGAAGACTCCAGATGAAGTTGACGACCTGCCAGAGCATGAAGCTGTAGAGCCTGACAACGTGCCCTTAGACGAAGAAGAAAATAAGCAGGGAACACTTTCTGCAGCCGGGCCAGACGGAGATGCGAGCAAGAGCAAAGAAGATCTGCTTAATGTCCCTGAAAAGATTGCTGTGCTTTCGCCTGAATCAGAGGGAGCTCAACAGCAGCGAGACCTCTCTGAGGTGGTCGTTTCTGGCCATCATGTAGAAGTAGAGGTGAATAAGGAGAAGCAGATTATTCTAGAAGCTGCTGAAATAAGGAGGGAGAAAAATGAGCAGGCAGAAATGTCTGGTGCTTGCATCAAAGAAGAGGAAGAAACCAGGGTGCTTGCTGAAAGTACATTGGGCGAGTGTGACCAGATGAAAAAAGAGCAAACAGAGATATCAAAGACTTCTTCTTCTATCCCGATCAAGCATGAAGAGGGTAAAAAAGAGAATGAGCAGCCAATTCCCGAACAAACGTTGAAGCAAATTGGAGATGAGGTTATGCGAGGAGGAACCGATCGAGAGGGTGAAGGAGTGAAGCAACCTGACTTGACAGTTGCACAAGAAGAGAATGGGCGTCTTGAAGAGAAAGAAGAAGAACACAGACATGTTGGAGAAGTGGCTGAGGAGGAAGATAACACAAAGAAACATACTGAGCATGCTGGAGCTGAGCAAAGAGACGCAAAAGCCAGCGTCGAGGTGGAGAAAGAAGATGACGTAAAACAACTCGCTGAGTCTGAAGCGAATCAGTCCCAAGCTGATTCGACCCCACAGAAGGTCGGTGAGGAAACAGCTCATGAGAGCATCCTGGCTGAAGCTTCGGAAGAGAAAGTCAAAGAATCACTCAAAGAAGCTGTGGTCGAAGAGACATGTTACGTGCAAGAAGCCACTGCAAAAGTCCAAGCAGGTCATGAACTGAATGGAAAGGAGACGGTGGCAGAAAGTTGCGAAGGAAGAACCGTTGAAGAGTCCCCGAATGCTCCAGTTGTAATTGACGAGGAGGAAGGGCAGAGCAGAGATGAGGAAGTCGACGACAACGTTGGCGAAGCTGAAGAGACGCATCGAGATGATGCTTCAGGAGAGAAGCTGAGCAATAAAGCTGAGGAGTCTCCAGCTGAATCCAAACTGTTCAATGATAGCGCGGTGAGAGAAAGCCCACCCGTGGCAGCTCCCGACACTAAGGAAGATATACAGCCTAAAGAAGATGCTTTAGCGCTTGTTGAAGCCTCTGAATCAAAAGGGTCCGAAGAGACTGCTAAAGGAGAAAGCCAAGATGCAGATGTAGTTTGTCTTTCGGCTGAACAGAAGAAAGATGAGGAGTCTTCAGTTCGCCTGCAGCGTAAAGAGTCCTGCGAGGATACTCAAGAAGAGATCTCGGCTGTACTTGCGGCCAATGATGGCGTTGGTGAATCCAAAAGTACCGCTCAAGATAAAAGCTCTACGACAAACAAGGAAGAAGAGGAAGACGAGATATCACCAGCTGCTGCTGCGAAATTGGTTCAATGTGAAGAGAAATTGGCCACTGCGACAAGAGACGAACTTGCAGAAAAAGATGCAGCAAAAATTTCACTGGGTGAAGCAGAAGCTGCGGAAGAAACCATTAAGTCAGAAAAAGTCGACAAATCGGCTGATGGTGTGACCGAGCAGCAGCTCCCTGGGATGACATCCCCGGAGAACGAAGCGAAAATATCTCTTGGCAAAGATGTCCAAGAGTCAAAGGATGCGGAGAAACCAGAAGTGTCGGAACAGAAACACGAAGAGGGTTCTCTTGATAACACTGCTAAGCAGCCAGCTGAAGCTGCTGCTGTCGACGTGACTTCACAGGCAATAGTTGGAGATGCTGATCCAGTCGGAGAGGTCCTGAATAATGTAAATAAAGCTGAGAATGATCCTCTGGAGTCGTCAGAGCTTCATGGTCGTGTCTCCTCTTCGATTGAATCTGATGCTGCCTTGAAGAAGGAGGAACATGAAGATGTGACTGACGACATCGAAACTGTGCCTTCACCAAAAGACAGCGAGAAAAAGTCAGATGATGCTGAAACTAGCATTGTCAAGAAGGGTGACGAAGCAACAGACGTACAAGAAAAGTTCAAGCAAACCCAAGGCCCAGCTGTCCCGAGTGAAGGCCAAAATTTGTCTGACGACAAAGCGATTGTCCAGACGTCATCTGATGCTTTAAGTCAAGCCAAGAATGCCGAAGCGTCAAAGGAGACACCTTCAGCTGAAGAAGCAACAGGAGTGGTTTATGGAGAAAGCCAACTCCACAGTCCTACTATTATGGAGACAGTAGAAGAGTCCCTCGAGAACTTATGTGTTCAAGCCAAAGACGTCATTGTGAGAGAAGCACCTGACCTTTTGGAGGAGCAAGGGAAGAGCTCTGGAAAGAGTGATGATGAAGAAAAGATTGAAGTGACTTCCACCCCGGAAGCAACAGACAAACACGAGCAGCAAAAGAATAAGCAATATTCGGAAGAAGTAGCCACTGATTCGTCCGAGGAGAAGAAAAACGTCAATGCTACTTTGGGATCAGATAACTCCACTGCGCAAAAGGAAGACAGCGTCGAAGATACCGACGTTCCGCGGCAAGACATCGAGCACAACAATACTAAAGAGCAAAAGAATCTGGAGGACCCTGTTGAAGGTGCAGAAAAATTGGATTCCACTGAAACGGCCTCACCTGAGAAGGCTGAAAGCAACGCTGAGCTCGGAACCATCCGTGAGAACATCCCAAGCAACGGGGCAAGACCGAAGGAACGTCGGCAAACTCAAGACAAAGGTGTGAAAATGTCTGAGGAAAAGACAACTCCCGATGACGCCGCAGTTGAGTCAGTGGATCTCTCTTCAGAAGCGTCCAGAGAGAAAAAAGCTTCCTTCTCCAAAGTGTTTTCAGAAGCAGTGGAAGAAGTGTCTGAAGAAGCGGAACAGTCTGAAGTTATTAATGTGCAGAAGAATCAGAGGCAAGAAGTGGAGGAAGTTGTTTCTGTAATCAAAGAGGTGAAAGAGAAGGTTGTTGTTGATGGAGCTGCTACTGCTGGAGATGATGATAATGACGAGACTGCAGCCAATGACACTTCTGAGACAAAATCAGGGACAGGAGACTCGTCAGGTGTTGTTTCAATGCCTGCTTCCAGTTCAAAAGACCAGACTGCCAAGGAAACTGCAGCACCGAAAGATGGACTGGAATCGCTATCGTCAGCTCAACAACATACGCCAGTCGATGATCTTTCAACCGCCCAACCGGGATCCTCTGAATCTTCTGCAGAGAAGGCAAAGGATCAGGATAATGAAATCACTGAAAAAGACAGCAACGATACCTCTGATGCTGCTACAGACATACCTCAACGAAAAAGTCCACAAGCGACAACCAGCAAGGAGTATGACGAAGCAGGTGATCAAGACATTGCAAATGTTAATTCAGAAAGAATTCTTGGAAAGATTGAGGAAGAAAGAACATCTGCTACTGACAGTTCACCCACAGACTCTGTCAAATCTTCTGATAAGGCTGATGTAGCAGAATGCAAGGTTACTACTATTGATACTGTGAAAAAGAGTGAACAAGAATCTGCAGCTTCAGGATTGGAAGGTCAAGCCAAGGCCACTGAAAAGGCAGGTGAAACAGAAATCAAGGTTGCTACTGATGATGT
>JAAUXU010128309.1_pt1 | contig 11894 bp, 5 predicted proteins | sample 7278151 | NCBI WGS metagenome assembly JAAUXU01 (sample SAMN14350113, study PRJNA611818) | marine sediment metagenome | isolation source: surface marine sediment (1.8m) | place: French Polynesia: Moorea | collected 2018-08 | reverse complement strand
TTACTGAAGGCCGAAGCCGATGTCATTCTTAAAGACTTTCAAATTCTGCACTCTGAAACCGAACAGCGGTTGCTCGATACAAACCAAATTGACCTGCAAGCCATCAAAATAGATGGCCTAAACTCGGTCACTTTGTTGGTTGTCGTTTTGAACGAGTTGGCGTTGCTGGCAGAGCGCGAATCTGCACCATCGCCAGAAGCGGATTCCACTCCGCTTCGCATCCAGGACATCAAATTCGAAAATGTCCAATTGTCGCAACAGAAAAACCTCGCCATTGAAACAGTCCAGTTGACCGGCGTCAAAGGCTTTTTGCACAGAGACCGCGAGGGGAAATGGCCGGCCATCGACCGACTGGCATCTATTCGAAGTGATGCTTCTTCTGGTGATCAAACACGGCGCGCCAAGACGGATACCCAAACCAATAAAAAATCTGACAAATTAGATTACCGCATCGGGCAGATTAACATTGCCGGAGACAGCGGTCTGCAGTTCAAGGATGAGAGAGCCAGCCCGGCGTTCGCTATGGTTTTAAGCATAGTAGAGGCAAGTCTGGCCAACATAGACAGCAGCCGACCCCAACAACCCGTGTCGGTTAAGCTGTTGGTTTCCGACAAAAAAGACGCCCGTATTTCCCTGGATGGCACAATGCAACCGCTGGCCGAAAAACTCAGCCTGGATTGGGTCGGCAAAGTCCAAGCGTTAGAATTGCCACCCCTATCTCCGTTTGCCATCCAGAACACCGGATATCGTTTTGTTAGCGGCGAACTGCAGGCGGACGTGCCCGTAAAAATCAATCAAAACCAATTAGACGGCAACATCGATTTAATCTTATTCAATCCCAAGGTCGAACGTGTCAAAGCTGAACCAACAACGGAAGAAAATCAGGGGAAAATTAGTGTACCGCTCGATTCGGCTTTAAAGCTGATGCGCGATAAGCAAAACAATGTTAGACTCAATATCCCCATCAGCGGCAATATCAATGATCCGGAGTTCAGCATCGCCGATGCCGTCAACAAGGTCCTGGTGAAAACTTTGCAAACCTCTGCATTGTCGTATCTAAAGTTCGCTTTAGGGCCTTATGGAATCGGTCTGGCGGTGGCCGAACAGGTCATTACAGGCAACGCAAGAATCCGTCTCAATCCCATAGCGTTCGAACCGGGTAGTGATCAACTCGATGCCGCAGCCATTGATTATATCCAAAGGGTGTCCACGATTATGCGGGAATATCCGGAGATACAGGTGAGTGTCTGTGGGGTGGCGACCGAAAGTGATCGCGCATTGGTAACAGGGCGCTCTGAGGCGCAATCAACAGCAAAAAGCGATGAAGCCAATACCGCCCTGCTGACCCTCGCTGATCAGCGTTCCGCTCAGGTCCAAAATCAGCTGAATAATGCCCACGGCATCACTGCAAAACGCATCATCGACTGCAAGCCTGTCGTTGATAAAAATGCCGACGCCAGGCCCCGGGTTGATTTGGATATCTAAAACTTACGGATCTGGGCTCAATTCGCCCGGATTTTCCCTTCTTTTTTTAAGCTGAATTCAATCACGAGAAAACGGTAAGCGATATAATATTTATAGATGTTGCTGACGTATTGCACCGTTTCCGCTCCGATTTGCCGGGCCGCAATAATTTCTACGTTGCGAAACCAGATGTTGGGATTGAATCCGATTTGCTGTGCCTGTTGCCGAAACTTTAAGATCCTTCCAGGACCGGCATTGTAACTCGCAAATGTAAAAAGCATCTTATTAAGCGCATCCATGGGTTGGTTTTTAAAATAGCGATCGTGGAGAAAACGAAGGTATTTAATCCCCGCATGGATGTTATGTTCCATGACTTCGATATTGCGTATATTGACATTGGCATCGGCGGCGGTGCCGGGTAGCAATTGCATGACACCCACCGCACCGGCCGGGCTGCGTTTAGTCTGGTCGATACCCGATTCCTGATAGGCCAAAGCAGCAATCAGCAACCAGTCAAAATTGTACTGCTGAGAATAGCGCTTAAAAAAATCGACTGCTTTTTTGAAGCGCTGAAACTCTTTTTCTGCCAGCGCATTGCGGACCCAGCGGGTGTTTTGCAAATAGCGTCGGTATAAAATATTACCCATTAGGGTGCCTTTTCGATGCGCCTTCATAAATTGATTGATAACTTCATTCAAGCGAGGGCTGTTTGGCCGCATGGCCCAGGCGATCTGTCCGCCGCTTCTGAGCTTGATGTCCGGATGCAGTTTCAGATCCCGAAAGATTTGCGCCCAGAATCGGGCCTTATGACTGTCGATCACAATCATCGGAATCAGTCCCGCATTCATCATTTCCAGAAGATCTTCATCTTCCAGGTATTCATCAGCCGGTACAATTTTGATGGGTGACTTGCCGGAGAGTTTAAAACGAGTGTTGAGCTGCAGCAGGCTTTCATAATAACTACTGGATTTTCTAACGTGGATTTCTTTGCCGGACAAATCATCGAGGGATTTAATCGTCGGTGAGTCTGGGCCGCTGATGACGATTTCATCCACGCCGGTCAGGTGGGGAGCAGAAAAATCAACTTTTTTTATACGTGCCGGGGTGATGGTCAGATTCCCGGCGGCGATATCACCGAGCCCCTCCGCCAGCGCCTGTAGCAGCCGGTCTCGTCGGGTGGGAATAACCACCACTTTTATTTTCAAAGCCTTACGCTGCAGTTGTAAATTCACAAAGGTTTCAAATTCTTTGAGAAGATCATATGTTAAACCGCGCTGGATGGCACCATCTAGAAAGTAAAAGGTCTTGCTGGGCGGGACCAGGGCCCTGATCAGATGTCTTTCAGTCATCCCATCGAAGTCACCCGTCCATTTTTCTGTGATGCCCAGATCAGATTCAATGGCGTTGACTTCGGCAGCATTGCTTATCAAAAATGTGAAACCGATAGATAGCAGAATGAAAGTCAGTTTTCGCATCTTATGGGCTCCTGCAAACAAAACTCAAAGCAGTCATTGGATCTATCTATGCGTTGATCTCCTCGCGGTGGAGAATTCCATCTTATGGCGATTATCCTATACACACTCCAATTTATGTCAAGCTTAGGAAGATGAAACCTATGTGTTTTTCCCATTTTATACTTGCTATTTCCAGTTAAATTTATATCTTAACACTAAAAATTATCTTTTAACCCATGACAGAAAAGATGCGCCGTACGATAACAAAGACGTTGTTCGGTAAAATTCAGTATAGCCAATCCACTATCGGCTTGCATCTGACTCTACGGGCCATTTTATTCTTCAGTTTGCTGTCAGCAACCCTATCCGCAGCAGTCGAAAATTTCTGCTGGATTAAGGTCGCCAATACAAACGCCTGTATTACAACTGCCGATTGGAAAATGGAACAGCCTTGAATTAACTTCAGGAGAGGAACAGTATGGATTCGCTTGCCATCATCATTGCATTTGCTCTGGGCTTTGCCGCCCGACAGGTCGGACTGCCCCCCCTGGTCGGCTATTTGGTGGCCGGTTTTGCGATTAAAGCCAGCGGTGCGGAAGGCGGGGCTATCATCGTCGAGCTGGCCGATGTGGGAATCCTGTTATTGCTATTCAGTATCGGATTGAAGCTGAAGCTGCGCAGCCTCATGCGCCCGGAGGTATGGGCCGGTGCCTCAATTCACATGCTCATAACCGTCATCGTCTTTGGTAGCGGCATCTTTCTGCTCGCCGCGGCCGGTTTATCCAAATTTGCCGCGCTGGATTTCAAGCTTAGCCTGTTGATTGCCTTTGCTCTAAGTTTTTCCAGCACCGTTTTTGCGGTCAAAATTCTTGAAGAAAAAGGCGAGATGACCTCCCTGCATGGACGGGTGGCCATTGGAATCCTAATCATGCAGGATATTCTGGCGGTTATCTTTATTACCGCATCCACCGGCAAACTGCCATCGCCCTGGGCCCTTCTGGTACCGGTTGTGCTGTATGCCGCCCGACCTTTTATATTTAAAATCATGGACCGCTGCGGTCACGGTGAGCTGGTTATTCTTTTCGGCCTTTTTCTGGCCCTGGTGGCAGGTGCCGACGGTTTCGAGATAGTGGGTCTGAAACCCGATCTGGGTGCGTTGATTTTGGGAATGCTGGTGGCCGGCCATTCCAAGGCGCCAGAGATGGCCAAGGCTCTTTTCAGTCTCAAGGAAGTGTTTCTGGTGGGCTTCTTTTTAAGCATTGGATTAAAAGGGTTACCCGATATCGAAGCCATTGGCATAGCGGCGCTGCTCGTTTTGGCAGCACCTTTTAAGGTCGCCCTTTTCTTCGTGCTCATGACCCGCTTTAATCTCCGAGCCCGCACCGCTCTGCTGGGATCATTCAGCCTAGCCACCTACAGCGAATTTGGCCTGATTGTCGCTGCCATTGGTGAAACCAGCGGCTGGATCAGCAGCGAATGGCTGGTGATCATCGCCATCGCCCTCTCGACAACCTTTGTGCTGGCATCACCGCTGAATGCAGCGGCCCTTGGCATTTATGGCCGCTTTGCCAATCGTTTAAAAACAGTTGAAACCAAAACCCGTCATCCGGATGATCAGCCCATTGATCCGGGTGATGCACAGGTCGCCATCTTTGGCATGGGCCGTGTGGGTACGGGTGCTTATGATTACCTGCGGGAACATTGCGGTGATGTGATCATTGGCTGCGATTCGGACCCTGCCATCGTTAAAAGACATCAGGAAGCAGGTCGGAATGTTGTTCTGGACGATCCCACCGATCTTGATTTCTGGGAAAGAAATATACCAATCGAAGATGAGAGAGAAGACAAAATCCAATTAGCAGTGCTGGCCATGCCCAAATTTAAGGCCAATATGCAAGCCGCCAAACTTATCACTAAGGCCGGATTTAAAGGCATTATCGCTGCCAGCGCCCGTTTTGACGATGAGGTCACAGCGTTAAAAGAAGCCGGAGTGCATGCCTTTAATTTTTTCGACGAAGCCGGCGCCGGCTTGGCTGAGACCGCTTACGAAGAACTGGAAGATCAAAGGAAAGCAGACACATAGGAGAATATGAAATGAAATCCAGTAAATTCTTGTACAATTGGTGTTTTATCTTAAGTGCCATTCTTCTGCTGGTCGGGCTGGTCAGCGGCGCCCATGCGGATTCCCACATCGCCTTATCCACCGGGCAAACCGTTTATGTGCCCATTTATTCCCATATTTACAGCGGATTGAAAGGGCGCCCATTCGGCCTGGCTGCCACACTGAGCATCCGCAACACCGATCCCAGGCATGCCATTACGCTGATGTCGGTCAAATACTTTGATTCGGACGGCAAGCTGGTCAAGGAATATCTGGACAAACCGTCTGAATTAAAGGTCATGGCAACCACCCGCTATATTTTGACTGAGAGCGATACCACCGGCGGCTCAGGAGCAAATTTTCTGATTAAATGGCAATCAAAGACCAAAGTCAATGCGCCGTTAATTGAAGCGGTGATGATCGGCACCCGCTCCGGCCAGGGAATTTCCTTCGTATCGCGCGGCCAGGTCATTCAAGAGTGAAGGAAGTCTTCACTTTTTTACGTGCAGCTGTTGACAAAGGTCCCTGATTTTTTGAATCACCTTTCTTGACAGCGCAACCCACACCAAATAGGATGACCTTTTAAAATCCAGATTGAATGGGAGAAAAAAACGAAATGCATAATTATTTTCGCAAACCCGTAATTTTGATGATATTTGGTTTGGCACTGCTGTTGGCCATCGCCGCCTGCCGCCAGGAGCCGCCACCGCTGCCGGAGCGCATCCGCGCCATCAAAACCATCACCGTTTCCGAACATGCGACCGGCAGGTTGCGAACATTTTCCGGTGTTGCTGAAGCCGCCGATCGCTCCAGCATCAGTTTTGAGGTTTCCGGCAACGTCCGGGAAGTAAACGTCGAAGTGGGGGACCGCATCACCAAAGGCCAGGTATTGGCTGTCCTGGATAAAAGGACCTACAGCTTAAATGTCAGGGCTGCTGAAGCCGAGCTGGGGCGCGCCAAAGTCCAGCTGGCCGACAAGCGCAACGACCTGGATCGCTTTCAGCGTATTAACAAACAGGACCCTGGAGCGGTCAGTCAGGCTGCCCTGGATAACTCTCAAGCTGCTGTAGATGGCGCTCGTAAACAGGTTCAGTTTACTCGATCCCAGCTCAAGCTGGCGCAAAGGGACCTGGAAAAGACCGTCCTGCGGGCGCCGTTTGACGGGGTGATCGCCACCCGCGATGTGGAACCCTTTTTTGAAGTTCGCCGGGGCCAGAAATTATTCGATATCTTTGAGAATACCGGCCTGGAGGTGGCGGTCAGTATACCGGAAGATGTCATTGAGGCTATCCAGATGGAACAGAAAGGCAGGATCCAATTTTCCGTCATTGCCGATCGCATCTATAACGGTCGCGTGACTGAAATCAGCAAGGTGGCTGGCACTGCCAACGCGTTTCCGATTAAACTCACCGTCGAGGACCCGGATCAACGCATTCGACCCGGAATGACCGCCCGGGTAACCTTGCAGCTTTCCGGCTATGATCAAAAAACCGCCTATCTGGTGCCTTTATCGGCCATTGCCCAACTGGGGGAAACCCTGAAGGGTTGGGTCTTTATTTACGACTCCCAGACATCGACCGTAAACAAATCACAGATCCAGGGCGACAGCGTTCGCGGCAATGATGCCGTTATCACCGAGGGGGTAAAGGCCGGCGACATTATTGCTGTGGCCGGTGTCAGTTTTCTGGAAGACGGGCAAGAGGTTAAGCTAATGGAACAGCAAGTCAAGAAAGAAGATTTTGAGCTTAAAACGGCTGAATAATTTAAATTGATCCGCGTTGCGAGTTGCGAGTCGCAGGTTTTGAGCGTGCGAAATGCTCTAATCCATTACTCCAACACTCCAGTAATTCATCACGCCAAATTGTTTGCAAAAATTGCAAGAGCAAGATTTACCATCATCATTTTTTTAAATTAAAAAATAAGGATTCCCCACATGTCGGCCATCACCAATTTTTCGTTAGGCACCCAACGACTGACAATGGTCATCATTTTTACCATCATCGTTGCCGGTCTGGGACAATTTTTCACCTTTCCGCGCTTAGAAGATCCGGCCATCGTCATCCGTGAGGTCGTGGTGACCGCCTTTTTCCCGGGTATGAAACCGGCTGATCTCGAAGAGCTCGTCACGCGCAAGCTCGAAGCCCAGATGCGCACCCTGCCCGAAATTGACGACATGTGGTCGGATTCCAAGCACGGCCGGGTCATTTTGCATGCTGAAACCCGCGACGAAGTTGACGACCTTGATTTTGTCTGGCAGCGGGTTCGCAACAAGATGGCGGATATCAAACCGCATTTGCCCGAAGGTACCATCGGCCCCTTTATCAATGACGAGTTCGGGCTGGTCTCGGTTGCCGATATTGCCCTGATATCGGATGGCTTCTCAATGGCCGAAATGCGGGTCGTGGCCCGGGATATCCGTGACCGCCTGTATGAAATCCGCGGCGTGCGCAAAATCGATCTCTATGGCGTCCACCAGGAGCAAATATTCCTGGATTTTTCGACCACCCGGCTTGCGCAGTTCGGCATTACCGGTGAAGAGGTGATCGACACCCTGGTCCGCCAGAATGTGGTCTTGCCGGGCGGATCCTTTGATGCCGCCCAGCAGGATATCATCGTCGAGCCCACCGGCAATTTTCGCAGCATCGAAGACATCAAAAATGTAGAAATCACCATAACCGACACCCAGCAGACCATCCAACTCAAGGACATCGTGTCGGTTTATCGCGGTTACGAAGACCCCCCCGACGACATGGTCTATTTCAACGGTAAGCGCACCATTGTCATCAGCGTCTCGATCACACCGGGGGTCAACGCGGTGGATTTCGGCCAGCGCCTGACCCGCAAACTGGACGATCTCGAATCGCGCCTGCCCATCGGCTACGTGCTGGATTACGCCACCTTTCAGCCCGATCTGGTTGAAACCGCCGTAGCCGGCGGACTTAACAACGTCTACCAGACTCTGGTCATCGTTCTGGTGGTGGTCATGCTGTTTTTAGGGGTGCGCACCGGATTGATTGTGGGCTCCTTTGTGCCCATGACCATGCTGCTGGGGCTGATCAGCATGCGTTTTTTCGACATCGAGCTCGAGCGGGTATCGATTGCATCATCGATTATTGCCCTGGGAATGCTCGTGGACAACGGGATTGTCATCGCCGAAGATGTCCGTTCCCGGCTTGAACGCGGTGAGGAAAGAAATGCGGCCTGTCGGGCCACCGGACAGACACTGTCCATTCCGCTGCTGACCTCATCGCTGACCACCATTTTTGCATTTTTACCGATGTTATTGATCGACGGTCAAACCGGCGAGTACGCCTTTTCGTTGCCGATGGTGGTCATTTTGCTGCTGTTATCCTCCTGGTTTTTGTCCATGTATATGACCCCGACCATGTGTTTCTGGTTTATGAAGGTCAAACCTTCGAAGAAAAAAGATGTGCAGTCGTCACAGGCGGCCGACATCTCAAACAATGAAGACGAAATGGCGGCCTATTCAGGCCGTTTTTACCAGATCTATCTTAAGATACTGGAAAAAATGCTGCACCTGCGGTTTATTGTGATCGTCGCTGCTGCCGGAGTCATTGTTTTGGGCGGTTTACTGGCGTCAATGCTGGTACGCGAGTTCTTCGGGCCCAGTGTGCGCAACCAGTTTCTGGTATATGTCGACCTGCCGGCCGGCTACCGGATCAATGGCACCGATACAGTGGTTCAGCAACTGACCGGCTGGCTGGCGGATAAAGAACAAAACCCGGAGATCACCAGCACAGTTGCCTACGTGGGCATGGGCGGACCGCGTTTTTTCCTGGTGCTCTCACCTCTGGACCCCGATCCCCACGTGGCATTTGTGATCGTCAACACCGAGTCCCCCGACCCGGTTCCGGAGCTAGTCGAGCGCGTGCGGCAGTATTTTAATGATCATATCCCCGAAGCCAATGGCCGCGTCAAACAAATGTGGATGGGTTCCGAAGAGCCCGGCTTTTTGGAGATTCGCATCTACGGTCAGGATCCGGCGTATATTTTTAAAAAAGGCAACCAGCTGGCCGCCCGCTTAAAAGAAATGCCGGGCAGCCTGGATGTGCGCAATACCTGGGAGAACAAAGTCCTCAAAGCCCATGTCATCGTTGACCAGGCCCGGGCCCGCCGCGCCGGTGTGACCTCTAAAGAAACCGCACTGTCTTTGCAGTCGCACATGGATGGTGTTAGGGTTACCGATTACCGTGAGCTGGATGTGGCCATTCCGGTCATTGCCCGCTCGGAGGCTGAAGAGCGTAAGGTCATGAGTGACCTCTGGAATGTCATGATCCGCTCACCCCGCGACGGCACCAGCATACCGCTGACCCAGATAGCAGACATCCGCGGCCAATGGGATTTTAGCCGCATCGCACGCCGTAACCAGGAGCGCTGTGTGACCATCGAGGCCAAGCATGAAATCCTCAAAGCACCCGAACTACTTGCCGCCACCATACCCTTTATCGAGGAGCTGGAATTAAACGATGACAGCTGGTGGGAAGTCGGCGGTGAGATCGAACAGCAGCAGGAGACCATGGAAAAGCTCACCCGCTGGATGCCGCATTGCTTTTTTGGTATTGTCGTCCTGCTGGTGTGGCAATTCAATTCGATTCGGCGTCCCTTGATCATTTTTATCACCATCCCGCTGGCGTTTGTGGGCGGCTTTATCGGGCTGCATGTCATGCGGGCGCCCTTTGATTTCTTTGGCATGCTAGGGCTGCTCAGCCTTGCCGGAGTGATTATGAACAATGGGATTGTGCTGATCGACAAAATCGATGCCGAAAGAGCTGAGGGCCGCGAACCTTATGATGCTGTAATCATGGCGGCCGTATCGCGTTTTCGTCCGATTATCATGACCACCATTACGACCATTCTCGGGGTGATGCCATTGATCATATCCCGGGATGCACTGTTTTATTCGCTGGCCATTATCCTGGCCTTCGGGCTGGCAGCCGGAACCGTGCTGACGCTGGCGGTGGCGCCGGTCCTTTATTCGGTGCTTTTCCGCGTTAAAGCACCAAGCTAAGTGCAACAGCGATTTACAAAATGCCGAAGCAATGAACCTCAGTGGAGAATAAAACGTCCAGAAACCCATATCATCTTGTCCTCAATGACGTTGCTGAAACGAATTAATGGGGTCAAACTCACCTAAATACCGGATTCTTATTTTGGCTTGCGCATCTGCCAAATCTGTGATTTATATTTTGAATCTTTCCAGAACATCATCATTTGCCGGAATTTCACTCCTCTGGCGGCAACTCAAACTTCACGATGAGGTCATTTCTATGTTATTGAAGTTGTTGTTTAAAATAGTTTTACCAGCTAAAAATGCGGCGACTGCACAACTGACCCTATGCGGTGCGCTGGCCGCCTTGCTGTGGCTGAACGGCTGCACCATGGTGGGGCCGGATTTTGTCAAACCCGAAGCGCCGGTGCAGTCCAATTGGATCGAATCGCGCCATCCCGAGCTAAAAACCGAACCTGCCGACTACAGGGAATGGTGGACGGTATTCCATGACCCCGTCCTCAATCGCTTGGTCGAGAGCGCCTACGAACAAAATCTGACCTTGCAGATTGCCGGTCTGCGCATATTTCAGACTCGGGCCCAACTGGGCGTCTTGATCGGCAATATCTATCCCCAAACGCAGCAGGGCCGAGGCGGAGCCGACTATAATCAAATTAGCGAAAATGCCCCCAATACGCTAAACAGCGATGATAGCTTCTGGCAGTACAATGCCGGTTTCGATGTGGCCTGGGAGCTGGATATCTGGGGAAAATTCCGACGCGCGATCGAATCCGGGGTGGCCAGTTTGGATGCATCCGTTGCGGATTATGATGATTTTCTGGTGACCTTAACTTCCGAGGTGGCCCGTGTATATGTTTTGCTGCGTACCTCTGAAGAACGACTGGAAATTGCCAGACAGAATGTGGCCATCCAGCAGCGCTCCCTGGAAATTGCCGAGATCCGCTTTCAAGCCGGTGCGGTTACCGAACTGGACGTGAGTCAGGCCAAATCACTATTGAGAAATACCGAGGCCTCTATTCCGCGATTTGAAGCCGATATTCGCCAGTTTAAAAACGCGTTGGCCATCTTGCTGGGCAAGCTTCCGGGTGAAATTGACTATATGCTCAGTGGTGCCAAGCGGATCCCCAGGGCACCCGAGCAGGTGGTGGCCGACATCCCGGCGAATTTGTTGCGCCGGCGACCTGACATTCAATTTGCTGAGTATCAAATCGCCACCCAGACCCCATTGATCGGCGTATCAAGGGCCGACCTGTTTCCGGCCTTTGAGCTGTTCGGTTCTTTTGGATTGCTGACCAGCAGCTCCCGCAATACCCAATCCGGCGGTCAAAGCGGCAGCGGTTTCAGCGACCTGTTTGAATCCGACAGCTTTGAATTCTTCGGCGGCCCGGCGTTTCGCTGGAACCTTTTTAATTACGGCCGCATTACGAACCGCGTACGAATTGAAGATGCCATTTTGCAGCAGCTGATCGTCAATTATGAGGACACCGTGATCAGAGCCCATCAGGAAGTGGAAGATTCCCTGGTGGGTTTCTTACGCAAACAGGAGGAAGCTGCCTTTTTGCTGGGCAGTGTCCAGGCCTCCCAGCGGTCGGTGGATCTCTCATTGCTGCAGTACAAAGAAGGGCTGGTTGATTATCAGCGCGTGCTGGACACCCAGCGCTTTTTAACAGACCAGCAGGATGTCTGGACCACCACCCGCGGTGATGTCATCTTGAACTTGATTGGCATGTATAAGGCCATGGGCGGCGGCTGGCAGATCCGTGAAGGTCAGCTGTTTGTTTCCAAGAATAATATGGATCAAATGCAGCAGCGCACCAACTGGGGCGATTTGCTTGAACCCGAAGCC
>JAAUXU010005563.1_pt1 | contig 11895 bp, 9 predicted proteins | sample 7278151 | NCBI WGS metagenome assembly JAAUXU01 (sample SAMN14350113, study PRJNA611818) | marine sediment metagenome | isolation source: surface marine sediment (1.8m) | place: French Polynesia: Moorea | collected 2018-08 | reverse complement strand
CCCCCCCCCCCCCCCCCCCCCCCCCCCCCCCCCCCCCCCCCCCCCCCCCCCCCCCCCCCCCCCCCCCCCCCCCCCCCCCCCCCCCCCCCCCCCCCCCCCCCCCCCCCGCCCACCCCGGGCGGGCCCCACGGGAGTCCCACCCCTCACCCCACCCACCCACACCAAAAATAATAGACATTTTTTAACTGAAGAAACTGCTCCAAAATGTTTAATCTTGTCCTCTTGGACTTGAGCTCATGGCTTAGTGTCCACAGAATCAACATGAAGAATTGCTTCATATGCACGCATTTTCTATCGACTGAAATAACTTATGGCAAATATTATATTTTTACCCTTCCACTTTTTTCTTTGTTTTCAATTGCTACCGTAGTTCGGTCATATCTTTTTGACTTTATTTTTTCCCTAAAAATCCGAAGTGTAATGCAGATGAATAATAAGATTCAGAAGTTTAAAATCTGCACTCGGCGTGAAGCCAGGGAAGACAGTATTTAAAAATAAAAACTCTCTTGCTCTCTGTTCGCTTTCAAACCTAAGCAAGGCCCGAGGTAACCTGAGTTAAGCCAAGTCCGCCCAAACTGCCCTAACCTGACCTAAAGTAACACTAAGGTAACCCGTGTTAAGCCAAGTCTGCCCAAACTGCCCTAACCCGACCTAAAGTAATGCTATGATAATCTAACCTGCACCATGTTGATATTGACCAGAGCCACTCAGGCATGATGAAGATAAAGGCATAGGTCAATATAGGGCAAAAACTGTCACACTATGGTGTGCAAGTCCTACATTTGATTTGCATCAGCCCTAAATGTCTTTAACTGGAACATAATATTTGGGATCAATATGAAATACTTGTCTGAAATACTTACATTTATACTCAAAAGCATTTTTGGAAGGCAAAAAGTCAGTCCAACTGCACTGTAGGGTTAAGTACAGAGTCAACTGGGATGGGACTATTGAAGCAAAAGATGGGCGCCTAAAAGTCGGATTTTTCAGCTCAAATTTTAGGGGCCAACAGTTGAGGTTAGACTCGCTGCAGATTTGAGCCCAAAGCCCCGACATTTGAGGGCCATTTTCAAAAGCTCAGCAAGACGTCAGTGCTGCTGAGGCCGCCACTGTACTGCAGACCTACTGGCAGAGCTAAGTGACTGCCGAAATAAACGTTCCCGGACTCACAGGATGAACCGAGACTCGAGTCGTCGAAGGCTCGTGCCCCACCCCGAGTCCCGGCCCCGACCGAGTTCCGGGATCCCCTATCATTTCTCTGCACGCAGTCAGCCTGTCCCTTCCAACAGCTTCTGCTGCACCCGCCCGGCTGATTTGCATAAGCCCAACAGAGGGGAAGGCCTCTACAGGGTGTGACGAAATTGATCGCACCCATCGCAACAGTCAAGTCTCTTCGTAAGCATTCTGTTCGTGACCCTGGCTTTGGCCAGGGTTGCCAAAACATGGAACATTTGGGGAAGGCTGTTGTCCGTGGCCGTCTCTCCCAGTCAGGGTTGCCAGTTCTCACAAAAGACTGACGAGTCAACTTATGGAAGACAAGCTGAACCTGCGCCTGGCTTTGTTCGGGAGAATTCTACAAGTTCTCCTCGTCCACCACGTACTTCACGCTGTCCATTCGCCTCGACCTCATCATGCACTATTTTTGTTGTTACTTTTGGAACTGGCTGATTCGGACACCCTCCTCCTCTCCCCAGCTTGTGGCAGTGATGGCAGCGGGCCGTCAATTGACGGGTCAAGCCCCAGTTGGGCCTGCCAGGTTTGTTGAGGTCATTGTCCATGTCAACTGACTCCTTCTCTAGCCATAGAAAGCTACTGACAAGTACTGGTACCACACAGCTAAGTCACGCAGGCTTAGCTATACCTATTGGCCTAGCTATCTATGACCTATGTAGTAGATGCTACATTCAACCTTAATTTTGGCCTCAAAACAGCCTCATAATGCAACTCATAATGCATAGCCTATGTCCTTCGTGTTGATCCAAAGGTCTCACATGCCAAAAATGAGCTAGATCTGTGAAGAACTCAGAGCGCCAGAGGGGCACAAACATACGTACCTGAACAGCTTTATTTATATAGATTACGGATGATGTCAAGAAAGGCCGGGCTGCTTTGGCCAGCTGCTCATCCCTTTCCATACACCCTGTAGTAGGAAAACCTCGAAAGAGCAGCAACCACAGTAAAGCTTCTGAGGTCGAGGACAAAGTTTTTGGCGGCATCAAAGTCAGGGGAAAAAAGGGGAGAGTGAAGGCTGTGATTCGTTTGCTAAGAAGACATTCTGAGATCGGAGGACGTGATCGAAGTCATGCCTGACACATAAGTCCCAGGAAAGGAAAGCTTGAACAATTTTGCCTGGAATTTCTGGCCCTGACTGCTGATGACGACTCCTCCATGTGTCGTTGACTTTTCCGGCGCTTGACCGAACTTTGGAAGGCCATCTGTGACCAGACGATTTTCCTCTCCATCTGGGCCTTGTAGGCCTTAATCGAATGTTCGGCATGAAGTAAAGACGGGCTGATTTCATGGGAAAAGAGAGACTAAATCAGGCCCCACAGTGTGAATATGCATATGCACTTTCAAAGTACTGTAAGGGTACGTGGATATTTGAGCACACTGGCCATGATCAGCTCAAAGAATTCGCAATAGCTGTGAGCTCTCAAACACTTTTGGCCCAAATTTGCAAAGTTGGTACAGTCAGTACGGTCAGCTGTTGTCGTCCATCACTGGAGACGAGCAAGACCAATACTACCAATAGAATTACTTAAGTCGGCCTCGACTGCAGCTTCGAGTTGCAAGCGTGGCATCATGCAGCACGGATCGATTAGAACAACCCACCACGTGCACTTTATATACCTCGCATAACTACGTGAATAACTGCAATAATGAGTTGCAACATCAATACTTGCTATTGAAAATGTCACCTACTATATGCAATTATACATGCATGCATACATGAGTGCACCGGGTGCTCCACGAGACATGTGGCAAGTTTTGGAGCCTCAGTTTGGCAAATTTGTTCTTATTAAAGATATCTACTTGGATTCGTCGGCGCCAAAGGTTACGTATCAGGTGGTCTCTGAGGCTTTGTACAGGGTGGACGCAATGTAGTGTTCTGAATTGAAGGTGGGGGGGGTGATGACGCTTTGCACCAACGCAAAAACCAGGACCATACATGAAGAAAAGTTTTCCAACTTCAAGTAGAGATGAAAATAATTAAACGCATGGTGTAGATTTTTTTTGACTCACACCGTTCTATGCGTCTGGACACCGGATCTTTAAGCCCTGTTTGCCGCCCTCTGGTGATCATGGTCTCTAAAGTTGTGTTCCGTCATGTGTACATAACACATGTGTAAACAAATATACACGGTGTACTTAAAATTCCGGAGCGTTTCAACACCCACTTCTTGCTCGGGTTTCAGCACCAATTGGCCAGAAATGTTAGTGCTGGACTAAGTTTTGCCACAAATTCGTCCGTTAGTGGTGAATGCGCGCCTCACGGTTGCGGTGCGAGCGCCGCTGCTTCAGCGAGGTTGCGCGAGAAAAGTGAAGCAGTTGCCCGGGGTGACCCGGTGACGTGTGGAAGCCGGTGTCCATGTCCGGCTCTTGTAGCTCTCAAAGAAGAGGTTGGTACTCCAAAAATGAAGCAGTTGCCAGTGTTAAATGTGTGTCGATCGATGCTTTTTAAGTGCTTTTTAACAATTTCATACAAGGGGAGTTTGGAATCTCTAATTCGCTTGCCATGCCTTCTAACTGTGAGTACTCGTGATAGAATGAGCGGCCTTTAGGTCCCACATCAGCCTCAGATAGTCCTTTTGAAAGTACTTTAGAACAGCTTTCGAGTGGGCAATTTTGCCCGCAAAACTTTGTCGCCCACGTTGTTCTTGACGAAAGTAACCGGTCACAACACTGTGAGAAGCCCTTGAAGGTGTATATCACAGGTAAAAGTCATTCATACTCTCTGTATATCCTGCATATGCTTAAGTCACGCTTACGCGCAACGCACGTCGTTGGATAGGAGGAAAAAATATGAAGCGTTATTACCATAATATGTCCTGTAAAGCTGTAAATCGACCGCAGACTGACACACGAGCCTACGGCCCTCGCGCTGTATATGATAGATGTAGCATGTACAGGGTGGCCACTTGCACTTATGGCAATTGCACATTTAAATTTGCGGCCCTGACATTGCTCCTCCTCTCGTTGTTTAAAGCGAAATGCAGTAAAAAAGCAAACTTTGACATCCCTAAGCTGGCTGAGTTATAAACATTCACAGGAGACCCGGGCTGAGTTGGGTGGATCAATGGATTGCGAGGAGCAACATCACAAGGTCACAGCCCTTATAAATCAGCATTAAGACAGTGACCGTTCTATTCTACTTAAGTTGCTGAAGTTGGCCTTGTTGACATTAACCCTGTTGTGGAGCTGCAGCACCCATAACCAGTTGGAGCGAGACACCTTGTCACGCCTGCCATGCTTGGTTGTGATCATTAAGTATATCGGGCCTGTCCTGGAAGAGAAAAATTGAATATATTATCCCATATCTTGTTTACTAGTCTGTTCTATTAACTGCAAGCGGTTGGTAAAGTAGCTGGAGCATGTGGTAAAAAAAGCGGAGTCGGATTTCTTGAGCATATAGTGGCCTCAGAACGGCCAACTGAACAGCAGCAACTAAAGATTGTCTAAGGAATCCATCAACATCTGTTTAATAAGACAAGATTGTCCGTCTGTCCGCAGACATGACCACTGATATCTTCACAAGCACGTGAACAATTTCTGCGTGTGGGGGAAAGAGGGCACTGAGGACTACGGCCTGAGTAAAATTCAGTGACCTCGGAGGTCACTAAGGCCTCGAAATAACCTTGCACCGCCCTCCTCTCACTCTCTTCTTCAAGTCGTTCTCTGCTAGGTCTTCTTCAATCTGTTCAAGGTCAGCAATTGCGCGATCACGCTGTTCAATTGCTGTGTCTCTTTTCTTATTGAGCTTAAGCACGGCGTCATTCGCCTCGGCCTCGAAGCTACAGACCGCCGCCTCCCCCTGGAAGTCGTCCTTTGGCGCCACCTCCAGCTCGTCCACCGCCCCCATGGCAACGGGCGACGACGGCCTGATCGATCTCCTCTGTGGTTGGGGCAGTCGACTTGGCGACAGGCGACAGCGGCCCGGCTGCTGGGTCCAGGAGCTGTTCAGGTCCAAAGGCCCAACCTCTGAGATGTCAGGAGTCTTGTCGACCTCGTCACCATGAGACAAGGAGTCTATGCTCTAACATCACGTGACAGAACTACAAGGAATGTTGTACATAACGAGATTGGGTGAAACAATACAGAGATAGGAAATGTACCGTAATTTCCTTCATTGCCACCCCTGGGGGCGGGCAAGTCAGCTAGCATCTTTATATAACGTCAGGTGGGTTTCTCGAAGAATGCAAAGTTGGCGACTATTTTATATCTATGTCGTACATATACATATTGTAGTCGGTAGTATCGCCAAAACGGAACTGTATTTGGCTGAAAAACAACAAACGAACAAAACACGACACAGCAGGGTTGGCCGACGGCTGGTCGCCCACCTACAATATACATTAAGGGTGAGCGGTTATGGCTATTAACCGAAACTGCGGTTATTGGTTAACTGGTGGGTCATTAACCGCAGTAACAGTACAAATATTGGTTATCAGGCTACTAAAAATAATGGTCTAAATAAGGGTTGCTGTTGTCCTGTGAGCACACAGCTCCTGTGTCTGCATGAACCCCAGGCAATCAAACATGGGACAAAAAAAAGGAATAAATAAATCTATATTCTCCTCATGCATATATTATTCTACTCAAGATACATTCTTGTTCTCTCTATATTATGTAGAACTGCTGTATCCCCTTGGGGTTCTATTTAGGTCAGCATCTTCTGTTTCTTGTTCAGATACACCAGGAGGACCTCCACATTCTCAGTCTCCAAGGATCAGTCTCCTATCACTGCTGACGATTGCCCCATTGGTGCTGAATAGCCTCTCTGAGGAGGTGCTGGAGGCTGGGATGACCTAGTACTTCCTGGCCAGCTTGGCAAGGCCAGAAATGCTATTGGAGGGGTTTTTTTACCTAGTGCACTCAAATGTATATTAACTGAGCTCCAGTAACTCCAGTGAATAAAAAGGTCGGTTGTCGGTTATTGGATTTAATATGGCTATCAGTTCCGTTTCAGTTAACTGCTCACCCTTAATACACATAGATGTATTTTATATCCATGTGTGATCTTCCGATCAGATGTTGCTCAGTGCTTTAAATGGAATTTAGTTGCAACTGTTTTGTTGGCCACTTTGTCGTGAGGACAAGTTCAAGAAACCCGTCTCTGCAGTGTGTGGTGAGGTTGTCCATCTTGCATTTATTTTGCTCATACAGTGAAACACGCTTGTAATGTTCACCTGAAAAATGGGTCGCACAAGAAGTGATGTCCTGATTCAAATTGGCATTTCTGTACTGATTGCCTTGTGGATCTAGAGAGCGCTGAAGTCCTGCAATATGACGATGATCTGTGATGCAACAGCACTAATTGACCCCTGCCAGGTGCTCATGCATCGTGGGTTTGAAGGTGCTGCAAAGTCACCTATGGGCAAAAAGTTGCGTTAGGCCAAAATCAAGCATTATTTTTCTGTCTCCATTTGAAATGATCGTTATGCATCCACTGTCTCCAAAGATCAATAAAATGTTTGTTATTGAGCTGTCAACTTAATTTCTGCCTGTCAATGGAGGAAGCAAAGCCAGAAAGGGTGGGTGTTTTTGAGGGTATCTGAATTTATAATGATTCACCCTGGTCTTGAGGTTCTTCTGGACGTCCAAGAAGCAGTCGGGCAGCAGCTTGGAAGTCAGATGAGAGCGTGTGGGCAGTTTGTAACGTTTGTCCAGGGCCCCGACGAACCTGTTTCTCCACATTTCTCAATGGCATCACGTCCAGTGCTGCCAATGCCATGAGCATCTTCTCCAGGAACTGCTTCGCTGCTGATGAGGGGATCATGCTCAGTGGAACATGGCTTGCACTCATGATGCTAATCCTTGATCTTGCACTGAGTTATCAGCAGTGTTGTCTAACAGAAAAAGCAAAACTTGCATATGAAGCAGTTGCTTCTTTGCTCTAGAACTTGAATCTGACGACTACAGAGAAAGTCTTATGGCACAGTTTGCATTTGGCTCTGTCCTAGGACACCTTGACAGTCTAGATGCTCGAGCGTTTCCTAGTTGGTGAGGTGGTTTCTGTTGTCGATATTCTGGTCGGCACTGAAGCTCCACTTCTGGTGGATGATGCACATGACTCACTGATGGTCGCACTTGAATCCTCATCCATTTCGCAGCCTCCTGTGAGCTTGTGAGTTGCAACAGCTCACTCGTTGCCTCCCTCATAACGCACCACTTTGTCAGGGCTGTCACAGAGTGTGACATTGAAACCAATCACTTTTTTTTGTCATCAAATTGGTGCAGCAAATGGCCGCTCTGGTGCGGACAAGGGCTTGGCAAGGAGGAGCAGAGAGCTGCTGATGAGCAACTTCAAGGAAGTTTCTCAGGCTCAAAGATCTTCGAGCATCTACAAAAAGTTGAGCCGAGCCGAACCGAGCAGGGGGAAAATGGTCAAGCCGAGTCGAGCTTCGAGCACAGCCTTACAGTAGCCCACTCGAAACTTAAAATTGAACCGGAAAACATGGCACTCGCATTTGGCATTTGGCATTTTTCAAACGCTCGGTCCCTGCAGCGGTCGTTGCTGTCCAAAGCATGAGAGCAGCAACACTTTCGGACTGGGGAGACCATGTGTTCAGAAGATGCACCTTGGCCAAGTGCAAGTAATGCACTACTACAGGCCTTGTCATAAGTAATTTCTGTGAGAAGAAACTTAGTGCACAGGTCGCAAAGAGTCATTTTTGAGTGGAATTTTCGCGTGGAATGAGTTCTACAGACAGTGACAAACAACTTTGAGTGCATCAGTTCACAGTTTTGAGTGCACACTAAAGCGCTCAACCTGGGGCGACCCACAGATGACCGTTTTTGGCCACTTGTTTTGAGTGAAAAGTTCAGAAATTTTTTGAGGGGAGATTCTGCCTTCTCTGGCCCACCTAAATCTGGAGGTGGCATCACCTGAAGCCCCTGACATCACCTATGAGGCCCATTTTTGTGTACATCGGTGAAAAGAGAGGAGAAAAAGGGGGAAGGAGTGCATGCCAAGAAAACTAGATCGGACAAAAAATCACCTGGACTTTTCAACTGAGCATCATTCAGTAGCACTCAGTTGAAAAGTACAAGTACTCGTTTGCTTGCTCAGATCAGGCTACTCATGTGTGTTTGTTTGTGTCACCCCCAATGTACCAGTGTCACACGGTGTACAGCAGTGGTCTCCTCACTGTCTGATGTTGATTTTGCATTGCAAGCAATGACCCCCACCCTGGATCGCCAACGCTCCTCCAGGTGCAACTGTCCAAACAAGAGTAAAGAGCTACTTTACCAAAACGATTCATGTATCATGAAAATTGACATTTTCTTGGCGAAGCTGACGTCAACATTGAGTGCTTTCAAATGATAAGATCACAAATTTTAACACTCAGCCTGACACACTGTTAAGCCTCTCACTTGGCAACCGTCATTACTATGTCAATATGCATTTGCTCCCTCAGAAAATGATCCTCATCTCAGTCGTTGTCTTATCCCGTGCAGTGCGTTGAAAACACTTCTCTCATGCCCTGAGTGCAGCGACTCCCTGAGTCAGTGAAGCTTTCGTCCACCCTGAACCTTGTTCCCATACGAAGGACAAAGACCGACGCCAGCACTGCTGCACTTCTTCCAGACTTGAGCAACAGCTCTGGTGCCACAGAATTTCCCCAACTGCCACGATATTGTAATTACCCACTGCCGCCTTGTAATGACGCCACAAAGGACTTACTTATTGCGAGACTGCAGGCAGCAAATAATGCGCACGAGTAAGCAGGCAGGTATTTACGGACACGGCGGTATTGAAATTATGAATACAGGCATAGAGACACCAGCTACAGTCTGACTCACCAAAAAGCGAGAGTGACATTTCTTTATAGGGTGACAAAGTGAAGTCCTTTGCTGGGCTGTCAGGCACCCTTGGGCAGCTCTGTACAATCCTGATGAATTGGCAGAACTGGGCACTTATTTGGCCTTTGAACGGACATCTCTGAGGCCTCCGTCCAGGCACAGGACATTTGACGCTGTGGCCAAGGTCAAACAATGGTGTGCTGAAATTCGGATGTCTCACGTTGTTGCAGATCGACGTTTCATCATTACGCACTTCTTAACGAAATTATGCTGAGTGAGTTATACCCAAAAATGTTTAGCTTTAGCCTTTTTCTTCTTCTTCCCAGGTCGATGGTCACGATCTGTTTAAGTAATAAAGCAATCCTAGTAATGATAAGTGAAGAAAAAAACGAGCAGAAATCATAGTGAGACACCCCCCGTGCGCACCCACAAATGCCTAGGACTAATTTGAAGGGCCTTTTCCTTATTGCAAACTACCAGGCCTGTGGGCCCTCAAGAGTGGCTGGTAATTCGATGGTGGCAGACCCGCAAACACCCGGGCACGCGCCAAGAAACCGTCAGTGATTGGTGGCTGCTCCTTGGAGGCGGATGTACGCGCTCAAGTTCATGCGAACGGGATCCGTCGCCTAAGTCGCGTCGCTGGAGATCAGCACCGGGGTCGAGGAGGAAGTCAGCACTGCCGGCGACGCCTTCATCAAGGTGGCCACACTAAATGAATTGTACTTAGCAATGAGCCCCAGTCTTTACACTTTCGTGTTCCCCATGGACTCGTTCCGGGACTGGCTGACGTTTTCCATGTGACTCACCCTCAATGCTGTTAGGTTGACACGGGCGCCCTGGGCTCTTCAGAGGACCGGAGCACGATGGGACTTTTCAACCCTGGCCAGTCCCAGACCGACTCCAGCACGACCGGGATGGCGTCAGCGAAAGAAAGATACAGGGCTGCCCAGGAGTCGAACAGAGTGATGCGTTGGTTCTTCTGTGACTTCACCAGCATTGGCGGATTGGCCCAAGCCAGATCCACGGACCTCCACTTATCCAGGTGCAAGCAACGATTCGCATTCATCTAACTACGTTCCTTCAGCATTTCCAGCCGTTGAATGACACAAAGCGTTCATTGCACGCAACTTACGGACGGAAACATTTCAATTGATGCTTGAACCCCACCATTGTCGAGCACAGAGAGTCCATCTTTAAGTCACTTTGCAGCCTCTGCTAAAGTTTTCATGCAAAATCACTCACGAGATATTTAAAACTTGTTCAAAATGCAAAAATCACCAACATGGGTTCAGCATGTGACGGTGTCAAAAGGCCCGGAGACGCGCCGTGACACCGGTGCAAGTATCCCCATGTGATGTTGACAACCCCCTCGCCCAAGTTGGAAGACCGATGAGGACCCCCAACTGGTGCGCCAGGTGCGTCATTACGGCTTGAACGACCCCCCACCATACAATGCAAGGCCTGTTGACGAGGTTTTGACGTAGCGGAGCCAACCTTTAGGGCCTTGGCGTAGAAGAACGTGTACCTGACGTCGGAACTCAGGCTTCTGCGCCGAGGAATCACGCCAGATGCCGATTGGACAAGCTTCTCAGGAGCATGAGGATCCTGGCACGCCCTTGATTGAGAGGGAACTCTGACCCAGCATTGGAGCAATGATCAAGTTGCACTGCGCCACCTTGCTCCACATGGGGCTGAAAGAGCTCTCTTGCTGAAAGCGTCATGCTCGTCGGGACCAGCAGGGGTGACGTCATGGTTGGCGTCAGGTCACCGTCAGGCACGCTCAGCCGCGCATGCGCCAGGCTCTTGGGTCATGCAGTAGAACGGCCGTGCCGCATCCAGCTCCGACCAGGCTCGTCCGTCCGAGGTGAAGAAGTTGGCGCAGTTTGTCGGACTTTGTCGGACCCTCCGTTCAAGCGAGTTGGCGCATTTTGGCGCAGTGGCGCATTCTCTGTCTATGATTCAGACTGATATAGAGCGCCGACAGCGTCTTGATCCAAGTCCACCCAAGCAGTCCTGATTGCTGAATCCGGCACAACTTAAAAAGACTTCCGAGAGACAGTGAAAAGACTTATATCGTAATAAAACTGTGCTCAAAGATGAAAATGGAAAGAGTCTCCACGAGACTGAGACAACCTGTACAACTTCAGGGTAATATGGACTGTGCTGTTCTTCGCGGGCGTGGCCCTGACCGCCGTCAACACGGCAAAGGTTGTCTCTGACTACATGTCCAATCCTGGTGAGTTGAAGGATCCTCCTTAGCCCGTTAGCGGACATTTAGCAACAATTCTTCACTGCAGAAATCACCAAGACGCGACTCGACACCAGCCTTGACCTGGGCTTCCCCGCCCTCACCTTCTGCAACCGCAACCTGGTCCACTGCGGAAGGCTCAGGGCAGCCATCCACGAGTGCATGGCCAACGAGGTAAACAGGCTGTATCAAGACTGATTCCTCAGTCCCATCTACTCATGTGTATCACGTATCGGTTTGCAACGCAGAAATTGCTTTTCATTTAATGAGCCTCTGGTGGGAAATGCACACTTCAATTGGCGTACGAAAATTGCGGTGAAGTCACTGGACATGGCCACGCAGGCCCTGAGGGACTCCCACGTTGACATGGTGTGCAGTGCAGGCCCTCTCATCCACATGCGGCCACATACGGTAGTCCAGGCTCGAGGTTGCGCGACTTCTTTTCCCCAATTTTCTGCCTTTCTTTGGTCTATTAATTAAAATCGTACTGCTTATACGACACTCAGACATTTTGCATACTAATTAATTTGGCCGCCATGAAGCGGTTTTAATTTGTGGCCCTGACAATTCTAGACAAATGGTCACTCTGGCATGGACGCAACATTGCAGGCATTCTGAGCATT
>JAAUXU010090173.1_pt1 | contig 11899 bp, 9 predicted proteins | sample 7278151 | NCBI WGS metagenome assembly JAAUXU01 (sample SAMN14350113, study PRJNA611818) | marine sediment metagenome | isolation source: surface marine sediment (1.8m) | place: French Polynesia: Moorea | collected 2018-08 | reverse complement strand
CACAACAATCCCTCATAAAGGGACAACAGAAGACACTGGTCAGACATAGGAAGGAGCAGAAAAGGAGGCAGAAAAGGAGACAGAAAGAGAGACAGAAAGGCCGCGACGTACAATTCTAGTAAGTATTTTAAGCTAGACCACACTTGGCCCAATCTTCAAATACGAATAGGAGACCATTCTCTGAAAGTTGTCTTAAAACCCCCTGGACAGCCACTTCCAGCTCAGTCTGAGACCCAAAACGATACCCGGCGAGATTCTTTTTAATTTGGGGGAAAGCCCAAAAGTCACATGGTGCCATATCAGGACTATACGGCGGATGCTCCAATAAATCAATATTTTTTGTGGTTATAAAGTTCATTGTCTCTCGGCTCGTATGTGGACGAGCATTATCTTGATGGAGCAGCCAACCATTCGCATATTTTTCTGGTCTTTTGTTCTGGAGATGAGCTAAAAACCTTTTCAAGACTTAACAGTAGTAGGACGAATTAATAGTGGTACCTTTTGGAACGTAATGCTGGTATATCGGGCCGATATAGTCAAAGAACAAAATGAAGATTGTTTTCTTGTTGCTGTTATTGGTCTTGGCTTTGATTGGGGCCTTGGAGCCTGTTGGAAGCCACTGCTGACTTTGTGACCTCAACTTGGGAGTGTAGAAGGACAGCCGGGACTCATCACAAGTGACAATCTTCTTCAAAAAAGCTGTACCAGCCTCAAAATGTTGCCGAATGAAGTTCCGAGAAAACTCCAGTTGCTTACTTTTGTGCTCGTCCGTGAGTAATCTTGGTATCCATCTCGCAGTAGCTTGCTCAGCTTCAAATCTTCTCTTAGAATGCGGTGCACTGTTTTTTCACTAAGATCAGACTTCAACGCAATATCTGTAATTGTTAAACGACGATCCTCTTCAATAATTTTTGCTATTTTGGCAATATTTTGTTCATTCCGGACGAGAACTTTTCGATGCTTGCCCTGCCTTGACTGAAAATCTTCTCTGCCAGCTTTAAATTGACGAAACCACGAAAAGACTTGATTACATGATAGTGCTTTGTCACTGTAGGCCTGTTGCAAAAAATTGTAAGCTTCTGTTGCAGATCGGCCTGATTTTATGAAGGATTTAATCGTTGCATATTATTCTTCCATTTCGATTTGTTGTGTTTTTCAAAGGGGTCAGCTGACTACAGTGCAGGAATTGCAAGATTGGCAACAAACAGATGACATCTGAAGGATGCCAAGTCGGACCAAGAGAAGTAGACCAAGATCTGGGTAGAGGAACTGAGGCAGAATGGGTCAGTCGACTATCAGCATGATCATTTTGGAGGCAACGAGCATCAGCTGAGAAGGACATTCCTGATTTCACCGGCACCGCAGGCTGTTCATGAAGCGGGAAGGATTTTCCCTGAGATCCATGTCAATCAGACCCACGCAATGCCTGTCTTTGACATGCAGTCCAGCAGAACTGTCAACCAGGACGGAACGACGAAGGCCGTGACGAAGACGAGAAGACACCATGCGGATGTTGCCTCCACTGCTGATCTTCCAGAGGAAGTTCTTTAGGATCTCCCAGCAGGGGTTGCTATCCACATCCACCAGCGCAGACGCATGAATTAGCGTGGGATGAAGATACATTTCGACAAAATGTGATCACAAAGGCTCTTAAGGAAGCCATTTTCACATTTAATTGAGAAGGTGCAAAAATTCCTCCTAATCTGCAGACACATCTGGTTGTGTTCGCCGAAGGACTGAGTTGCCACTCGATGCCTACATCAACAAGCTTCTCAAAGGCCTGTTGTGCAGAATCTCGAATTTTACCGTCTGCCTCTTCTCGTCTTACTACCATTCCTTAATCAAACTATTGCGCACCCCGTCTCATTCAGTCAGTATAAAGTGATAAAGGATGCAATCAGGGTAGGAACGGTGGAACCGATCATTTTAAGTACGGCGATTCCTGAAATAAAGTTCCATAAATTCAAAAGTGGCCTTTTTTATTCATCCACCCGATTTCATCCGTAGTTGACTGCTTGATAAGGGCTGTTCAGATCAAATCTGCAGACCACAGATTTATTCTTGAAAAAAAGTGCTCTTAACAGAGCCCTTAATACTTTCTCCGACTCTGGCAACGGCTTTCATCGAGGGTCATTAGTGCTCCTTTTTCAAGGCCAGCTCCTACTTCATAGCTTGACATTCTAATACACTGGTCATGGGGGCCTAAGACCAAGGAGGAATCAGGGCTGCCCTCGTTGGCTGCTGAAAATTTTTGCCATTTCCGCCACTTTTATGGGCATCTTACGTGTTGATGCTCACGTGAAATGGCGCTGCTATCATGAAAGGGCTAGTCCAAATGACGCCTTTAACATGCACCTCTTACGAGTTGAACATTCGTTCAACTCAAGGTGGCTCTATTTTAAGGTCGGCTTTTCACTGCAACTTTACCGTGGGCAAAAAAAATATTTACTTTCTGTAATGTATCGTATCTTAAGTTCTACAGTATATGTATTTACAGCACATACAGTACCTTATGTATCTACAGCACATACAGTATCTAATGTATCCACAGCACATACAATTTCTAAATGCTAGCTTGCAACTCTGTCCTACATTCCTTCTATGTCCACAGCTCTCTTAATCTATGCTCAGCTCATATTACAGTACACAAAAGTCAATGAATAATCACTCTCGATCCGACCTTCTCTGACTTCGTTTCTTTTTCTACCTTACGAGTCAGTCTCACCCTCGGTACATTACACTTTCTAAGATATTGGATGAAGACTTCACCCAAATAAGGGTAGGTCTCTTTCCTTCAAAATGGTGCAAAATGGTCCATCAAAGTGAGTGATGACAACTTGCAATTGAATTACAAGATTTTTTACAAGATCGTCTCGTCCGCCAACCATGCAATACGAGACCCTTTGAGAGAGATCCTTGCAGTCTCGATCCCGTCTCGTAACTACTTTACCTCGCGGGATGACTTGGCTTGATTCGGTTCGGCATCGCATGAGTCGAACACAGCCCGAGTTCACATGTTTTTCGTGCCGAAATTGCTCGAAGTCTGAAAGATGACCAAACTGAAGAAGTACCTGGATGAGAAGCTGGTTATATTCACACGTGACCACCAAAGTTGGTGGACGTCACAGGAATCCAAGGCTTCATCTCAGCCTTGGACAGCAGGTTCAAGGCGCCCTCAGGGGGCAAACTTATTCGAGAGGACGCTTTAATGGGTAAGACAAGGGACAACTAAACAACATGCTGAAGGAGGCAACATTGGCCATTAGCATTGAACATGATGCCAGCAGTTACTGATTGCAAAATGCAAAACAAAATGGAATTCCTGCTTTGTGGAAAGGGCCTGGTAGAACAGATCTTTCCCGACCAAAGCCGGGTACCACCTGGCTTAGCAGTCTTACACAGGAGAAGCGTAAGCTTGAACACAGAACTGGATACACCTTCCAGGGGCAGTGAAGGTGATTGGGCCGCTCTTTGATATGACAAAAGAAAGTTAGAGGAAAAAGCTGTGTCGGAGGGAGTTTAGCTATAGAGCAGCGACTTAGCTTTCTTGGACGGCTGAATCACTTTTGTAGCTCAAAAGTTTACGGCTGAAAAGAGGAGTGTGCACTGCACTTACAGAATACAGCATGCTATAAAACTTTGATTTAAAAGTGTCCACAGTAGGACTTTTTTTTTTGCAAAAAAGGAGAGTTGCACCAGCTAAAACAGTGTGAAATGCCAATTTTCCACTGCAAAAACCAAAAATTGCTATTGTCAAACGAGGCCACAGGGTGCGGGAGAGAATTTGGCGGGTGAAGACAGAAAAAACTAGATTGATGAGAGAATAGAATTACGTGTTCAACGCGAAGTTGCCAACTAAGCGGGCACAAGGCGCAGGTTAAGGAACCTATCAGTAAGTCATCCTCATGATCACAACATAAAGGGTGTAGGAGCAAAAATGTGACTGAGTCTCTCAATCTCTGTCCACACCTGGGTGATGGAGTCTCCTAAACTCGGCCCGAGAGTTAAATTGCTCGAGTCATTTTCTTCCTTGGACGCTTTGACTCTCGGGCCGAGTTTAGGAGACTCCATCACCAAGGTGTGGCCAGAGATTGAGCGACTCAGTCACATTTTTGCTCTTACACCCTTTAGACATGAGATGGACGCCAAAGTTGCATTCTTCCGGGTATCCACCTCAGTTTACATGATGATATGCTGATGAGTTCCTTGAACAATGTTTAGTTGCAACTGTTTAGGGGTTTTTTTGGCAATTTTGATACTAAAAATCGGCTGGAAAATGCAGTTTTCCGCATTTCAAGCAAGGGCGGGCTGAATTTTGGCCGACACTGCACGTACGATGGGAGAGGGGTCAACACTAGAGAGAGGATGTGAGGGCACGGAAATGAGGAAGCCCAAGGACAATAACATTTGGCCGATAAAAAAGGATGTCCGCAGGAAATTGGAAGACGATAATGGAGTTGTGGAGCAATGACGACATTGACTCGCCCTGTAGATGCAATTCTGTGCGCACGATATCATGATCTTTGATCGAAAAATTGCCGCGGGTCAGCGTGAAAGGGTTGCTTATTTTTGTTTTCTAAGACGGTGACGCAAAGATAATGTTCTTTTTTCTCCTGACCTTTTTCTCCCGTACCTTTGTTCACCCCAGTTTTGTACTTTTGAATAGGTAATGTAAATTCTTGACATGTTGCTTCTGAAATTGCTGCCATTCCTTCAGGGCCACTTCCTTCAAGCCTTTGAGATTAGAAGGATTTTATCTCTTACTCTTTGAGACTGAATACTAACCACAGACTTTCAGTCAAACTTGCAGTTGCGTCACCAGTGTTTTCTTATATGTGATGGTGACAACAATGAGGAGGAAGGACTGAAAGTCGTCCCAGGCATATAGCCAAGCGTCATGTCCAAGATTTCTCCTATCGATGGCGTCTCATCCATGACTCTTTTTGCAATTATTTCAAACATGCAATCCCCAATTGTCTGCTTTGGCCCCTGTGCAAAAAATCAGCCAGTACTAGAGTTGATGACGTGAACTTACAATCCTTGTTCTGGTAAAGTCACACATTTTTGACTTTACAACCTTGACCGCCATTGATGATAAAGCACTATTCCATCACAATGAGGAACCTCATTGAGCCTCACCAGAGGCTCTGCCCCCTGGTCCCCTACCAGGGGCAAGCCTCCAGACCATTGTTTTTTTTCTGTTCAAAAGTCATGGCCCCCATTTAAACTGGTCACAGAAATCATCCCTGCACATGATGAAAATGCACACCCATGCGTGTGCACATGAAGTACTACACAATGCACTGTCTGGCCCTGCAATCAGCACTGTCATGACCGCAAAAGATACAAATGCAGTACCAATCAACATGGCCCTTCAGAAGGAACTCTCTGACGATGTGTGTCACATCATAGCTGAGGCCTACAACAGTGGTAAGGAGTACACACAAATAAGCAAAATGTTAGGGATTGCATGCACCATAGTGTGAAGGGCTGTTGCTTGGTGGAATGCTATGGGGACCCCTACAGTTGTGCCCAGGGTGGGGAGGCCCTGCAAGTTGACCACAAGGGATGAGATGGCCATTGCATGGAGGGCAAAGAGGGACCCCACGGTGACAAGGCAGGCCGTCCAGGACAATGTGACATAGCAGTGTTGCCAGCAACCATCACAAGGGCATTGAGACGCCAAGAGCTCCACTCATATCGTCCCAGGAAGGTTCCTTTTAAGTAAAAAAAACACCTGAAGTTTGCTGTCTGCCTGAAGTTTGCTGACTTGGAAGAGGACTGGTCAAAGGTGCTGTGGTCGGACGAGACAAAGATTGACAAAGAGCTGTTTGGTCACAATATGGCCAAGACCATCTGGCAGAAGAAAGGTGAGGCATATGAGTCTAACAACACACTCCCCACAGTCAAGCATGGTGGTGGCAGCAGCATGCTGTGGGTCTGCTTCTCTGACAGGGGGTTGGTCGTCTCATTTGCATCCATGGCATGATGAATGCCACCCCTTACAAGCAAATCCTGGATGAAAATCTCATGGAGTCAGTGCGGCAGCTGAGCTTGGGCAGTCGCTTCCTCTCCCAACAAGACAACGATCCAAAGCACACAGCCAAAATGATCAAAGAGTGGCTTCAAGCACATAAGGTGAAGTTACTGGACTGGCGTAGCCAGTCCCCAGACCTTAACCCCACAGAGAATCTTTGGGCAGAACTCAAATGATGTGTATAAAACCAGCAGCCACAAAAATATCATTGAACTGGAGAAGTATTGCCTAGATGAAAGCAACTTGTAAGAGATACATCTTGAACTACAGGAAGTGACTCCTTGAAGTTATCAAAAATAGTGGCCATAGCATAGATTATAATATATGCAGTAATGAAATTCGGAATACATTAGTATGCCATTTTGTGTGTATCCACTGGTCCTTCACTCATGTATATAATGTTTTACTTGGGGGGGGTGACTTTTGAACAGGAAAAAGCAATGGTCTGGGGGCTTGCCCCTACCAGGGGACCAGGGGGCAGAGCTTCTGGTGAGGGGTGTATAGGCAAGGCAATGCAACCCCCTAGCCAAGAAATGAGCAAAAAAAATTGGCAATATCATTGGATAAAAATTCTTCAAAAGTACCATTTTCTGCATTCTGTATCAGGGGGCCGTCACTGCTGAACGGTAGTTGTTATAGCCGCATTTTGATATCAGCAGGTATTTCATTGAGAAGCATCATCACGGATAGAAGCGACTTCAGGTTTCAGAATGTACACATGTACTGTGCTGGTGCATTAGGTTTGTGTGTTGTTTTCTCCAAAACCGGACACACAGGTACAGGACAAATTGTTGCTCCTTCTGTTCTAAAAAAAACGCTCGACATTCGTGTACTTTTCTTGGTCTGAAAAAAGTGCGACGTTCTTGTACTTTTCTTGGTCTGCAAAAAAGTGTGACATTGACATGCACTAAGTGCGATCAAGAAGGATCGAGTTACACATGAAAATTGCTTCAGTATCACGTATGATCAGTTGACAGTTCCCTTTCGCCGTGCAACTTGTCTGTAGGCATGTGGGACAGCTTATACCTGTTGCCCCCATTGGCCATGATTGTGCTCTCCATGATGTTCAGAAAGCAATCACTTAGGCTTTTCTTAGCATCAGCACCTGTAGCAGTAGCCAGAATACAATCACTTGACTTGAGTGAAGCCCCACTGCCACTGCGGGGTGGTGGTAACATTTCCTTTGGCAACAAAATCTGTCATGGGAGGGGGCAGATTTTAATGAAAAGTGTGAGTTTGAAGGCAGAACAAAGATGCTCAGGTTGCTCCTTGAAACCTCTTTGGACATTTATCAGTCCAAAGTGTCCATCACCCTACATAATGAATAATTGAGCTCAAATAAGTTTATGCTGCACTTTTTTCGGAAAAGAGGGAGAACGACCCCCAGACATCATGCATGATGGGCTTTTGTTTTGAATCATCTTCAGAGCTGCCAGGATGGGACAGTGCTTTGTATGTGTATTTGTACTTGTTGTGATTTGAAAATAAGGCTGTTGTGGCTTAATCCATCAAATTGTAGAGTCCACCAATATTTGTTCCCCTCCAAAGCCGGCCAAACCAGCGACATTCTGCCACTGCACTATACAGTCCTTGGTCCTACTGGTAATCTGGACTGTGTTCTCTCGCTACAGCTGGACTGTCAAGATCTGGTCTGCCCTCTTCTCTCTGCAGCTGGACTGTCAAGATCCCGTCTGGCTTCCCTCACTACTGGTAATCTGGACTGTGTTCTCTCGTTAAAGCTGGACTGTCAAGATCTCGTCTGCCTCACTCGCTACGGCTGATGGTTGATTTCATTTTAATACACAGTAAAAAAGCACTGAGAATTGTTCTGGAATGTTGGTAAATTCGGTGCATGGTAGAGAGGTTGCTAGGTTTCATATTGCATGACAATGTGAAGGAGAAGTCAGCTCTACAGTGCATGGCACAACAAAGATTTCACAACATTCGCTTCCAGCTTCCCACTTCATGAGGATTCAGTGCATCTTGATCATGGCAACATCTAGGTCAAAGACTTTGTCAAGGACATACCTCAATACTTGGCACAATGCAGCAATTGGGAGAGCATTTGGTCGCAACTTGTCTATTGCTGATATTGCTCATGTCTGTGACCTTTCGCAGCGGCAAGTTTGTCACCTAAAAGTAAAGTGGAGACCCATGGGAGATCTTACTCTGGCACCAATTGTGGGGTGTCCCAGGATTGCCTCTTGCGTACTTGTACATACAGCGTTCATTCCAGAAGAAAGGGCAGACCAATCCTGTGCACCCTGTTGCCCAACTAAGCGTGAGGCAGGAATCTCAAGAAGTTGAAAGTTTCAGTCCATTTCATCATTTGCCCCCTGAAAAAGCCAAATTTTCAGCCTGTTTGGCAGGCCTCCCTCTCGAGGTGGCCTCCCTTGGAGCACTGTCACATCACAATGGGCTGCCCTGACAATGAGCCTCTGTACTCAACGTTGTGCCCAAGTATCATAGCTACATGTTCCACATCAAAATTCCATCTCAAAATGTCCGAGTGTAGCGCATGAGGTGTGGTCATGCCCATGGCTAATCTTTATGCCAAGGACTGTACTTCAGATGAAAATGCATCCTTGAGGCAGGGCTGGCCATTTTTTCCATCCATGCTTGTGTTCAGTACTGATGTGAAGTGTTTCAAACACTTCACGAGGAAGTCTCAAACACTGTGTTTGAAACTTCCTTAATGCTACAGTTATGCAACGACTGCTCACATTGTTGGAAAGCTTGAGACAGAGCAGTTTGACGCTGGCTTCACTTTTAGACAATATTCCACCTTGAAACACCAATGAGACATTTAGTTTATGTATGTGTTGTTCTTCACAACAGAGCTAAGGCTTAAGCACTTCAGCACCATGAGTAAATTTTTTATACGGGAGCTACACAAAATCTATTTAAATAATGGAAAGGGGCGACGCCTTGGCAGTTTGGCATTTACTTCACTTTCGGACATATTTAGTACTCTATGTGATAGGCAGCGCTGGTGTTCTCACATGCGCAGGTCTGACACATCACTACAAAAAATGACTGGCGCTGTCTCAAAGGTCTAGTCATTTTCAGCCGCAGTAAGTTAATAATAATAATAATAAGTTCAACTGTCGAGGCTTTGAGCTTTGTGATGATATGAGTAAATTTTGTGCTGCTGCAGTGCTAAGGAAGTTATAACGCTGGGCAGAGGGGCAAATACTTATGAACACCTGTAGAAACCGATGGTCCTGATGAACCGAGCGGTGGGTGGATGAAGCCCATCCGACAGGGTACGGGGGTTCCTCCCTCCCCCTCAGATGAGAAAATCTAGAACATTTTCTGCTGAAATGGCGTGAAAATCGCTGTTCTAAGCATTTCACAGTACTTTTGAATGCCAGTGTAGCGCCATTGCTGCTGCCAGGTTTGCCCGTAATCTGAAAAGCATCTGAAGCCCGAGCCAGGAAATCTGGGTTCAGCTAGGGGAAGAAGCCTCGGGTTTCGAGCGTCGTAACACGCCCATAAAAGCTACAGTGTCTATAGAGCTTGCATCGTTCCTTTTACTCATTTTGTGAAACGCTAAGGGTTTTTTGGAGTGAAATGATGTAGAGAAACCGGCGTATAGTTATTTTTTACACTTTAACAGCGAGCAATGATTCATATAGCGGAGTCTGCTACTTGGATAATTGCATTCTTCAGTGTGTAACTAGTCAAAAGCCCCGGTGTTTCACTAATAAATAGACAATACGGCACAACTTTTTCATTTCTTTACAGCTTCATCTTAAGGCTGGCGGACAAAATTTCGACAAAATACCTGGGGTAAAAATGCTCAATATCCTTTCGATTCGGGTTTGGATCCCGTCCGGTAGGGCTGACCTTGTCTCATGACCGTCATCAACGCAATGAGGCTATTATCATACCTTGGGTAACAACTTATGAGACAAATTTACTAATAACTTCGGCCACGTTTGTTTATACGTTATGAAACTTGATTCGTCCTCGTACAATGATTATGCCAACCAGTTCTTGTCATCTTGGAGCGGCTTGGATTCATCCATTCTACTCATGCAGCAAACTCTCCATCTTCAGCTGCAAAATGAAGTCAGACCAAAAGCCCTATCGTTCATATGCATCATGTACAGTGGGCGCCGCTAGAAGTGACACCATTGAGGTAAGACCAAACTCACGATATCCTAATTGTCACCGTATCCGGCGATCCCAACCATAAAGTGTTTGACCAACCCCGGCAACCCTGGTCTGCTCCTTAAATGTGATCAAGTGACCAGTGCCTTATTCAGGCTGCCAAAGTCCTTGAGAATCACGGACGAGAATACTTGTGGACGGCGGATGCTACAGCTGAACTGTTGCGTCAAAATCCCCAGTCGACGTCTAGGAAAATTGGAATGGAAAAGGGTAGTGCCATGGGAAAATCGAACATGGCAGAATTTTTCATGGGACCTACCTTGTGCAGTCAGTCAGAGACGAAGCAAAACGAGCTTGATTGAGAGCATGTTGCCGTCAGACCCTGATTAGCCCTTGCAACCCAGCTGCAAGTAGTGCTGACCATAATATTTACCTCTGTTACACTTGATTGATATGCTTACTTTTTGCATGGGCACCAATTTTCTTTACTGTGCAGCTGTTATTCAGCTGTTAATTTGAATGACAACACTCTCGTACATACGTCCACGCCTGTCCGCCATCTATAGTGTTGCCGTCCTTGTTGAGAAGGCATTTATGAAGCGACCAATGTTGCCCTCTGACATGAAATTGACAATCAAGATGCTCACGACCCATATGCAACTAGTGACTTCTCTGGTAACTTTTTTTTGCAATAAAGAAATAACAATTCGCATGCAAAAGGTGAGGTCAAGCGTCATTTCTTGGCCAAAACGGAGCCAAGGCTGGGCAATGAAAGCCTATTCCCTGCAAAATGCCCCCCGTCATCCCCGTGTCTGAGTGCAAAAGGAAAAGTAGAGAAGTTATTTACGATATGTGGTATGGAAGATGGAAGGACTCTCCAACCTCCTGGGAAATGAGATACAATGAAGTACTGATGTACCACTGGCTTAACTATCCGGAAGTTATAGGCAAGCCAATGACCGTTGGGATGGAGGACCTTGAGCAAAGTTCTACAGGCCCTGACAGGTCATAACCACGGGTTCAGATTATAAGGCGCAATGTCAATGAACGTGTCTATTTTCAGTAAGCTCAAGCAGAATCCATGCGTAGTCGCTCCGGATTAAAAAGTGCGCTGCCCATTTTCGACGGGGATAACTTAATCGGTGCAGTAAAATGTAGAGTAGAGGTGTAGAGTAACAATGCTCGCTGTGCTGTAAAATTGCTCATTGTGCAGCTAATCTCTCACTGCACGGTAAAAGGCTAAGCACAAAACGCTGGATTCATGCTCTGAAGTGGGCCCGTGAAAATGTTCCTGTCTTCTCAGACAAGGATGAGCCACGTCTCTATGCCAAGTTACGTAAACCTACCCCTGGTGGCCTTTCTGTTGCTGAAGCTCTGGACACCTTCTGCAGCCTTCAAGGAGGCCTCAAGTGTAATGATTGGGAACAGTCGATGTCAATGGAGTCAGCAGTTTGGGGCAGTTAAGGCCGGGGAACCCTGGAGAGAGACAACCTGCACATGTCCTGCTGACATAAAAAAATACATCTGCCATCACTCCACTGGGGTGTGCATCCACCCTGGGCTTTGTTCAGCACCATCATCAGCCAAAGCCAAGACTTTTGGAGTGAAAAGAAAGTGAGGTCGTCCTGCAAAAGCTCGTCCTGTTCTCATTGTGCAATGAATATTAAGGCTAGGTTAGCACATGTTTTACTGTTAGTAAATGTTTTGTGGTGTAGGACATTTTACTGCACACCAAATCATTTTACT
>JAAUXU010019245.1_pt1 | contig 11899 bp, 9 predicted proteins | sample 7278151 | NCBI WGS metagenome assembly JAAUXU01 (sample SAMN14350113, study PRJNA611818) | marine sediment metagenome | isolation source: surface marine sediment (1.8m) | place: French Polynesia: Moorea | collected 2018-08 | reverse complement strand
GTTGTGGTCGTTGATGTGATGGTGGTGGTGGTGGAGGCAGTGATGCTGCTGTAGCCGCCGCCACCACTCTCTGGCTCACTCATGATCTTGTGAGTGGCGCCGTCGGTGAACCGACATGTCTCGGTGGTGGTGTCCTCACCTCTGTTACTCCCTTGGGGCTCCGGAGGAGTGCTGTGGTTTGGTGCCTGTCCGGAGGAGGACTGCTGCTGCTGCTGCTGCTGTTGATGCAATGACGCCGTCGTCTGCTTGGACGGGGGGGAGGAGGAGGAGGAAGAAGAGGAAGAAGAAGAAGAAGCACAAGAAGCAGAAGAAGACGCGGCAGCAGCAGCGGCCGCAGCAGCAGCAACGTACGGATACATTAAGAAGCCAAGGAAGCCGAGGAAGCGCTGGCCGTCGTCGATGGCCGCAGTCCTGCTGTCGCTGATGGCGCTGGGCTTGCGCTACTTGCTGCACCTGGGTCGCAGTCCACTAATGCGATGGAAAAATCGCGATCGTATCCATTTTCACTTCGTTTTTTTTTACCCCCCCCGATAAAAGTTGCTGCCTTCTTTATGTCTGCGACTGAATGAGGGCAACTCGTGGTAATGGGCAATCGGCGGCAGCGATGTACAACTTGGCGGCCTAGATGGGGTAAATAGGCTTGGCCAATGAAGGCCTCTCCGCGAAATGTCAGCCAATGAGCGCCGGTGCAACGAGTGCGCTCGCGCTCTTCCCGTCGACGCCGTCGACGCCGACGACGCCGACGACGCCACTACCATCGCTGGCCCGCCTGAGACATCTTGCGCGCTTCGCCCCCGTCAAGAAAGGGAGAGAAGAAGGCAGTTTAAATGTCTGCAGCAGCCTGAGCAGCGACATCTAGTGGTGGAAGGTGAAACACGGGGCGGCCGGGCGGGTGGCGAGCAATGGGGAGAGAAGGGGGGATTTATTGGGGGGGTAGTCAAACCCACTTTTATTGAGAGGGTTGCTCTTCTCTCTCTCTCTCTCTCTCATGCTCCAGTCACCCCCCGTGGTAGCAGCTTACTTCATACAGAACCCTTTTTTTCAGGTAAATAGAAAGTGTCCAGTAAAATTCTCCTTCCACTCGCCGTAAATTGACCTTGGCTTGGCATTACCGCGCCATAACTCTCGATTTCAGGGCCAATTCTTAAACAAAATAGACTTTTGAATGAGTACTAGAGCACGGGCCCATAATTTTACGGGATAAAAAGGGTTAATGGCACTTTTCAGCGGGTTTTTATGCTATCCGCATGGACCGGGGCGATTGACAACTGCTTGATGCAGGCGAAAAGGTGAGGAAAAACGAGGCAATAGGACAAGTTGTAAAAAAAAGGCAAACAGTAGTAGGATCTTTGGCGATTTTTGCACAATTTCTATTCGCTCTTGAGACAGGCATTTCATTCGCCTGCTCATGGAGCTTCTCTCTCTGAGACGCGTAGTTGTGCGGACATTTTTAGTGGACAAATGTGTTTGCTTTGCCCGCATTTTGTGCTTCAGTGTGTGCCAATTGTTTTTGAGACCTGGCACAAGCAGGGGAACGTCCAGGATCACCTGATCAAATGAAGGAAAGCGATGTCTGTACATTTTTTCTCTCTCTTACTGGGCTGATCCAGATTAAGCAATGGTTGCCAAAGAATGATCTGATCCAGACTAAGCAGTAAGCAGACTTATTCAAGAATGTTCGGATCCAAGCTTAAGCAAAGGTTGTAGAAGAATGTTTCGATCCAGACTAAGCAGTGAGCAGACTTGTTCAAGAATGTTCGGATCCAAACCAGGGAAATGTTGTTCAAGAATGTTTCGATCCAGACTTAAGCAAAGGTTGTTGTTCTAGAATGTTCGGATCCAAGCTTAAGCAAAGGTTGTAGAAGAATGTTTCGATCCAGACTAAGCAGTAAGCAGACTTGTTCAAGAATGTTCTGATCAAGGCTAAGCTTACAACAACTCCTTTTACTTGGGAGACTGTTTGCAATTGGACGTCTGTGGTGCACGTGAAATTTCACATTCTCTCCCAGCCAAGCAAATCTCTGAACGAGCCCATCTGTGGCTGAGAGGGACAGAGAGAGGCTGGTGGTCAGGTCGACCAAGAGGGATCGGTCCAGGACTCTGGCACCCGCCCCCTCGGCCTCCTTGCTGCCCCTGAAAAGGTTCTTTACTAGTGCCTCCGCCCGCCCAAGTTATTTGTTACCTCAGCACCCTACACACTTTACACTGGCTAGGATTTTTGATTGCATATGGTGTGGAGTAACAGCCTCACCGCACGTCCATCCCACCGCATGCGATAAATGACTCGTCGAACAAGCACTGGGACGAGAGAGAGAACAAAACGCGGGAGCTTCGTTTCGGCCCGCTGATGATCAAGATTCATCAGCATGAACACTAGCGTCTCATTGGCGTGCAGGCCGGTGTCTGCGTGCATCACACGCAGGTCCCGCACGAAGTGCATCTCTGCACCGAGATGAGATTGGTCAAAGACACCGTACAGAAATCACCCGGACTTCTTCTACTTGGGACCGGAGGGGGGCAAACAAGATCGTAGTTGCCTCCAGAGTTGTGGGTCAGAGTAGGTGTAACCGATTTAGCCACGCCACTTGGGCGTGGCCACGAATATCCCGAATTTGGTTTTGCACACGTGCCAGCCTCCCTTTTTTTTGCCAACGAAAATTGGCGCCCACTGTGCGAAAAGCTGCTGCTTCTCTCCTCGCTGTGTGTCTTGTAGGCCTCCCGCAGTCGCTTCGCTGGCGAGAGACTCGCTTGATTGGACGCCGTCGTTAGACTTCTAGAGTCTCTTCTTATTTATGCTCCTCTCTTCTTGCGATGGAGTCATATTCGTCGTCGTAAATACTTCTTGCGGTCCCAATAAAACTGTCTCTGAGGCGTGATTTGACCAGGGTCATGCCTCGTATGGCCTATGTCTTCTGCTTAGAAGAAAGAAAGAAAGAAAGAAAGAAAGAAAGAAAGAAAGAAAGAAAGAAAGAAAGAAAGAAAGAAAATATTCGTGTCTTCTTTGACTTCGTTTTAGTCACTATTTTTGGCTGGGTCTGGAACTTTTTCTCTGCCTTCAACCAAATTTCAGTACTGTGGGGTTTTTTGTTTTTGTTTTTTCTCCCCCTATACAAGAAATGGCTCAATTGATCGATTGCAGAGCCAAAGCGCGTTCATCACGATCGAAATACTTCAACAGCTCTCTCATATTAAGCTCAAACACATTTATCATGGTTTTAGGTACGCATAACAGTGTGAGGCGAAATATTCGCGTGGCCGAATATCGACTCTTTTCTGCAGGTCTTTCCTCTTTTTCTCGCTCACTCACGAAACTTCTCCTCCTGCGATTGTCGTCGTTCTCTGCCGCTTTTGCCGCCTTCGCCAAGCGGTTTTCGGGTGTTTTCGCTCACAGCCAAAGTTGCTTTTTTCATTTTCCCTCAGTCTTTTGGCTCCGTCAGCAAAGATGTTTTTGACTAAGTCTTCTCAGCTGAAGATTTCTATTTTTTTATACTGAATGTGATGCCTGGAATTTAATTACAGGGGGGAAGGGGGGAAATGGGATAAGTTTGGCGTTGCAGCAGCGGGACAATGGACGCTGCTTGTGGAGGATTCTATGGCTTTTTGTCCAAGTTTGTGGACGCACTTACAAGCAGCTTCCACTGTATTATTACTGTGCCGCCGCCGCCGCTGCTGCGTTCTGGTCGAAAACCAATTTTATCCCCCCCTCCAAAAAAAATGTCCCATTTGTGTGGGCAAATCTGTTCCGCTAGGAGTTCTTGGGTCGCTTTTTTCCCTTAGCAGTGCAAAATTGGGGTCAAAATCAAGCTTTGTTTCGTTATGTCAACGTGAGGATCACGAAAAAAAAAGCTTTTTTTTCAGACTTTGCAAGAAAATTTTTTGGCTCGCGTGATTTTGCGATTTTTTTTTTGCATTCTGACTGCGGAGAGGCCCCGTTATTGGATTAAGAAAATTGCTCTGAATAAACTATTCCTCGTGCGACCCCGGTTGTGACCCTTGGGAAGTCATGTACATGAGTTTTTGCATCACCAAGTCGAATTTATTACTGAAATTATTTGCCTCCCAAAATCTTAATTCTCTCTCCACCAGCCCGTCAGCTGTTGAATTGTTCAATGCTTTATAATGTCTAATATGAGCAATCTCTACTTGACACGACTGGGCTGGAAAATTGGCGTTGTTGCCTACGTTGGAACTAATTTCGTTGCTCATTCGAGAACTTGCTTGGGTTGCAGCGTTGCTCATATTTTGTATACGGTTTCTGGCTCTCCACATCTCAATACGAGGCGAGCGTGCGATTCCCTCACGTTGTCTGCGAAACAAAAGAGAAAAATAACAATATCTATCCAGCTTTGTGCGAGTGCGCTTCAAAAACTCCAGCCGAAGCCAAGAAAGTCACCTCAACTGAGCCCAAGTCTACTCTCCTGAACTGCACTGCACATCCTGTAATGTCTCCCATGTACATATTTGTAGGCAAAATGCCGGCGGCCGCCAAGCGGGGCAGCAGCGCCATATCTTAATACTCGCCGGCCCCAGCCAACTCCATTTCTAGGCAACCCATAACACAATAAATAATTCACCGGGCTGACGTCAATTTAATGACGCCTAACAACAGTCTTCTAGGGGGGGGGGGAAGCAGCCAGAGCATAAAGGAGGAGGAGGAGGCGCGGAGCAGCATAAGAGAGACATTGGCAACGCCGCTCCTCTTGGCCGCGGCCCCGGCCCCGCAGCAGCAGCGGCCGTCGTCGTCGCTGCCGCCGCCGTCGCCGCCATCGCCGTCGGCCCAGTCGGCTTTGCTGATGCACTTTGCCTCGTAATTTTGGCCGAAATCTTTTTTCCGGTTGGAAATAATGAGCGAAAATTCTGCGTCGGCGGCGACCACAAATCATTCCCCCCCCCCCCTCCTCCTCTTGAAGAAGATTTCGGCGGAGAAAAAGACGTGGTATCTTTATGGCGAAGAAGGCGAGCGAGCGAAAGACTCGGAGATGACTCTGAAGACCCCGAAGCAGCAGAAGCAGCTCCGGCAGCAGAATTCCTCTCGTTCGTTCGTTCGTTCGCGCTTGGCCGGACCGGCTCGACTCAACGAGACAGTGCGGACGCCGCGGGGACGGACGGTTTTTGTCACGCCGGGAAAAGTCAAAAGCGACGCATTTCTCTGTCAGTGCCGAGATATAAGATTTTTTTTGTGTGTGTCTCTGGCCTCTTTTGCCCCCTCCCCGTGGATGCGACGAAGCAGAGGAATAAAAGTAAACCAGGGATCAAAATACCTCTTGCCGCATAGCTGAGAGCAAGTCTAGCCAGTAATGAAAGTCTCTCTCCTTCTACCCTCTACACTCTATTTTCCAATTTTCTGCCACATTAGAGAACCGCTGTCAAATTTGCTTTTCCCCCCTCCCTCCCTCCCCCCTCTCTTGGGATGGGGGAGGAGAGGCTTGATCTTAACTTGGAGAAAGTTTGGCATCCTCCCTCAGGGGAGAAGCTGGCGGAGGCCGCCAGAGAGAGGCGATATTGTAAGGATCTCATTCCTCCGAAATGGTTCCAAGAAGGGAGAGAGAGGCTAAGAGTAAAGCAGAGGGGGGCTTTCTATTTTACGGCCATGGTGTCTCGGATCCTACCAAGTTAGGAGGAAGGAATACGTTTACAACGGAGCAGTTTTTTTTGCTACGTACGTGCTGGGCATATCATCTTGCAGGTTCAGATGATGCGGCCTTTTTTCTGCTGCTGCCTCTTCTTGGCCCCCGCCTACTACACACCCAAACCCAGGGGGATGCACTTTACGGCCAAACGCGATAAGGAAAGGCTAATGCCGATTCAGAAAAAGGAGAGGAAGGAAAGAAAAAGTTTGTTTTACAACAGGACAAGAACTCTATGGGTTTGGGTTGCTGCTGTTTTTTTTGGGGTGCGGGGAAAACAGCCTTGGTAGAAGTTTATTAAAATCGACAGATGAGGCTGGGGCCATACCAACGGGAGGGGGGGGGACTGCCTGTAATGCTATAAATTTTTTTTGTAACCTCCTTAACTTCCTTAACCTCGTTGAGAAAAAATTATGTTTTATTTTTACTGTATTTACTTCTTCATGCAGTGTCATCGTGCCTTCCTCAGTCGCTGCTCACTCTATCGTACTGGGTTTTTGCCTCAGAAAAAGGTTTTTCTATCTGATTGACTTTTTGTGCACTGTCAAGTCAGTTTTTCACTGATTTTCTTCACTTCTTTCTTCGACTTCGGCCTTACATGGCAAAAATTAACATTCTGCGACTCATTGATTGGGCGGCCGAATGTGAAAAAATTAGTTAAAGAAAATTACATGTTTGACGAATAATAAGTAGTTATTCTCACTCACAAATGTAACTCTGATCCTCATGTGGGTTTGAACTCTTTTTTTCCACTTGTTCCTCGCGAAAAAGTGTTCATGGCTCAAGGTGAAATTTGATGATTAGAATAACAATGTATTTGTCTTGTATCAAGTAATATTTCAAACACACTTAACTCCGTACTATTGACATGGATGAACGAAGAAAAGTACAATTTTAAGCAACATTCTTTCAGGTCATCTCAGTAATACTTGGTGCAATAAAGGAATGCGGACTATCATACAGTGCTTGACAAGTGCTCACTCACGGTCCGCATGACAAAGGTTGTACTGATGATTAATAATGAATTATGCAATCTGTCATATTCTCCTACTGAGGAAGAAGTGGAGCAAACAACGTTGGAACCTGACAAAGAGCACGGAAAAGCATCAAGACTTGTAGGGCTTAGTTAGACCCATGCGAATCTAAAAACCACAGCTTCGCTCAAGGATGTTGTTCAGCCTCTCGTCGTCGACGAGGTTGCGTGGGGACCGCCACCTCCAGCCGCTGTACCACGACCTGCCCAAGGAGGAGTTGCAGCGAAAAGGGAGGAAGAAAGAGAGAGCGAGAGAGAGGAGAAATGCCATCGCTTTAGGTTCAGAAGTTGACTCACAGAAGGAATGATGACCTATGCAGGTACGGATATCGTCTCTTGTGCTTCATCATCGCGTGAGAAATTTGTTGCACGACTGCTACGAAGGTCAGCCTTTGCTCCAGATTTTTTTGTCAAGGTCTCGAACTTGCGCGTAACTATGAACACTTGCTTCACTGTCGCCCTGGCAACCTGGGTAACCACACGACCGAGGTTGCGTGAGCGTCACTGGGGTAGTGCGGGCTGCACATGTTGGTCTGCCCCAAGTCAGGGACACACGTGCACCAGATCGTGATTTAAGAGGGCGCGTGTGTGTGTGTGTGGGTGTGTGTGTCAAGGACTCACCTCTTCTCATTCGCATCACCCCAGGACACCATTTGGGCATGCACAGTCACTCAGGATGGCTCATTTTCATCTTTGTGGATAGATATCGCGCAGAGGGGTTTTTTTGTGATACAAAAATGAAATGATGCATCCGAGGAGACCAAACAATAACTACCTGTGAATTCACCTTTTGTCATATGGCCCACGGAGAGAGAAACAACGACCAGAATCGCCGAGGACGGGAGTGTCTTGAACCCCGGGGATTGTCGGTGTTGTTAATCCCGACCAAGTATTGAATAGTGCGACTGTGGACCAATAAACCTGTCAACCGGAGCATTTCTTCTTGGTCTTGTTGAAGTACTTGACGGGACACTCATTCAGCATCCACTGTTGCCCACTTTTTGACTGACACCAATTCAGACACCCTGTACAGCGTCTCCCGGGACCGACACTTTCTCCCGACCTCCTTGAATTGCCCATCTTTTTCTTCCATCTCTAAAGATGCCACCCTCGGCCGGAAATTGTTATCGCGAAAACGCTCCCTTAGCTTGCTGCAGTGGAAATTCAGTACGCAGGCACGCAACGGTAAAAGTGAAACGGGATCGTTTGGTTTGTCCGTCAGCTGCTGCGAGCCAGTGTGTGATGTTAAAATTCTTAAAATCTTAAGATTTGGCTGCTTCTCCCCACACTGTAGCTTACATTGTAGACCTTTTTAAGTGGACAGTTGTTAAACTTTGATTGGAGGGCGTCAGCAGTTGGCACAATGACAGACTGACATAATTTTAGGACGAAGACTGCGCTGCATTTGTAGAGGCTGGATTCTTAGGCGTATCACTTGTATCATGATGGACTGGCGGCGGTGACGCATTACACAGGAGTCAGTCTCTTGGCCCATGGTGATGTGCTCCAGGCGGTTGGTGTCGTGCGGGGTGCACGTCAGCAACGGAGTCGACCTCTTCTACCCTCTTGATTCCCTCATTGAAAGCCATTGAGACTTTCCACGACAGTCAGTTGCACGCAGCCCACGGGGTGGGCGTGTCGGTGTGGTGCAGTCTCCGAGGTGAGACGTGCTTGGTGTCCTCGCGTCATTTTTGCCGGAAAGACGTCACTTCTGGCGCGTAAATTGTCCAGGTGTCGCGTCGAGCTGGATACGCCGAAGCAGGAGGTGGGCAAAAAACACTAAAATCCTTTCAAAAACCGTTTATTACTCAGAAATCCCGGAAGTGTGGCAGCCCTGATTTTTTTTATGATTGAATAAAGTTATATGGTATGTCTTTGTCAACATTTATGATGCAACAGGATCATTTATTCCACACCGCACAGTTCTACGTACTATCATTTACCTGAGGTGACAGTTTTAGTGCTTGCGTCCACCCTAAAATAGGGGACTGAATAACAATTGTAGTAATAATCGCAATGATAAGACTATACATGCAATAATGTACCAGCTGAGTGAAAACGCATCTCGCAGCAGTTCGGCTGGAAATACTTGGTAGCCATGCATGGGTTAAAAAGATTCGCAAGTCGCCTATGTCGCTAGCTATAAAAATATGAAGCTAATCCCTTTAGTCGAATCTGAAGATTCCACATCAGGAATCAATGCGTCATTTGCTTAAAAAATTAGTTGTGACCCTATATCAATAATGTAGCAGAAAAGTAGACCTCGGCGGGTTGCCTATTACGTAAATTACGGTGAGGGTTTTGTTCTCCCCTTTTTTTGGCATGAAGAAAAAGTTGGAGCGACGTTTTAGTGACCCATTCTTGAACTTCTGTCAACCTGAAAAAGTTGCATTTTTTGCCATGAGAAGCGCTCAGACTGAGGATAATTGCTTCAATAACAACATAAAGCAATAACAGATTGAGAATCACTCGATCAATACATTCCCTACATCCTTTAAAGGGCTCAACAACGTGGGAGAAATGAACCCCGCCCGATCAGCAATGTCTTCTTATGCGGCATTTCCAGCCTCCAGTAGAATCAAGACCTTCTCCACCTCCTCGTCCAGCCCAATGGGGGAATTCAGCCACCCTTTTAGAAGTTTTACTCTCCAGTTTAGTTGTCCTCTGACAAAATTTGGAACGGAGAACGTAAAGAGTTTGCTCGCACAACTGCCACATGTGCGTGAGAGGAAATTGAGGTGTCATTAAAAAATAATTTTATGGAAATGCATCAAATCATTTCCATACATGTTTTGTTATATTTTTTGTTGCCATTAAAGCAATTATGCTAAGTTTGAGCACTTTTCTAGAAAAGCTTGAATTTTTTTTAGATTTACGCAGCATATCTTATTCAGAACTTTCAAACTGGGTCGCAAATCATAATCTTGACTTCATCGTTTTCTCCTCTGCTTCCATAAGGCAGGAGAAGCATAACATGATGTACGAAATAGACAATACACTATGTACCTGGACAGTGGGCCGCACTTACTTCGCAGGTACCCGTTAAGAACAAAAAATAAGGCATTTCTCATCGGATGATTCCACAACACCATATTTATTACAGAAATATAAAGTGTCGTCTTTACAAGGATTGCTAACTCTGCGGAAAACGCAGCTGCGATAGATGAAGAAACACAGAGCAGCCCAAAAGTGCAAGGTGGAAAGTCGAGTTTGACCAAACTCGAAAATTCAAGTTTGAGGAGGAGTGAAGACCAAAATAGAATGCGAGTTTGGCGTCAACTTGCATCACACAGCTAAGACTTCCATGATGCCATTGCTACAGCACTGTGAGTACTGCCGCGCCAGGCAGCCCGTGCACAGCTTTCACGTTTAATGGCGATGCCTAGATTGCACACACCAACCTGGTGGAGAACACCGCCAAGGTGGCGGACGCCACTGGAGAATCCCCTGAGCAGTGGTATGAGGATATCTTACATTCTCGCTGCTAGCGAAGGGAATAAGAGAAGTGACCATGGAAGCGGTTGCATGCTTCTTTGCACAATGATTGCATTATTTTTCCTTTTTAATTTTAAACTTTCTTTATTCATCCAACACTTAAAAGATAGTAGGCGGGTGTGCCAAACTTGTTTGAGAAGAAAAAAAATGGTTTTTTTTATTTAATATGCACTATATTAATGCCACTATTCATTCAGAGATTTGGAAGGTATGGCCAAGAACACAATTTTGAATTCGAAACTTGATTCTTCTATCAAACTCGAACTTGAGCTCGACTTTTTGAAACTGTGACTGCTTGGAAGCAGTAGGAGGGCGCAATTTTTAACTACTCTGTCACACACACGACGAGAAACTTGTGTTAACACATAGAAATTGCCTCACTTGCCTGATCTTGAACCTCTCCACGAACAATTGATGACGAACAATATCGGTACCAACTAAAGTTGGCGACTTTGTGCCTGCGACTAAATAAACGAGTGCGTAAACATGTCCACACTGTTATTCTTGACGTTGTTATTCCACGCTTCATCTTGCCAAGTACGGATAAAAGAGTCACAAAGCGTGTCCTTTTTTTTCTCCACTGTCTCACGCGGCGTTGACACAGCCATAACGCGTCCAGTGCACGACTCTGCTCCCCCCACATTCTATCTCACATATAAGCGCACTTGCCGCGTCTTATATAGCACGTATAGAGATAGATGTCTTAAGTGCTGTAGAACAGCATAATGAGAGATACGTAGGCCATGAGACGGCGCTGCGGGCGGACTCTCTGGCGCAGGAGGGAGAGAGAGGCCAGTCTTAAGTGTACCTGAGCTCTTCACTGTCTGTCTCAGTGTGTAGCAATTTCTATACTGTGCAAATATGTACGCACACAAAGAGTTGTGAAGCACCTCAATGAAACGTTGGTGCCCGGAGTCGTCCACTTTGTCCCTGACAAGTGACACTGTAGGGTTGGTTGGTCATGTTTTATGGTTCCGCTTTTGGCGTTTTCTGGTGAAGATGACTTTGCACGGAGACTTTGGTGGTCAAGGCGGCAGTAAAAGTGCAAAAAATCGATGGGATGCCGTAAAAGCTCATTTCACTTTCTGCCGGGCGTTGCTTCACTCACCCATTTTTTTTCCTGCTCCCCACCCTACCCCTCCGTGGCCTTCCCATTTCGTCGCCGGATAAATAAATAAATGAGTGGTACAAAAGGTTTGCCAGACAAGTTTCCGGCACAATGCACGACTTGGCCATGACTCATTTCATCGAAGCTGACCAAAAGTGTGTCCATCCAAGTCACAGGACAACTTGCAAAAGCACCGCTGCTCATCCAACCGCAAATTGGTCTGCGAATTTCTAAGCCCGCCTCCCTCTCTCTGTCGATGTTGGCTTGGAATTTTTGTTTGGAGAGTTCGTTAACTCAGCATTCCACACAAGAGTCGTGCGCAGTATAACAAAGGAAACGCAGAAACGTCGAAGAGAAAAGAGAAGGGCATTGTTCAATCAACTTGGATCCAGCCATTCTTTTACATCCCACACACATAAAGAACTTTTTGGCCGGCTCGGCCCGGCGGCCGGGGAAATAGAGTCGTTATCTACCGCTGGGAATAGCGATAGAGTCTAAGAGGCTCCGCCCTTCTGCGCTCGTGCGCACGAGGGCGCACGCAGGCATCTTCCTCCTCTTCCTCCTCCTCCTCCTCCTCCTCCTCCTCCTCCTCCTCCTCCTCCTCCTCCATCCAGCGTCGTCGTCGTCGACGACGAC
>JAAUXU010019873.1_pt1 | contig 11901 bp, 9 predicted proteins | sample 7278151 | NCBI WGS metagenome assembly JAAUXU01 (sample SAMN14350113, study PRJNA611818) | marine sediment metagenome | isolation source: surface marine sediment (1.8m) | place: French Polynesia: Moorea | collected 2018-08 | reverse complement strand
GGGGACGGACCTTCGCTAGTTAACGAACTGGGTCATCCGAAGAAAAAATACTCCGAAGGTCCTAATTAAAATGGGGTTTTCTTTTCTAGGCCGATCGATCCAGCGATCGAAAAACGCTGAGTGCGTGTTTTGACAAACGGAAGGGGAAAAATCACTCAAAAAATAATCCTTGTTACATTTTTTTCTTTTAATATTTGCTTTAATCATATTGGAGGATTTTTTTTTGAAAGGAATATTTGGTCTTTTGCTTCCTCACGTTTTTTCGCACATATTTTGTATCCCTCTTCTTTGTGCGTGCCGCATACAAATGGTTCCTCCTCCTCCTCCTCTTTCCACCCCCATCCTAATTGGGGTCATCCAAACACATACAACCAACCAGTTCCCCCTTGGCGTATAAAGTATACATATATTCCGCTCATTTAATGAGGGGAGGGGAGCGAAGGTCAAAAAGTGGGGAATCGTGGCCATGAATTTTAAAACTGGAAAAAACGACGATTTGTGAAAAATTGGGTCATGATGCAGTTTAAAAAAATAAAACGTGTAACCTTTTGCGAAAGCATATATTTACGTGCAACGGTTGTGCTTTTGGCAAGGGGAAAAAACGAAACTCGACACCCGTGAAATGGGGTGCACGGAAAAAAAACGAGAAAGAAAAATGCGCTGCAAGCACATCGGATTGGCGGAAGTTATTTGCAAAATAGCAATTTAGTGCCACAAACAGGAAGGATTTCGATACAGTGGCTGGAAGAAGAAAGTAACGAGCTAATTGTCCGAAAGGAAACGTTCTTTATAGAGCAGCGAAACCCTTGAAATTCCATATGGGAGGCCAAAGTGCTGCTTGGGTGTGGGTTCTAAATTATAAATGCAGGTGCCATTGTTTCACCTCTGTCGGACCAAGCTGAGTCATTCAGTGGGCGGGACCCCCGTCTACTACGACAGGAAAGGAAAGGAAAGGAAAGGGGTTTTGTTTCCAATTTCGATTCCCGGCGGGGGGAGAAGAAGAAGAGGAAAAGGCTGTTGGAGGTGGTGGCAAAGCTGATTGTGCAGTGCAACAAAAACCGAAAAACAGCAATTAATCATACCAACTTCGAAAGAGTTACACTCTTTGGTAGTCCCAGTCCCAGTTTGATTTTTTGTAGAAAATTCACTTTTCTTTTTTTTTACGGTCCGTCAAACTGAGTGGCGGTGGCACCTTTAATTCGTTTTTCGCCCTCTCCCTTTCGCACACGGCGGGGGTGTCAAGAAATAGGGAACGGATATCGGACGCACGGAACAGACGTTTGGTTCGTTATGGAACCGAGAAATTGCGCGCTGGTCTCCAGGTGCGATGAATAATTGAGAGTCGGAAATACTACGGGAAAAGAAATGAGGTTCCTTCCGTCTGTAGAAAAAGGAAAAGAACAGTGAAGGCTCTGTCTGGCGTTCAAAGAGCAGGTGCTTGGATCGGGGAGTGTTTGAAGGCGGGGTTTGTTTTCCCATATTGCAAACGCGTTCAAAAAAGCAGAAGAGAAAGAATCCGAAATGCGAGATTTCCTAAGAGAGATAAAGAGTGATGCCAATTATCTTAGTTAGACATTTTTTGTGCGAAACAGATGTGACAGTGGAAGGAAAAAAGCCGCAGCGCTAAAAAAAATCAAATTTCCGTAGCTTTCTAAGGGAAACATGTTCATATGAGAAGTGTGTGTCTTTGAAGTTGCTAACGAAGCCAAAACACCAAAAGTAAAGTGGAAGATGGAAGAGGAGGAAAAGGAAAAGGAGGAGGAGGATGGAAGTCATGCGGAGAAGAGGAAAAGAGGAAGAAAAAGTCTAGATATGGGATATGGCAATGTGTCGGGATTTCGATTAATTAAAAAACAAAAACTATGCCAAAAGCTCTTCTTCCTCTTGTGAAATTCATATTTTGACAACTCGTTGAATCCCATTCCACCGCCCGGGCATATTTCATCTCCTCATATCCAAGCAGCCTCCGCCGGTCGGAATCCGATAATGTAGAATTCCTCCCCGTACACATTCGTCCCCACACCAATCCACTCACCCCGCTCTCCCATAAATCAGGAAAGGGGAAAAAAAGGTGCGGCGATGGTGGCATGAGGGCAGCTGCTTTTAAGGGAAAACGGGGCAAGGAAAAAAAGTTTTTTTTTACTTTCGCAGGTAAAACACGCGACAGCGAAGAAAGAATGTAGCTCATTCTTCATAGATATTTTTTCTGCAGACTTTTCGAAAAAAGGGGGAAAGGGGAAAATGTGTTGGGAGTGCTGGCTCATAATTTCTCCCACCCTCTTTTCTAGTAGTTCAGCAAGTTTACACGACGACCCCCCGTTTCCCCTCTCCTTTTCGCCATTTCCCCCTCCAAACACTAACAAGCACACTCGCGAAAAAGTTATCAGCACTTCTTGTAAGGGGGGAGAAAAAAAGAACATTAATTATTCCCATAGGAGAAGTGGAATGTTTTCCTCCCTCCTCTTAACATCATTTCCCATATAGGAGGAAATGGATTCGGATGCAATGCCTGCCGCTGCGTATGTTTTGCTTTAACAAGGGGGAGTCTGTGTGTCGGATGGAGGAAATAGGAACGGGAGATTATGTTGGGTGCCAAGAAGGGGTTCATTAAAAATGAGGAACATGATTCACCGCGATTCGCCGAAAAAGGATAAAAATATTCTAGCTTTACTAACTTTGAGGAATTCCGCACCGTCCGTTCCCCCGAAAAATCGTTCGCCATTAATGAAGCCGCCCTTCTTCTAACCTTCTCTGTAGTGATGAGGGATGAAAAATCGTTAAGATCGGCTTCGAAGCAATAATTAGGTCAAGTTGCGACATCACGACTCATCTTCCCACAAAAATTCATCGAAAAACTCGCTTAAAAATACTCCAATGTTGATGCTCTTGCTGTTCGCAAGGAGAAGCCAATTTATTCCCCATACTTTTTACTCAGCTTTTTTGCCCCCTGTCCTCAAGGTAGTTAGGTAACCCGAGTAGCATAGACTCCTTTTCAAGTTTTTCCCTCCATCCCCCGCGCCCTTGTTCTCCCTCTTATAATCGGATTATAGTCACTCTCTTCTTCCATGCAAGGCGGAGGAGGAGGAAGAGGGGGCCAACTAACGCATCACCTCACTCACCTGCCCTCCATCCTGTGTCCTATGTTGTAGTAGTATGACATTGCGGCATGCCCTGCTGGCATTACTATGAACATCGACAATATTTTACGGCAAATCAAAACCGAAATGTTTGAGAGCTGTAGTATTTTAACAATGCAATTGCTATATTCAAAAGACATCAAATAGTTCTTTCATTTATGCTTTCCAAAGGAGGGAAGCGACTTTTCAATGTGTTTGGTGATTTTAACACATAAAGTACGTCCTCTTCCAATCCCTCCTCCTCTTCTTCTCCTCCACTCAGGGGCTTCTAAGCCCCCGCCATCCCATATCCCTGTGTCTTTTTGCCTGCCTGCCTGCCTCACATGTGTCACTTTGCCGTACATGACAAAAAAAGAGAATACTTTTTTGTCATTGTTTAAAAAGAAATTCAGAGCGGGAAGCCCCTACGAAGCTCCAGAGAAAGAGAGAGAAGAGAGAGGTGCCAGAAGTTGATACCGAAAAATTGGTTCCGCTGTTTCACGCCGAATTATGCGGGGAAAAGGGAGGAGAAAAAGATACTTTCTAAAAAGAGCCCAACAGGGTGACAAAGACCCTTTTTTTCGCCAGGGAAATGTCTCACTTAAGGTCCAACCCAACCGACCTATGGTCAATCCATCTATTCCCCCTAAGAGATTTTACGAGGGGCACCTTAATTTTTGCCCCCACCACCCCTTGATGGAAGGGGATTTTGGCTTCTACCCCACCTTTTTTGCATCCCCCCCACCCCTCCCCCCTCCCCGAACCAACGGCCATCTGGATGGGGGGAGGGGTTTACGACATGTTCGGAGGGGGGTAAATTCGGCGGAAAGGATAGGGAGGGGGCTTGAAATCTGAGGAGGGGGTTCCCATCAAGTGTTGGTCAAAAAAGCTTTAAAAACGCTGACAAACGTCAGCAAAAAAATCAGGCCATATCCCAAAAAGCAATGTCAGGGCATCAAAGTTATTTCCTTTAGTCCTGTTATCAATTTTTGACCCGCATCTTTTTCGCGTCTTTGGTCTTTCTCTCTTCTTTCGATCGCCGCCAAAAGCTCAATAAAAAGATAAGGACGAAGGAAGAGGAGAACGGATCTTATAACGCGGAGGAGGAGGGGAAGGAGGAGAAAAGATCGCCCCGACGATGGAAAAAGAACTGTCGGTGGCTCCTCCGTCACGGTACGGGATTCAAACTTGTTTGTAAAAAATATTGTCTTTTTACAAATAACAAAGCCTACAAAAATACACATCGCTTTCCTTCAAAAATATATAATTTTTGAAGTTGGTGTATCTGTTTCCGTTTTCGGCTTCTCGGTTCGATCGGCTCTCGCCTTTTGCCTGTGCTTGATTTGACTTGGCAATCGCCCCTATCACGAGGAGGAGGGGGACGGAGGGAGGGAGGGCTTCGGATCTTATCTCGAAAGGTAGTCTCAAGCGACGGAATAGAAGAAGACGAAGAATAAAATATACGACCCACCCTCCTCCTCCCCAGTGAGAGCCGTGACCTGGAACCAGGAGTTGAGGGTTGGTTGCTCTGAGCTTTGTTGCAAAAAAAGGTTTCGGATGGCAATAAAAACTGTTGCAACTCTCGCAGAACGGCATTTCGCGAACGAAAATTCTCCACGGTCCCAGTTTTCGCTTCGAACAAGTTTTGCATCTGCTCTTACTTCTCTCCTCTATTCACAATTCTCTCTTTTTTCGTCACTTCCTCTCTTTTTCGCTACAGCCGAGCGAATATATGGGAAAACGATGAAAATTACGTATTCGGCGACTGCGCTTCGGCTATGGATCGATTTGGGGTGAGTCAGCGCAGTCAAGTGACTCTAGTGGAGTGAAAATTAACCCAAGGCGGAAGCGACGGAGGCGGAGGCACGAGAGTTGTTGGGCGGCGGCGGGAACAGCCCATTAGCGACAGAGCGGAATCGGGTAAAATCGCCAATTCAGACGTACATCAATTTGGCACAAAAATATTGGTCGAAAATGTGGGTGATTTCACAAAAAAATATGACTACTCTTTACAGAAGATGTTGCAAAAAAGATTTGGGTTGACTTTTGGTGACTTCTGATCCTGCCATTAATTCCATCTCGCTTCTCCTGTTACCAAATTCGATCAACAGACGACGACGCTCTCTTCCCCGCAAAAAAAGAGAGAGATACGAAAAGTCAATTTATGCATCCATCGTGGTGGCGTCACTCTAAGGGGGTTGAATATATCCGACATCGATACCACTCCTCCTCCCGATATATCGAAATAAGTGCCAGAGACACACTTTCCTTTCCCATACGGTGCTGGCAATTTTTACAACCCAACTTCGAATTTCGCCCTTTCTCGCCCCCTGTGTCACAAGTCATTACCCACAAAGAGCAATAATTTAAGTCCTGTTACACGACGGCAGGCAGCTGCCTAGGATTGCTCACCTCTTGCGCTTTGTAATTCATTTCTCTACCAACAACAAGGCAAAATCCCCCTTGATCATATAGGAAACAACGCTCCTCCCTCCCTCCCTCCCTTCCTCCATTGTCCGGCGTTCGGTCGGTCGGAGACGAGCGCACTCACCCCTCTTTCCCCTTCTATGACAAGCGCAAAAAAGCTTCTCCCCCCTTCTCCACATACCGCTTTGCTGTAGCGCCGCCGCCGCCGCACACACGCTCCTTCCTTCCTCTCCTCTCTCGTGTGGGATGCTGATATATCCACGATTCAGTCGAACCGAAGCCACACAAGGGAGAGCTTACTGTACAACTGTGTTGCTTCGTGTTTTTTAATAGGGAAAAGCGAGTCTGTCGATTTTTCAGTGGAATCTACCAAAAAAAAAGAAACGAGTTTTTTTCTCGTCTGTGTGTTGTCCGCTTTTGTGTGTGTCCGTTTTAATTGGATTGGAACTTCGGAAGATTCCAGCGGAGGAGGAGAGACTTTTTGGTGGGAGATTCTTATCGGGGTTGTCTTCGGACTTGCGAGAAGAAGTGGACAATTGGGGGACAGCTCTTCGTAGGAAGACGGAGTATAAATCCAAGATAAAAAGGTGAGATCAGACCCAGAGATATTTGAAGCCTGGAAAGCCCAATGAACTTTTAGTGGGGGGTAGAAGGAGAAAGAGGTTGTAATTTCCGCTAATATATCTGCTGGGTGGGGAAAAGACAGGACATTAGTTTTTGGGTAATGGATGGATGGATTCATCCCAGACTGACGGAAGTCGTCGCGTCAGAAATTTCCCCATTTTCTTGAGAGTTCTTTCGCCAATACTTAATTAGTCGTCTTCCTCTCTCCCCTCTTCTTTCGTCTCTTGTGGGAAGATAAGGGTTGGAGGAATGAGTTGGCAACAAACAGCTGTGAGAGGAGGAACAAGTCAAGTATTGCACCCCTCAGACGGAGAGAAAAAGCGTAAATAATTTTATAATTATTTGGGGGAAATGAGCTTTGCCCAGTTTGGGAATATTTTTCGACAGGCTAAAGTAAAGCTTGCACAAAACAGCATGCATACGAGCATAATTACATCAGTCCAAACCTTGCCCATTCCTCCCAAGCTTTGTCTGCGGGCGGTCCAAATACACCCACATTTTTACGCACGAGAAACTCTTTTCGTGTTTCCCAGAAATGTCAGTAAAAATTCACGTCAGGTATTGATCAAACTTTTCCATTTTTCCGTGCTTTTGTTTACGGTCAAAAAGGCTCTTTTTTGGCATTATTTCGTGGAAACCCGCACCAAATTCCCCCACACATGACATTCAGGAAAGAACCAACCGGAGCGTCAAGTTTCCCATATCCATCCCCCTGCCCAGAAAAAACCTCCCTCATTCCTTTAGGTCAGACCCAGTTTCAAATAACCATCCCTCCTTTTTTGATGTCCTTCGGATATATATATTCGGGAAACGAAACTGGAGGAGGAGGAAGACAAAGTTTTTTCCCCGGACCCCCTTAAAAGAGCATCAGGATAAAAAACCTTTACCCCCATGCATGGACAGAGGAGAGGAGGCTCGGGTGACATAAACAAAGAAGACGAGGAGTTTTTTGTCCTCGCAAAAGAGATTTTTCTTACACTTGACTTGAGTTTCACTAGAGAAAAAGAGTTTCCAATTAAAAATCCATTAGAAATCATCAACATGAAAGGAAAGATTTTTTTGAAGACGCTTTCTGTGGCATACTTTTATCTCCTTCCATTGTGCTCCAATTTTGGGCTCTCTGTTGCCTCTTTTCCCCCTTCTCCATCCTCAATTGCCCCTTTTGCTAAACAGAAAACTTTTTTGTGTTTCCGTTTGTTTACCGGGGGAGGAGGAAGAGGAGGATGGGGGTCTCGCTTGCTTTTGCATGCATGCCCAAAAAAATCTTGATGGGGACGGGTGGGTGATGTTCAGTCTAAATTTGGGTCGCAGCAAGCAGCAGCAACAGAGCACCCTTTGTCTTCCCGCAAAACTGCGAGAAAAAATAAAATCTCTCCGTCGTGAAAATTGGCCGAGCGAGCGAGGAGAAAGGAGAAAAGAGATGAGATGCCTCGGCGCACAAAACATTTGCGAAACGCAGAATTTGCCAAAACATACACACAAGAATTTTGTCCAAAAATAAGTTTTGCCCACTTCTCTGCCCAGAAATTAATATTTTCGTCCTGCTAAAGCAATTTCCCGCAAACTTTGCGTGTATGTGATTTACAGTCATGTTTTTACGGCGCCGACGGCGAATTCCTCCTCCTCCTTCCAACTTCTCATTAAGATCTCGCCCAGAGATGCAGAAAAAGAAGAAAGAAAAGAAAGAAACAGACCCACAGTCTCTCTTCTTTGCTTTAATTCGCCTCCTCTCCACTTCCTGCTGCTGCCAAACACTTTTCCCTCTCCCGCATCTCAAGAGAAAAAAAGAAATTCCTGAACCCAACAAAATAAAGAAAGCTACTTAAAAACGGAACTTTTCTTAACAAGACAAGGGACGACGACAAAAAGATTCCTATTTCCCGGACCATCTCTCAACAACAAAAAGCACAAACTCGTCTTTTGAGAGGATTCTGACCTCACCCTCCCATCTCTTACGAAAAACAGTGGCAAAAGAAAAGACTTTTCGTCAACCTACCCCCTACTCCCTCCTCAAAAAACCTAGCCTTCTCTCGCACTCCTTATTGTCATTCCTCATGTCCCATTTTTCACCGGCGCCGACCTACCCTGCTTTCCCCGGGAAAAAAGAAAAGGAAAAAGCCTCATAAAAGGTGAATTATTGCTCCGCCCGGTGCAAAAGCGAGGCTTTAACTGCTTTTTCTTCTTTTATCTCCTCAGCGTTCGTCACCCCTTTTGTTTTGCCACAAAAGTGCTTTTTCCAGCCCAAAGATATTTTCTTCCCCAAGAATCAAGCTCTTTAATGCACTCCAAGGAAAGAAAAGAAGAATGTTTCTTACCCCCACCCACCCCAAAAGTACGTAAAAGTGTCACAGGTCCCAATGTCCCAATGAGCTACTTAGCGAAAAGTGTTAGATTCACCACTGATTTGCCAAGTGAAATTTCGGAAAACTTTTGTGTGGGAAGCTTTGAGTTTTCTTGGGCAAATTCCTCACCTTCTACCTACCCCCCAAGAGAGAGAGGTGGGCTGGTGTTCAAAGTTGCTTTTTCCATTTGGACCCCGTCACTAGCGGATTCGGGCAGTTTGTCAACGGGGGCAAAAACTAACCCCCGCACACATTTCAGTTTCCCTTCTCCTCCGCGCAAGAAAAAAAAGAAAGAAAAGCTTTCTCTTTGCACCCGCAAAATAAGGGTGAAACATAGTGGGGGATGAGGGGGAAAGAAAAAATAGTTTTTTCCTTTCCCAACATTTTGGCCTGGCGGAATTTATCGGGGGGAAGGAGATATTTATGTCAACTCCGGGCAGGGGAGAGGAAAAATGGGAGGAAAGAAAAAGAAAGAAGTTTCCCACACCGACACTTTCAGGGGATTTTTTTTTGTGGATTATTTGGCAGATCCCGAGTTCTCACAATTTTCACACCGGTCGATCAGCGTCACAGCCCCTGTCACAACCAACATTTGGAGGCAACAAAAAAGTAGCCTAAAATATGCTCAGAAGAAAAACATTTGTTCCTTTTTTGCTCTTTTTTTCGGGAAAACTTTGCGTGTGTGTGTTTTAGGGGAGTCCATTTTCTTTTACCTTAAGGGTTGATGATGCATTATTTTCGCCCCTTCAAGCGAGATCCTCTTCTCTCTCTATTTTTGGCCAACCAACCTTTTACCCTTAAAAGTGAATGGACACATTTTTGCAGCGTCACGACACGAGATTTCCCAACTTTTATCTCGCACGCTGGAAAAACCACACAGACAGCAGATCGAGTTCCATCCCATTCACCGTTTTTCTTTTCTTTCCCAATTTTCTTTCCAGGTTCGCGGAGAAGAACAAAAGAGGAGAATCTTCCTGGAAATTTCTCGCCATGGACGAGGTGGGATAAAGGGGAGGCTTCGATTTCGCCGACCAAAGATGACGCAACATAGGACAATTGCGTCGGTGGCGTCGCCGCTGCTGCTGACGCTATTTTTTGCGTTATTTACGCCAGAGGTGGAGGCAACGAGGCAACACTATATACATTGGAACTCCTCCAACCCTATCTTCCGGATAGACAACACTGACCACATCATTGATGTCAACGTAGGCAACCACCCTCTTGAGTTTGACATGGCCAACCTCATCTGCCCCAAGTACTCGGCTGCCGAACAGCACTCGGGAAGGGAGATGGAGAAGTTTGTCATCTACAGTGTGAGCAAGGAGGAGTACGAGACATGCCGCATCACCAGCAGCAACCCGAGGAAGATCGCCGTGTGCGACCGCCCGGGCAAGCTCATGTACGTCTCCATCTCCTTCCGCTCATTCTCGCCCACCCCCGGCGGGATGGAGTTCAAGCCGGGCCATGACTACTACTTCATCTCCACCTCTGCCGACGGCGACCTGTGGAGGCGCAGCGGCGGAAAGTGCTCCTCGCACAACATGCGGCTCGTCTTCAAGGTGGCGGACAACAGCGAGCCGCCTCCGACCGTCGACGACGAAGTCTTGGGTCGGAACCCAGACTACAATGGCGACTATGTGTACCGCCCACCTCCTCTGGAAGAGGAGGAGGACTTGCAGGGCAATGGCCTGGAAGATTCCTCTTCCTCCTACTCCGGTCGGGGGCAGCGGGACTTCCAAAGCCGGAGAGGAGGAGGAGGAGGAGGCGGGGTAATTAAGCAGGAGGCCTCCAGGATGCAAGAGTCCTCCTATTCCTCCGCCTCCGCATTTGGGACGGAGAAGGCGACCCTGCTTTTGCTGTTGCTCCTCCCCCTCCTGTTAAGGAGGTGAAACGAGACTCTCTTTCGAGTGGGCGGAAGGAGGGAAAAGAAGAAAACGCTCCATAACTCTTGGAGAGGAAGATTCTTTTCCTCTTCCGTCGCCGTTGTGTTATCAGACTTTAGTGAGTGAAATGGGGGGAGGGAGGAACTCTCGGTGAATGGAGAGGAGGAACTGATTTCGTATCCAGAAGAAAAGAGACACATTTTGTGCCACACACAGTCAAAGAAGATTAAGAAAAAGTCAAGAAAAAGTATTATTCATGCTGAGTGAGAAACCTTTTACTTAAAAACCCGAGCGATATCCCAGCCCTTGCAAAAGTTTTTTTTTGTTCCGAGAAGAGTGCCATAGAGCTTTAAAATGTCGACCGACCCAGAATGTCCCTCAAAATGGACGCCGGGAAAATAAATTTCTTGGTTTTTACACCCGCATTTTTGTGCGTCGCTTGCGTGCGTGCCGAATGCGGAAGATTCACTGAGCCACAACGACCAACCGTTTTAACACTGTAATTTTAATCGTTCCGTCTTACGGGAAACGCCGTTACGCGAGTAGCGAAAATGGGGGCAGCATGAAACCATCAACATCAACACGGGAGGTCGAGGGAGGAGAAGTGAAATTTTTGCCCCGGCTTGATCCTTTTTTTCCCGTCTTCGCCTGCCAATCTTGCCGGACTATGATTCGCCAAATAAATTCTACAAAATAGGCTTCGGATTTTAGGGCTCAAATGACTTTGGCAAATTTCATACCTACCATGGCTGGCAAACGTATGTAGGGGAAGAAAGGTTTTCCCTTCCTTTTCGCCCTACAAGTTAAGGAAACGCCCCAAAAACATTTTCTTAGATGGATTGCTGCTGCCTAGAAATCGGTTTGGGCGGGAGGGGAGGAAGGAAGGATGTTGATGATGTTGCCTTCGCTTTTCGAGAAGGAAAATCTTCGCTGCCTCTACACATGTTTTGCCACATACGTATATAATGTCGTGTGAGAAAAAACGGTATCTGATGTGGGAGAGGGTGTGTGTGTGTTGTTGAGAAAAGGAATTTCGAACCATTTTTTCGGAGGAAAAACCAAGTCGTCGCGGCAGCCTAATCCATCATGTAGACAAGCAAATTTTCCGTTTTGTGTTGTTGGCAACGGAGATACGTCGTATTTGCTCCCAGGAGGTAGGGGGATATTTTTTTTGGAGCTGCTGCTGCGGTGTGGCATTTCCGCGCTGTCGTACACACACCGCTTTCCCGTACATACAGGATGGTAAATAAATAACAAAACGAGCGGTGCAGCTGCAGAAAAAAAATCAGTACAATAGCAACAACATGGAGGAAAACGGAAAAACTCTCTACATCACCCAAACCAAAAACCAAAGCTCAATCAAAATCACAGAGCGGAGAGAGAGAGAGAGAGAGACGGGGGAAAACACAGTCTGCGTTATAAGTCGAATTAGCCCGAAGTAAATTGCCGCCCTGTCACGGCGCAATTTTGATGAATTACATTTCTCTCCTCCCGTCTCTTTTCCTTTTG
>JAAUXU010182299.1_pt1 | contig 11903 bp, 15 predicted proteins | sample 7278151 | NCBI WGS metagenome assembly JAAUXU01 (sample SAMN14350113, study PRJNA611818) | marine sediment metagenome | isolation source: surface marine sediment (1.8m) | place: French Polynesia: Moorea | collected 2018-08 | reverse complement strand
GTCTTGCCATAGATAGCTCTGGCCAAAGCTGGTACTGTACAGCTATTTCCAAGAGGCTGACCTTTTAGCATTGCACGGCCATCTATGGTCTGTGTAATGTGGTAAAAGGAAAGTTTGGACTGTAGTAGGTCGCCATGAGCGCCCATTTCTCCTAGTTCTAGCCATGTTCAAAGATGAGACACAAAGAGTAGGTGTTACTCTTAAGGCTGCCCTTTATTGACTGACTACTACTGGGCTAGGAGCCCCTCAGCTGACCGGCTGCATGGTCAGCTGTGTCTTCCAGCCGACTTCCTCATGGCTGGCTCCCTTCCTGCTGGCATGGTGTTGCTGCCATGCATGGATGGGTCAGGAGCCCCTTTCAGCTGACTGGCCGCATGGTCAGCTGGTCTCTTCAGCTGACTTCCTGTCGACTGACTTCCCAGGCGTGGCTGGCTTCCTTCCTGTTGGCATGGTAGGTAAGCCAGGCCCTAATTCTGTACAGTCTACCTCTATATCAGTCTACTGGATACAAGCTAAAGTGGCCTAAGACTGGAGGCACATTACAACCTATAAGATACGCCTGGTTTACAGCTAACAATGATGACTACATTATGTACAATGTGTGTTGGTAGTGGCGGCATGCTTCACTTGCCTCCCCAGGGGCTTGCCCTGAGAACTGAGCATGGCCGCGGGATCCGGTTAGGGTGCTGGACGTGAAGGTCGACCATTAGTTAGTGGCAGTACCTCTGCCCCAGAATGTGGGGCAGTGGCGCCCCTGAACGAGAACAATCCGGTATCGTTGGGGCCCTCGGATTCAGCCTGCCAGGCAGAAGCGGTGGGGTAGAGCGTAGTTTTGGTTGTGCTGTCGGAGGTGCTGTTGAGGGTGGATGTCGCAGTGCGAGGTCCCCTGAGAAGCTCCTCTCTTTCCTGGGGCCCTTCGGATCTGATGTCGTGGAGAGTCTTCTGGACAGTTTGACGGATAAGGGTGATGGGGATAGCTAGGATCGTAAAGGCCATACCGAAGAGAGCCGGAATGAGCCACCAACCGAAGCCTCTGGTCCTGTACACTATATACACCCTAACTGCGCAGGCCGCCAATCCTTGGATAATGGCGATACACATTCCTATACCTACAATCCAGGGCCAAGCCTTCCCTATAGCTGGGATCAAAAAGGAGATCCTGGCGATTGCTCCTTCCTCTATTTCTTCCCTAATATGGTTGGAAAAAGATGCCCCGAACTGTAGGACTCTGTCGGGATCTTGTTTGCCGTTGGTAGCCCCGTGGAAGGAGGACAAGGCCCCTTGGGCCTCCCGTGAGTGAGCTACTAACTCCGCTATCCGATGGCTTTCTAGTTGCTTGGCTGAATAGACACTACCCCCAATCCCTCTAGTGAAACCCTCATCGACAAAGTGGTGACTAGCTACCTTAAGCCGGGTGGGGGGTTTGCAAGTGGTAGAGTGTGGTGTGGCGCACTACCATTCGCCATCTAAGAACCAACGTGCAGGTGTGATGGTGTCACAGGGGATGACTGTGGCGTAGTCGCTGAGGATGTAAGTAATAGGGTCGGCGAACTTGTGGGTCCCATTATGCAAGATGGGAATTTCTTGAGTCCAGTTCCGGTAGTCCGTCCTTAATACGGGCACCAGTTCGCATTTGGTGACATAGGCCACTGATCCTGCCACAGTGACTCGGTGTCCCGGCCCTACTAGGTTGTTGAGCGCATGACGGTTGCCCCCACGTGACAGGATGGCTAGGGCGTTTTCCAAGACCCTCCTCTCAAGCTTGCATAGGTCCTGCTGTATTATGGCAAACCTGTTGTACATCCGAAGGTTGGTGGAAAGGTGTGCATGGCCAAGCTGGGTTTGTTGTCGGATGAGGTCTGGGGAGTACTTGGCCTTAAATTGGAACTCCCTGGCTATGTCACAGGTGTGGAGAACGCAGGCCATCAGGTCATCTATTTGTGTGGCGTAGCATTGGACTCTGCAGACTGGCCTGGGGAATCTCAACACGAGACCGGTGTAGCGGGTTTCTTCAGGTCAGTCGGTTTTTCCCACACTGTTGTCCAACATAACTATGATTTCTCCGAGCAATCCCGTCTTGCCTTCCTTCTTTCTATATTCATGGAGCCTGGCTAGCCCTAAGTAGACCTCGGATACTGAGTTGGTGCAGTTTTATTCTGTCACGTCCCATATGAAAGTCCCCATGTGTCTGTCGAAGACGTGGCCATCTGAGAATCGGCCCCTTATCCCCCCATCCAGAATAACCTGTTCTAGTGCTGGTGAGTATCGGGCATAGGTTTTCTCAATGTCGGCTTCTAGGCTAGTTTGCTCGTACCCATGAAAGGCTTTTCCTTCTGTGACAAAGTGTTCTCTCTCGCATGTTCCATCTGTGTGGAGGAACCCATGACTGAAGAACGTGGTGGTTAGTCTTTTCCCATGGCCCAAGTTGAACCTCTTCCCGTTCAGTGTGAGTATTCCCTGTTCATTGGCTTCCCGGCATTCGTGGGGTGTCAGTGTGACTGCTTTCTTGTGGGCCACGATGTGTGTCCCATATGTCAGACTATCAAATCCACATTGGGTGACCCTGATGGTTACCGTTACATTGCATTGGAAGGCTTCTATCTGAGTGTACCTTTGGACCTGCAGCAGTTGGAGACTCACATTCCTAGGCTCTTTATAATCTCTTTCCGGGTCTGAGCAAGGTTCGGGTTCTAATAAGGATATGGGTTCATAGTGGGCCGCATTGTTGTCGCAGTTGTAGACTTGTAATCCTGAGGAAGTGGCCATGGATGAAAGGAGAGTGAGGGTGAATGTTGCTCGGTGTACGTCCATGTTGTGGTTGTGTTGTTGGCTCTAGAATTATTTGTAATTGTCTTTCTGTTAGAAATTTTTCATTCTTTTATTCCCCTTGGCTTCCCCTGCCCTGTGGAAAATTTATGTTTTTATTTGTGTAACCTGGAATTGGGGATGAAGGGCGAAGTATGTACATAAGCGAGAGAAAAAAAATTTGGATAGAGAGGAGAATGTGAAACCAGATTGCTCAGTTAAAGAGGTTGTGGTCCCTGTGGATCGTAGTTGGGGTCAGCCTCGGGGTCGTCTCTGTAAGTGAGGCAAGTGCTGGAGTCGCTGGCAGTTGTGGAAGCCAACGGCGGTGGAGATGGTGGTGATTCGTCGGAAAGGTGCGGTGCAGATTCTCTGCTGCTGGGCAGCGGTGGATAAGAAGTAGAAGAATCATCTAAGGGTAGAGGTCGTAATTTCAATGGGTGAGGTGTTAGAAAGGGGGTTCGTCCCCTGGCCGTGCTTTGGTCTCTTGGTGATCCGGGGGGATGCTGTCGTTGGTTACCAGCTGGGTTTGCAAAGAATCGTATTTGATCCTGTGAAAGGGGCATTAGTGGTACATATGGTATCCAACTATCAGTTGGTGCCGTTGCCCCTTCTGTGTCGGTTGGAAGATCTGTGGTACAGGTGAGGTGCCTCTTGGTAGGGGTGCCAGAAGGTGGTTGTCCCTGCAGGATTGGTGGTAGAGGTGGAGTCGTTGGGGGCTGCACCGGAGTTGGCGGGGGCAGTGGTATGTATTCCACAAATTCGTCATCATCCACATCGATCTCATGTTCATGATTCAGTGGGGTGGGATCCGTCTCATTGTCCCTGTATGGTTTTATTCGGTCAATAGAGACAACCTTGGTACCTGTGATCTTTGTTTTGTGAATCCAACTGGGGTGTGGTGCGACTATTAGGAGGGTTTCGCTGTTGTCGGGTTTGGTGCAGATGACCCATAGTCCCATCCAGTACGTGGTTAGTTTCTTTGGTACGCCGACCTTGCTGGAGGGGGTAAACAGCCATTCCTTGGACCCTGTCTCTAGGGTTTTCCTGTCTCTATGGTATTGCCGCCTCTGCCTGATCACTGCTTTTGCCAGGTTGGCCCTTGCATTCTTTTGGGCCATGGCAATCTTCTGTCGTAGCACTCGATGATATTCGGCCATGGACGTAGGGTCGTGTCCCAGTGGTTCTGGTGGTGCCCCGAAGAGTTTATTGATGGGGGTAGAGCATTCTCGGCCGAATAGGATTTGGTATGGGGCGAGTCCTGTTGAGCGGCCAGGTGCAGTGCGTAGGGCGAAAAGGGCCTCTGGTAGTGCATCCTCCCATGCGTGCAGGTCACCGAGGTCGCTAGTAAGAGCTCGGAGAATTTGGTAAAGGTCCCTATGCATTCTCTCAACCTGGCCGTTTGCCTTAGGGTTGTAACCCGTGGTATCAGTGATTTGTATCCCCAATTCTTTTCCGAGGTTTTTTAAGAACCCAGAAGTAAATTGACGCCCCTGGTCTGAGTGGATTGCCTCTGGGTAGCCATATCGCATGAATATTTCTTTCTCTAGGGTTGTGGCCACTGACTTGGCGTTGGCTTTCTGGAGGGGAAAGGCCTCAGGCCATTTAGAAAATGAGTCCCTGCATGTTAGAATCCAAGTGGCGCCGGATCGTCGACTGGCATTCAAGGGTCCTACGAAGTCGATGTGGATCCGTTGGAATGGGTATCCCGTTGATGGTGAGACAAGGGTGTGTCTTTGGTTCTGTTGTTTCTGGTCCTTCTTTTGGCATGTTTTACATGTGTCGATTAATTGTTCTACTTCCAATCTCATTCTCGGGAAGAATACCTTCCTTTTTAATCTCTGGATGGTCGTGTGTCGCCCCATGTGCCCTCCTGCCCTATGGGCTAGTTTGATTGTTGGTTCTATCAGGTCCGTGGGGATGCGAGGAACTGTTATTGGTGGTTTCAAATCATCTGCCAGTAATTGTCTTCTGATAATTCCAGACTAAACCTATAAGGTACTACTGAGTACAAGCTACGCACAGGCCTAGTGGCGGGTATTGTCCTAGCAATACATCGGTACCCTATACTGTGCTGTGGCGTCCATGTGTCTGTAATCACAATCTACGTTATGGTGAAGGCCGCATGCTTCACAGTTATTGTTATGACTCCTTGTTACCTCGTTTATCCCTCCTTCTGCTTTCCGGGTCTGCTCTCTCTGCTTCACCCCCTCTGCTCAAGGCATCTGCACTGCCGTGTCTGCTGCCAGCTCTATGTTCCACTTCGAAGTCATAGTCAGCCAGGGTGTGGAGCCATCGCTCGACGATTGCACCTCGGGGTTCCATGGTCCACACCGCTCACAGGGCAGAGTTGTCGGTTCTCCATTTGAACCTCCTGAACTGTAAGTAGTAACGGTATTTCTCCATCCATACCATACCGGCGTAGAGTTCCCCTTTTGTTGCTGGACAGTTGGCTTGGTGGCTGTTGAGTTTCTTGGATCTGTAGGCTATGACAATCTCTTTTCTGTCCTGGAGTTGGCTCAGGATCCCTGCGATCTGGGACTTGCAAAAGTCTGTATCTAGTATGAAGGGTCCTGCTTTGGGTCTGTGGAAATAGGGAAAACCCAGTACGGGAGCTTGGGTGAGGGCTGTCTTCAAGTTTTGGAAAGCTTGCTTCATTTCCTGGATTACCTGTAGAGGTTTCTTCTCTGCCTCTTTATCTGTCTTTCCCATGACATCCGTCCATGGTTTGGCGACCCTGGCGTAGTTCTTGATATGTTGCCTATAGTAGCCCGTGATACCCAAGAAAGCTCTTGCCTCTGTCTTGAAGGTTGGGACGGCCCATTCCTTAATGGCTTTGATGTATGAGTCCACTGGTCGAATCCCGTCCTGACTCACGGTGTGACCTAGGTAGGTGATTTCTGAAGCGAAGAAATTGCATTTGTGGGAGGCTAGTTTAAGACCGGCAGCCCTGTAAGCTTGTAAGGTCCTCCTGAGGTTGTCGAAGTGCTGTCGGAGGCCCTTGCTGTGCACCACTCCGTCATCTAGAAAACTGATTGCGACCGAGGGGGGGATATCCCTCAGCACCTTTTCCACCAGGCAGCAATATGAGGCCGACCCATTGGTTACTCCAAAGCCTAACCTTTTCTGTTGGAATGTGCCAAACGGGGTGGCGAAGGTGGTCTTTTCCCGGTCCTCAGGGTGGATATCTATACAGTGGAAGGCCCCGGCCATGTCTACTCCACTGAAGATGTCGCTACCGGCAAGTCAGGCGATGGTGTCTTGTACTGTGGGCATGGGCCAGCTATCCTTCTTTGTGACTTCATTCAACCTTCTCCAATCGATGCACCAGCGAATCTTCCCCCCTTTCTTTTTAGCAGCTACCAGATTGGAGCTCCAGGGACTGTCTGCGGGCTCGATGACATCGTGTTTGAGCCATTCGTCGAGTTGTTTCCTGAGGGCAGGTTCGAGGGCAGGATTAATAGGACGGTCCCTACATTTGATGGGATGATCCGGTGCTGGAGGAGGTGTGTATGTCCGTAGGAACCGTCATGGGAGAACAAGTCTCAGAATTCGAGAAGGAGGTCTGTGGCGTGGTCGAGGTCCTGGCTGCTTTTTAGGCAGGGTTTATCCTTTAAAGAGAAGGCGGACATAAGCCATTGTCTTTTCTCCTCCCTTGTGCTGTGTTGTGTGTTGGGCATCCCATGGCTCATTGGGTTATTGGATCGGCCCTCCCAAGCTTCCGCTTCCTTGGAAGTCTTCACGAAGTTGCAGATATACTCCTCCTTTCTGCTCTTCCTGGTTGCAGGTTGTTTGAGGACACAGATTAGTCCTGGGTTGTCCCTCAGGTCCTCCTCATCCTTGGTGGTAGTTCTGAAGTGCCCCAGGGGGGCACCAGAGTTGATGGTAGCCACAGAGTCTGTAGAGTTGATTATGGGGAAGGTGAAGTGGCCCTCGTCATTGGTGGACACTAGGGCTGAGATGCTAGAATATAACCCTTTTTGGTTGAGTTGGTCCTCGAATTCAAAACAGCCCTCCCCCGCGAGGGCCTGATGACTTCCCACATCAGGGACCAATGCGTGGACCATGGGTGCAGTGTGTGCCGGTATTGTTTGTGACCCTTTCCTTGGCAAATACTGGGCTCTGGGGAAGGCAAGGAACGACTTCATTAGTTAGAGGTACTTCTTGGCCTGCTATTTTAAGGCAGTCCCGGGTGTGCAAATGGTCCCAGCCTTTGGCCTTAAGCCATGGTCCCGAGATGTTTAGGGCTCTTACTACGGCTGGTTGGAAGGTGAAGCATTGCCCTGTTGATTGGATCTTGAGTTGGAGTGCTTTCCTGACCTCACCTAGCACCTTCATCTTGGCTCCCTGTTTGGCTGTGGATACTGATGTTTGTTTGAGTGGTCTGAGGTCCTTCGGACTTAGACCCAGCTGTTTGGCAAACCCCTCTGATATAACGCTTCTCCATAGATTTCCCGAATCGATGAGGGCCCCACATGGTTGGTCCTGCACAAATATAGGAAGGAATTATTTGTATTCCCAGAGTGAGACCTCCTCAATTGATGAGATGATGGGTAGGGCCTTTTCTGGTTGCTTGTTGGTCTGCCGGGATACCGTGTTTCCGGGTCCTGGCCTTAGTCGTTTCCCGACAGCTCGCTCCCTTGGCTCATCTCTTTGTCATCCCAATCTCTGCAGCTACTGGAAATAGAGTTAATGGTTCGCCCTCTGCTAGTCTTCCTGTCGTAGGAGCCTCTGTCCCTGTATTTCCTGCGTGCCTTCTTCCACTCGGATGCTGGCTGCTGCTGGACCGTCGGTCCCTCCAATCCAAGTGTCTCCGGTCTCTGTTCCTACTCATGAAGGTGCGGAATTGCTTCAGGTCGGGACACTGGTTCATCCTGTGTCCATGCCTGTCACATATATAGCAGTTACCGGTTGCCTGGATTGCTTGGATGTTTGCAGTAGCTTGGTCCGCATCCAGGCTTTGCACTGCTCCAGCCCCCACTGCAGAGGCTAAGACCCGCCGCCCCGCTGCTACGTTGAGGGCCTGTGTCCCGGCATCTTGGAACATATCAGGCCTGGCTTCCCATGTCCCCGACTTGGTGTAAGGGCAAGCGATGCCCAATATGAAAGCGTCTATGAGGTCCCTGTTTGTTTCTGCCTGAGCCGGGGTGAGGTGTGGATGGGCCCTCATGAAGATGGATCGGATGCGGCCCTGCCATTTTTGCATGTCCTCGTCCAGCTCCTGTTTTGCGTCTTTCAGCATAACCCGGACCATGTCGGAGTCTGCCGGTGGGATCAGCCTCCCTTTGATTTGGTCCAAGAGGTCTTGGATCGGCGGCAAGTCCATGTCTGGTATGGCTGGGGACAGTTGGATGTCCCTGATTATATCCTTAGCCTCCCCGGCTATACGGATGGCCATCTCCTGGCATGCTCTTCGGTTTCCCCAACTGTTTACCACTAGCACTGTCTCGAATTGTTCTCTCCATGTCCTCCATTCCCTGTATCCGGTGGACTCCAAGAGGGGGACCTTGGCACTGTTGCCGGGGTTGCCCCTGACCCCGGCTATCAGGTCTCTTAGTTGGTCTTGGGTGAGGTCGATGTTGCCTCGTGCCATAGCCATGATGGTTGCTTGCTGATGCTATACTCTAAGTTGCCACTTAGTCTGAAGTCAAGTAGTAGGTCTGAACCCTCTGGAGTTTTTGGTGCAACTGATGCCTGCTCCTCTGGTTCTCTCTCTTATATACTCTCTCTGTGCCTGCTGTTTGTTACTTCTGGTATTTACAACGTATTTTCTGTTTGCAGCTCAATCTCAGGTGCCATCCTTCAGCTTTGTACTCAATGGTTCTGTTATTGCATTCCTGTCCCTTAATGGTCTCTTTGGCATAGCTGGCTCAATCCCTCACCTGTTGTTATTCCTCTGACCTGCTTCCTGGCCACCCCGGTCCATGGTTTCCCTCATGGCCACCGGGTCCCCAGTCGGCTCCCTCGCCAACGTGGCCTCGCCTGCGGTCATCTTGCCGTTCCCAGGCAGCCCTCTGGTCCGTGCTGGATCACCATCGTGGTCCCAGGAGGTTGTCTGCGTCCCTCGCTTCGGCCATGGAGAGCCGCCTGTCGCCGCCGCTATCAAGGTACTGTGCGAATCTCCTCGTCCTTTCAATAGTGTCCTCCACATCTGCATCTATTGTCTCCACCCCTTCTAGGGAAGAAATCCCTAGCAAGAAAGAGATGTCAGTATGAGTGAAGTCCAGCATGGAAAGATGATGCAAAAGAACAGGAAGCGGTAGAGGACGTGGGAGGATGAATACCCGGTGAAAGGAGCCGTCCAGTTCCCTGTGTTGGGAAGGTATTCCACCCAAGGAGGGGTGCACTCCAAGAGGTGTTCGGGTGGAACAAAAATGTAAAATGTGAGCCAGGAAAGGGGGTTGCGATCGTTTAGGAAGTTCAGAGGGGGATCATGGCCAAGGTCTGGGTCGAATAGGGGTCTGTAGTCCGCAAAAAGTTGCCAATCAGCTGTGAGGGCGGCCAAATCATGGTCGAAGGAGCGGTTGTCAAACCAGAGGTCGTATTCATCATCCGGGAGCCACTGGCGGCAAATGAGGATGGGTTCGGTCGTCAGTAGTGGCGTTGGGGTCCGGGTCGCTGTTGCAAGGGTCAATCCGCATGTCCAAAACTATCTCTGTCTCGGTCTCTGATTCTGACTCCGTCCCCGGATCCGTGGCCGTCTCATAGGAAAAGGGCATGGTCACGGAGTCTGTGTCTGTGTCCGTGTCTGTGTCTGTGGTGAAGAAGTCCGTGTCTGAGTCTGCGGCCGGGTCCGCGGCGGCCGGGTCTGCGGCGGCCGGTCCGGTAGGTAAGCCAGGCCCTAATTCTGTACAGTCTACCTCTATATCAGTCTACCGGATACAAGCTAAAGTGACCTAAGACTGGAGGCACATTATAAGCTATAAGATACGCCTGGTTTACAGCTAACAATGATGACTACATTATGTACAATGTGCGTTGGTGGTGGCGGCATGCTTCAGGACCTTGATTTGGACCTCGAATTCAGCCTCAAAATGGCCTCAAATGTAAGGTGTGGCGGGATCAGTTTCAAGCTTGTGATGTGTAGCATCTGCTGACCAAGTTTGGTGACAATCGGTGCAGCGGTTGGTGCGGCCATAGACTGACAGGCAGACCTACACCCATACACAAAGGCACACAGACACCCACACACACCAATACACACACACACATACACAAATCTACCGGGTTCTCAGGACATGCAATATTTTGGGATCTCAGGACACATTTGCACTAACTTTAAATTGATTTTACGGCTATTCTGACGCATGAAGCATAATCAAAAAATTTTTTTTCATACTCCTTGAATTTTTCCCAAACATTTTCACAGACTGCTTTTTCACTACCTCTCAGGTAACATCTTGTGTCATGTTGGGACATATGTGGGCCTGCTTTTCAGTCGTGCCTGTACAGGTGTAACAAATTAGGTTCTCAGGACAAGGCAACAACAGCAATACCTGGGAAAATTGGGACAAAGAGGACCACTGCCATATGAGGAACTTGAAACTTCAGGCATATTAGGACTTATGAACTACTGGCATCTTGGAACATGAGGGCATCTGGTACATTAGGACATCAGCACTGTTGGAATTTTGGGACATGGGGGCATTGGGTACATTAGGATTATTTATTTCTCTCTTCACATATTCAGGACATTTCTTATTCTCTTCACATATTCAGGACATTTCTTATTCTCTTCACATATTCAGGACATTTGTTATTCTCATCAATATTCAGGACATTTCTTTTTCTTGTCATATAATTTACAACATTTTGTTATATCAACATTTCTTTCTTTGCTTCTTCTCATTCTTTGAGTCTCTTTTTTCACTTTATCTTGAGAAATTTCCTTCCTTTTCTCTCCTTGAATCCTACTATATACTATACTTTTGACCTTTTTCCATTCCCAGTCATCATTTGGATGTTCTTCCAAGAACTGTTCACGTTGCTCTTTGTTGGGAACTCTTTTTTGGGCTATTGAAGCCTTGAAGTAGTTTTACATTACATCTCGGTCTTCCCTCTTTGTCTCCCTTCTTTTCTTCATGACAGGCTCTTCCTTCAGGATCTTCCTGATATTCATGGTGTTCTTCTTCATTGTCATAATCTTTCTGACCTCCTTTGTCTTTTTGATTTCCTTCTATCCAACCTTCCTGGTCTTTCTGATCTCCTACTATCCAACCTTCCTGATCATGCTCTTCTCCAGTTTGACCCCCTCTAACTCTTGGGATTTCTCCTTCAGGTACGTCTTCTTCTAGTGGCACCTCCAGTGACATTTCCGCAATGCTTTTTCCTTGGTACTGGTGCAGTTGACCTTTTTCGGAGGCAATCAAGAGCTTACTTATCTTGCTCAGCTCTATCACATTTGAGGGCAGTCTGAAAAAATCCTTGTGTACCTGAAGGTCGTGACCAAGGTGTCTGGCCAACCACTCTTGCTCTTCAGGTCCAAGTGAAAGAACCTGACATGTGGTAGCCAGATACTTCCTCAGATTTGTGGACCTAATGAGCTCTGGGTTGGACAGTTCCAAGGACTTTGTAAATTCATTGATGGCATTCCAGCCTGGTAAATGAGAATCTTTTCTCCCTGGTAGTGTAAAGAAGAAAGGATTTTCTTCTTTAATTTTGAGATGGCTCCTCTTTTTAACAAGGAGATCCATAGCAGCCTTTGCATCTGGGGGAATCAGGCAGGGTACGTGACGTCCTTGTTTGCCCTTTATCTTGATCAATGTCTTAGTCTCGGACAGCTTCTTCTCAATGTCTGACAGAGAGTCAAAAAGTTCTTTGTTAATCTCTTGGCGTGAGGATGTCACCTCAATGTATGTTTCCAACAACATCTTCAATTGCTCCCCACCATGCCTTTTATTAAAGAGAATCAATTGTGCTAGCACAGCAGTTGCCAAATGGCAATACTAAGTTACTACAGTAACTTAGACCCCTTGTAGTACAGTACAGTAGACCCCTTAAGAGTGACGTCAGGTCACTCTTAAGGGGTGCCCACCACCACTTTTATTAAAGAGAATCAATTGTGCTAGCACAGCAGTTGCCAAATGGCAATACTAAGTTAC
>JAAUXU010150584.1_pt1 | contig 11903 bp, 14 predicted proteins | sample 7278151 | NCBI WGS metagenome assembly JAAUXU01 (sample SAMN14350113, study PRJNA611818) | marine sediment metagenome | isolation source: surface marine sediment (1.8m) | place: French Polynesia: Moorea | collected 2018-08 | reverse complement strand
AGCTACTCTTTTCTCCTTGGTTCGGGCACTGAACACTTAATTGATTGCTGATAAGCTCACTGTAAAAAATTAATAAATGCTTATTATCCCCCCCCCCCCTTTTATCTCACTATTTCATATATGCGACTTAAATTGTAGGTGAAGCTTGATTCAGTTTAATCAGGCCGAGTCAAATTTCTCAACATAACAAAATAAAAACTAAACTGGGTTCGGCTCGAATTTTGTAATTCGAAATCAATCCCTATCATACTCGTACGATGTTTTGGTTGTCCTTCAATCGAGGGGCCCGACGTAGATAGCTGCTCACACAAGTGGCAGATGGCGGTAAATGGCTGACGGTTTTTTTTCATCTTTTGCCCCTTGACGAGGAAATATACGGACAACAGAAAAAACAATTTTCACTCCTGTGCGTCAATCAACCCTAGCCCACCCGAGATGACCCCCGAGTTGTTGGGGGCCCCCGTCAGAGGGTGGTCTTGCGGCTGCGGCGTGGGCGCTGCATGCTGACTGCGACGTCTGCCTTACGTACGTTTTGCAGTCTGCTGCTCCCCTCTGCGTGACCGCGACTGCTCAGCTGCTGGGGATGACTGTGATGCTTTTCAAGCTTGAGCTTCAAGCTTGAGCTTCGAGCTTGAGCTTTGTTGCTTCTTTGAGGGGGGAGAGCCTGGAGAAAGCTGAACTTGGTTTGAAACGTGACCTTCTGTCTTGGAGGTGATGGCTTTTGGAATACTGAGCAAGCTTGGTGCAGAGCCTGGCTTGGGTTCACCTCTACGCCTACTTCAGGTTCATAGTTCAACAGAGTAGGGCAGTTAAGGTCCGTCAAGCGCAAGGAAGAAACTGCGAAAACAAAAGAGAAAAAGGCGTCGAAGTGCTGAAGTCCTAAAGTCCACAGAGATCACAGCTGGGGCGAGAGTGACACTGGTCAAAGGTAAGCACGATGAGCTCTCAACTCCAGGCTATAAGGACACAGTCATTGGCCTCTCCTCAGTCGAAACAAAGTACAGTCCACGTTCGATGTAGTGAAGATTCCAGATTAACGCGTCATGTACCGAGTACTTTTCGCGATTGACCCTTTTGTAACATAAGAGTCTTTGATGTTGTAAAGAACCTCGATGTAGAAAGGCCACCCCTCGATTCACCCTATCGAAGGTTGACTGCATGAAAACATCGGCCTCTCGTGGCCCGTTCCGTGCTCACCACTGACGAGTAGACGTTCAGGGCCTCTTTGGGGCTGACTGACAGCAAGTGTAGCAGGAGAAAGGACTGAATCTTACAAGGATAAAGAACCGAGTTGCCCTCCTGGAGGATCTCCGAAATCTTTGTTCGGACATTCGAGAAATCGCCGCCAGAAGCCATGTGAGTCACGCCACTCCTGTGACGTCACAAGAAGTCTCTTCCCCGATGCAGCGTTCACGTTCACCTGGAGTTACTCTGGCCAAGTCTTTGCCTGGCAACAGGAGTTCGCAAGGGTTGACTAACAGAAAAAGGAGCTCGTCTTTTGCAGCCTGTGCTGCGATTTCTCTGCTCCTCTTTGTTATTGCGAGCAGATTTGCGCACTTGTGTCTTGTTTTCAGTCTCCGACCGGTCTTAGCTGACTTGAAGCTGCTGCTGCTTCTTCTCCGGAAGACGTCACGTGTGTGTCTTGTTTAAATTGAGAGACTTTGGTTGCTGAGAGTTCAGTTGTCTTCCTCGCCTCAGCTCGTGTAGACCCATCTGTTGTCGACGGTAAGCAGAGAGAGAAAGAGAGAAAGAGAGAAGCTTGCCAAGAAGATGCACATGTGCATGGTGTGCAGATCGGGTTACCTCGGCCACAGTGACACTGTCAACGATTGCAGCTTTGTGACATGCACAGTACACGAGATCTTGATCAGTTTCAGGAGTGAAGGAGAAGGATGAGCTTTATAACGAACTCGCTGATCCGGCCGATCCAACAATGGTACAGCGAGATCAACTCGGCCACGTTAACTGGGGCCATCGACGTCGTCGTCATCGAGCAGGAAGACGGATCGTTCGTCTCCTCGCCCTTTCACGTCAGATTCGGGAAGCTCGGCGTCCTCAAAGCTAGGGAAAAGATTGTAAGGGCTTGCAAGTCGTTCGATACATCTGTGTCTCTACGGCTAAATGCGCTATGAATACTAAAAGCAACCTTATGTGGTATGAAATGCATTTAATGTTACTTTGTGCTTGAACTTACCTCTTCCATCTTCTGCTCAGACGAGGCTGCTTTAAGTAAAGCACTTGTTTCATGATCTCTGCCGGCTGCGTATCATGCATCTTTCTTTCACCCTATTAAAGGTTGACATAGAGATCAACGATGAGCCCGTTGACATCCACATGAAGCTGGATGAGTTCGGAGCCGCCTTCTTCGTGGAAGATGTCTGTGACGATGAAGACGATCGCATCCCTCCAGAACTCGCAACCAGTCCCATCCCTGGAGGGACTCCAGCGGACTACAAAAGTAGTTCTTCGGTCAACAGGTCTCTCCTGGAGGAATTCAACGCGGTTGAGAAGAACGAGGAGAGCGACGGCGAGGCCAAAGATAAGAGGTTACAAGACCACAAGACCAAGTTCAACCGCAAAAAGCGCAAGCGTCGTCAGCAGTATCAACGCCACTCGCGTGGAGGCTCCAAGTCTTCGCTCAAGGATCTTACTGGTGGATGCGAGGACAGCAACAGTTCTTCGTCCAACTCTGGCGAGGCACACGAGAGCCGAGCAACCACTGGGGTGGCAGCATCTGCTGCTACCCCTGCTGCCACCTTCACTCTGGGGGACGACGGTGAGAACGACGGCGACCTCGACGATGACGACAATGAAAGCACGCCCATGAATTCCCTCGTCTCGTCCACGCCATTAACAAAGACAAACACCAGATCGGACCAAGAGGTCATGATGACGCAGAGTCAGACCTCAGTGAAGAGCAGCGAGAGCGGGGAGCAAAGCTTCCTGCTTTCTCGATTGGGCGATGACCCAATCGAACAGATTCTGGAGACGCAAGAGAAATTGGAAGAGAAGCAGCAAATGCTGAAGAAACCGCCTCTTAACAGCTACTACAGCGAGCCGGAGATGACTCCCGTGACTTCGCCACTAGGCTCGAGGCCGGGATCGCCAGTGTTGTCAGATACAGAGTTCGAGACCAAACGCCAGTTGTCCACAACAGACATGAAGTCCCCTTCAGATCAAGAGAAGCAGCAGAATTGGGAGTGGGGTCAACTGCCTAGTTCTTCAGGTGGCGGTGACGGGTCCAAGAAGGACGAAGAAGAGTCCGGTGAGGCTGCGATCGGGAGCAAGGAAGAGGTCAAGGACAAACAGCGATCGAGTGCGTGGAGATTCTCGTTCTGGAAGTCCCGAAGGACTGACGAAAATAGGGACGGAGTGTACCTGGACGATCTCAAAGGTGACGACGAGGAGATGATGGCCATTTACCTTGGATCAGCGAAGCAGATGGCGGCAACTGGAGGAAGCAGCAGCGGTGGCGGGTTGACAGCACCCACTGCCGCCTCCGTGGATGACGACGCTGAGTCCGGAAACGGGCCTTCACTTCCCATGAGCCCGCACTCGGTGGAAGGAGCCATCGGGGGCATTGTAGCCCCCAACGACGACGACAGGAACTTTGCAAAGTGAGTTTTCAGCAGATCTCAATGTGCGTACGATGCCGGGGAATGCACTCAATGATGTGATCATCATTCCCCTTTAGGGTCCTGCCTGAGGTGTCCCTGTCCTTGTGTGGCGGCTTGGGCGGCAGCGAGTTCTCGTCTCTGCTGTTTGAGCAGTCTTTGCTCTCCTACGACGACTTTGCCATGCGCTTGCAGAACGGTGAGGACTTGTTCGCCAATCCCGACTTGGTTGTCAGACTGGGCGAGCAGTACTACACTTGGTCCTCTGCTTGTCCGATCATCATGTCAGCAGTGTTGTACGGGCGAGCCCTCCCCTCCGACCTCGTCAAGGTAGATGGACCGGCAAAGGTGACCTCGCACGAGCACCAAAGTGGTCTTGCTTTTGTCCTCATACTTGTAACGACTACTTCGCACAGGTGATCAGCGCATCCTACCAAGAGGCAAAGGAACCGACTCAGGTTTCTCCCCCGACTAGTGGGGGCAAGAAGACTTCTTCCTGGTGGCCATTTGGATCTAGGAGAGGCGAGGAAGAGGAGGGGGAGGCAGGAGCAATTTTGCTTCAACAGCAAGAACAACAAGAACAACAGCAGCAACAAGAACAACAACAGGGCGGCGAAGAAAGTGGGACGTTACTAGAAGTAAGAAAAACGTGCATTTACTTTTCTTGTGTTCTCGAGTGACACTGTGTTTAAGGTCAAGGAGGCGTTGAGAGAATCTTCCGAGACTGTGAAGGTGGAGGTGAAGTCCGCGACTCCGGAGCCGCCGGTGCAAAAGCAGAGCTCCTCTGAGGGCGACTCCGACCCTGACCTGCGCCAGCTCAGCAAGAGCAATAATAGTGCACGGAAGTACAAGAAGACCCTGAGGCTGTCTTCACATGAAATCGTGAGTACCACCTTGAATTGAATTGTATCATCATGCTAGCAACAAGTCCTGCGGCGGATCTCTGAATATTGTCTGGTCTTGTTCCACACAAACAGAAACGTCTGAATCTGAAGCCCGGAGCCAACGAAGCCCAGTTCAGCGTGACGACTGCGTATCAGGGTACCTCTCGGTGCAAGTGCCACATTTACTGGTGGAGATCCACGGACAAGGTTGTCGTCTCGGACATCGACGGCACTATCACCAAGTCCGACGTGCTCGGCCACGTCCTCCCCATCATCGGTCGAGACTGGGCACAGTCGGGGGTCGCGTCACTATTCACTAAAATTGCCTCAAACGGTTACCACATTGCGTACTTGTCCGCCAGGTGAGACAAAATTATTTTTATTGACCTTTATTACTGGAGACTCCACTCTTAGGTTGTGGGATCATTGAACTTAGTCCTCCTCCGTATAGCGACTATTATGTTATATATGATACTAGCAGAGTACTTCGGGCTTGGGCCGGGATATAAAAGGCCGAAGATATGCGAGATTGCGTATCCGTGATCCGGCCGGGCCAGCCATCGGCCCGGCCCGGTTTGTAAATCTTAGTTCACCACTACTTCTAAGTCTGAAAGGAGGTCACTTAACGTCACAAATTGAAACAATTCACAAACTCAAAATCTTTTATCACAATTTTTAACCTCAGACGACCTCGAAGGTCAAATCAAGAGGGTCTGCATAGCTGCAATACTAAAAAAGTTACGATGGACTCATCTCGGTGCAGGAGTGAATGATCCCATGTAGTGGAAAGCAAATGTATGTAGTAATTATTTGAGTCCAAATCGCCGGCGCCGCCCTAAATATTCACTGTTACCCGGAATGGAGAGATTACTTGAATTACTTAGGCTTCAAGCCTTCCAACGGTGTAGAAAGTGTCCTTGTAGCTGCAATATTAAAAAAGTTCTACTTTTTGTTTTTCATTTTAGTCCCTTTCAGTCATTTTGATTATTGTCGCAAGTTTGTTTACGTACAGCCCATGCACGCATGCACGTATGAAGAGTGTTACAACGTTTCTGAAGATAAGATATTACTTTGAACCCATGATTTCCGCAAATCTGCTAGGACGGTCAATTCTAAACGCAGTTGTACATTCCCATTTGTATTCAGCATATAGATGTTCCTTTTTTGTATACAGGGCGATCGGGCAGGCGAGCGTGACCAAGGACTACTTGGCCTCTGTGAGACAAGGTGACGTCGCCCTACCCGACGGGCCGCTGTTCCTCAACCCTACGTCTCTGGTCAACGCGTTTCATCGAGAGGTGATCGAGAAGAAGCCCGAAAAGTTCAAGATCGCCTGCCTCCGGGACATCCAGAAGCTGTTCCCGGACGAGCGAAATCCGTTCTACGCCGGATATGGAAACAGAGTGAACGTGAGTGCTTCTTCGTGGAAGAGGATTCTGTCGGTGATATCCAAGTCTTGTTTCAGGACGTCTTCGCTTACCGGTCTGTGGGCATCCCTATCTCTCGCATCTTCACCATCAACTCCAAGGGCGAACTCCGGCATGAGCTCACTCAGACATTTCAGACCTCGTGAGTGTGCAAAGGAGTCGTTTCTTTTCATTACTCATACCCACCTGAGCAGGCAGAAGTACTACAGTACGAGGGTAGCTCGTTCAGACAAAGTCACAGTAGGTCACTTGCCAAATCTTCCCTGAAAATGTCACTCCACCTTGTGGGACTTCCAGAAAAGTCTCTTCGTTACCAAGGAAAGTTCCCCAAAATCCCTTGAGTACGATGAGGATAAGTTGGAAGGAATTTGAAGTTGGCCAGGGCATAATCTATCGTGCTGTTTCTCCCTGGGTCTCAACAATGTCTCGGCACTCTTGTAGCTACGCGGATCACAGCAACGACGTAGACCGATTCTACCCTCCGGTCTCGCTACACCGCTCTCTGGCGGCCGCGATGAGGAAGCGGCCGCTGCAGCGGCCACAGCCATTGCAGCTGCTGCAGTTGCTACAGCCGCAACAGCCACAGCACAGCAGCCGCAGCCGCAGCACAAAATTGCACACTTTTTCCATTCCGGCTGCGATTCCGCGTTCTTGGTCTCGCAGCCCAAGGCGAAGAGGCTCAGATTTCAACGATTCCTGGTCCCTCGAGCGTGATCCATCTCCTCCCCCGGATCATGGATATTTGGATCAAGAGGAAGAGATGTTTCATTTTTCCTCCGAGGGCTCGACCAATGAAGATATCTCCATTCATGAGGCTGGCGGCGACGACGACGACGACGACATTAGTGAGGCCTCGACCGCCTATGACGACGCCCTGGGCAGCAGGAAAACGTCAACAGTAAGACGACATAACTGAACAAGTCGTCGTCGTCGCCTCCCTCTCTAACTTCACCTTGAGCTCGATCACTGGGCTGTTTTCCTCTGCTAACGAAAGCCTTTTGCAAACCAGTCTGCATCGTGTGGCTTTGCTGCTGTCCTTTAGACTACCTCGTGGGTCACCGTTTGCTCTTCCCTCTCCTTCAGCTATGTATGAGTGAACACGGGTACAGATACAAAAAGGCAACATTATTATCGCATCATTAGACACCCCTGGAAGATGTATGCAGGAATTCCTTCAAGAGTTTCCTTGAGAAACAAGAGGAGCTGCGAGAGGAATCATACCTTGCATGATATCGCCTCCCCTTTGATGAAATTTACGCAAATTCCCGCACTGAGGAGGGAATTCTCACCTTCTAATGGGTGTTATAATGTTGCAGTATCAAACATCCCATGTAAGGGAAATAATTCCTTTTCCAGGAATGGTAAAAAGTTGCTTCTTTAAGAGTTCTGACAAACAGTGTATTATACGAGACGAGAGTAAGACAGAAGTGACATATCGTATTTTTTCTCTTCTGTTTTAGGTACGACTGTCAGAGCTCGATTGTTGACCACCTGTTTCCTCCTCTGATCCGGGACGACTTGGGCTTTGACAGCCCCGTCAACATTCAGGAGTTCTCGTCCTTCGCCTACTGGAGAGAGCCCATTCCAGATTTGGAAGAGGATGAAAAAAGAGCAGCAGAAGAAAACGACACTGGAGGAGTTGATCAACCGACGAACATTGTCAGATCAAAGTGAAAGAAAAAAGGAAAGGCTGTGCAACTTACTGCGTCCTAGTGATGAAACCAATCGAAAAGACCCTCTTCTTCTTCTTCTTGAATTCCCATGTAAAACAACAGCTTCTTAGATTTTGTTATGCTTCCGTTCGTGTGTGAAGGAGTTACTGAAAATGAGCATTTTTATACATGTTTAGTTAAATTGTCAGCATGAAGAAGATCAACTTCGTTGTTTCATTAATATTGAAATAGAAAATCTTGCCTACTAACGGGTGTCTGCTCTCGTTATCAGTCAGTCGTTGTTTCTGGGCGGGTCACCCATTTTTTGACATGCGGGGGAGCGTTCATTTCCCCAGAGACTGGACACAGCTGCCCAAGGAGGGAAACTCGTTTTTCTTTCTTCTCAGTAGATCTTGAGCAGTTTTCACCATGACCAAGACGACGACGATTCTTCTGCCCATTTTTCTGACCTGCGTCGTGCTCTCAGCCTCGGCCAAGCACCGAGTGGGCGCGGGAGGCCCGTTCAGGGGGATGTTCCACACCTACGAGAAGCTCCCCACAGACAAGAATGTCACAGGTGAGTTGAGGCACGTAGAAAAGTGGGCAAGTTGGGGGCCCCCGAGAGTCAATCAAGACTCGCGGCTGTCTACAGGAGCCTGCAGATGAATCCGGAAGTCTCGCCGACGACAAGACTAAGGAAGCAGTTTACCGACTCATTTCAGCACAGTTGGACCATGCGGTAGAAAATGACCTAATGCAGTTGCTACCTCTGTGGTTAGTCACGAAAAATCCCGGACTATCCCGCAACACCCTGTACTTGTGACCTTTTATTTCTCAGGCGATCCCTTGTTTCTGACGCCCCTGATCAAGGCTGGAAACGTCTCCAGAGCTCGATCTCTGGCAGTTGTGAAGGGGAAGCTCGGCGAGATCGCGCTCAGCTACTCTGGCTACCTCACGGTGAACAAAGCGTCTTGCAAGTCAAATCTCTTTTTCTGGTACTTTCCTGCTAAGGTAAGTCTGAACCTAAATCCAAGTATTTAGATATCCTGAAGCAGCAGTTGTCAGTGCCTATACTTTTTACACATATTGTTAAGCTTAATATATTGACTTTTTATTACAAAAAAGTCAACATAGGAAACAACAGGAAGAGCCAAACATGCGTCTGTGTCAACAAAGAATATAACTTGGGAGGAGATAGGAGGAAGCTCGATGGGGGGGGGGGGGTGATGGGGGGGACCCCCTAAGGATTTTTTTTCTTAGGTTGACCCTGAGAAGACTATCAATAACAGCCCAAGCAGCAAACTGCTGCAGCTCACCAGCAACTTAATAACGTTGCTTATATAATATAACGTTTGGTCTGTTTCAGTTTAACTCCGCCTCTGCCCCCCTGCTTCTTTGGCTGCAGGGCGGCCCAGGCGGCACCTCCATGTTCGGCTTGTTTGTAGAGCACGGGCCCTTCGCGGTGGACGAGAACTTGAACCTCGTCCCCAGAACCCACGCGTGGTCTCTCACGCACAACGTCCTCTACATCGACAACCCCGTGGGAACAGGTAGCGGCGTCATCACGCGAGAAGTTGCACAACACCTTGGAGATGCACTTTACACTTCTCTCCCTTTAGGGTTCAGCTTCACCGGCTTGGACGAATGCTACGCCCGAGACGAGTCTGCGGTGGCCTCCGACCTCTACGAGGCCCTCATCCAGTTCTTCACCCTCTTCCCGAACTTGCGGAAGAATGACTTTTTCGTCACTGGCGAATCTTACGCTGGCAAATATGTCCCGGCCATCGCCTACAAAATCCACACAGCCAATCCCAAGGCCAAGCTCAAGATCAATCTCCAGGTAGTCCTATCTCTCTTGTACGAAATCGAACCAAGTTTTGACGCACCAGTCGAAATCAGAGAGTTAATTTTTGTTATGAGTATTTAAGTTATCAGCAAAGAAAGAATCGGGCGTTACAAATTAACAATTGTAAATCTCCGTGATTGCTACTTACGAATCAAGGGACTGGCAATTGGAGACGGACTTTGTGACCCAGTGACCATGACGAACTACGGTGACTTTTTGTTCGGCATCGGCCTCATCGACGAGGAAGACAGGGACTACTTCAAGAAGGTCTCCCAGATGCAGGTGGACCTCATCAAGAAGAAGCAATGGGTTAAGGCGTTCCAGGTATGACTCTGCCGAAGATCTTTTTTTTCTTTTACCGACTCATTGTGTACCGTTTAAACTAAGGTCTTTGATGACTTGTTGAATGGCGACCTCAGTAACCACCCGTCCTATTTCGCCAACGCCACTGGGTTCAACTACTACTTCAACTACCTGAAGACGGAAGCGCCCAAGGAGTTTGGCTACTACAACGCATTCCTGCAGCTCAACGAGACAAGGTGACCACGAGAAATTGTCAGAGTATATTCCCAATACCGTCATGTCACTATTAATAGCCGCGACTCAAAAAAATATTCGCAGTCGAATGTTCCCAGTCCCAGTATTAACGATATAATACGGCGCAGGTGTGGATGATACCATTGTCTGGCACAACCTCAGCTTCATTGAAGGTTTCAGTGATGCTCGTGCAGTCCGCGGACAAGCAGGATGGGCCCAGGGGCTCAGCTATTCTTTTTTGCCATTGACGTGTGTATATCAAAAGTGATATCCAAGGCAGTCAAGCTCAAAAATTGTGTAAATTCTGTCACGTGAAGCACACGTACGAGAGGAAAGGAAGAATAGGGATAACGCGACGTCAACCAAGCCGGACCCCACGTACATTATGCATGTGACAATGGCATTTGACCTTTACTAAGTGACTGTGACTTATCTCGTAGGAAACATCTTCACGTAGGGAATCTGACGTTCAACGACGGCCTCGCCGTGGAGAAGCACCTCATGGCGGACATGATGAAGTCAGTCAAACCGTGGATTGAGGTGCTCATCGAAAAATACAGGTGAAACAAATGATTTTTTTTTTTTAAGTACTAAAATGAGCTGCTCCTTGTGTTCACAGAGTGCTGATTTATAACGGTCAGCTGGACGTGATCATAGCATGGCCCTTGACTGAGAACTTCATCACGTCCATGAAATGGAGTGGGGCGAAGAAATATCTCAAGGCTGAGCGAACCAAATGGTATATTATATTCGTCATGCGATACATCTTTAAGAACTTTTCCATTTGTGAGGGTGATCGGTTTTGTTCTACAGTTCCTATAAAATGTGACAACTGTTCTTTTTTTTTCTTGCTTTCTCGAACAGAGCTGGCATTGAAGGATATGCTGAACTTGACCTAAATGTAGTCGGAAATGAAACGTAAAGTGCTCTTTCTGTGACCTGAAATTACCTGCGTCTCTACATACGAGCATGTTTCTCCCCTTCCAGGAGGGTCGGTGGCCAACTGGCCGGCTACGTCAAGAAGGTCGGGAAGCTCACGCAGGTGCTGGTGCGCAACGCCGGCCACATGGTGCCCTTCGACCAGCCCAAGTGGGCGTTTGACCTCATCAGCAGATTCACCGCCGGCAAGAACCATTGACGTGGCTTCAACACATGACTGCTTTTGCGAATCACGACAGCTTCTCCTCAGTGAAGACATAAAGCAAAATGACGCTGTTTGAACTTTAAACATAGTGAATTGATAGGCAGAAGAGGCCCAGGTGACTTGAGTGCACGATCCGAAAGTAACAATGGCAGAGACTCGATTCCTGACAAGAGCCTCTTCAAGTCGACGTCCATTGTTTTCTCAACGCTGTCATTCTTGTCACGTCCTGTTCAAGTTGACTGACAAGATTTCCGCGCAAGACTTAATGTGTGTACTGTAGTGGATGTCGTTGGACTGCACACCTGCTAGACAGATTTTCTCCCAATCAAAGGGTTAGGTTATGTTGCACTTGAAACACACGCTCACTACTCGTGGATACTGAGGCCGCCGCCAGCCTCGACGAGGCCCCGGGAAAAAAAAAGAAACCACCCGGATAGAACTCCGAAGCTTTCACCCGCACAATGAGTCAATGCTGAGAGTTCTAAACTGGCGCGATTCCTCTGGCTGTGCCAAAGGCTGCACATGCAATTCTTTGCTGAGAGAGAACCCCTAACATCAGCAGTTGGCAAAGCTCAGAGCGACGTCGCTCACGTGCTTGGAAAGAGACGTCCGGAGGTGGCAGACACCGGCCTGATCAGCTCACTCGTTTGGGATTGAACCGCAAGTCCAAAAAATTGCAAAGGTTTTGCGAAGTCGTCTTCGTCTTCGTCTTCGTCTTCGTCTTCGTCTTCGTCTTCGTCTTCGTCTTCGTCTTCGTCTTCGTCTTCGTCTTCGTCTTCGTCTTCGTCTTCGTCTTCGT
>JAAUXU010137035.1_pt1 | contig 11908 bp, 14 predicted proteins | sample 7278151 | NCBI WGS metagenome assembly JAAUXU01 (sample SAMN14350113, study PRJNA611818) | marine sediment metagenome | isolation source: surface marine sediment (1.8m) | place: French Polynesia: Moorea | collected 2018-08 | reverse complement strand
GCCTTCTATAGAGAAGGAGTCAGTTGAAGTGGACAGTGAGCTGGATAAACCCAGCAAGCCCAACTGGGGCTTGACCTGTCAACTGGCAGCCCGCCCGCTGCCATCACTTCCACGAGCTGTGGGAAGAGCAGGAGTGTCTGGATCAATCAGTTCCAAAAGTAACAACAAAAATAGTGCATGGTGAGGTTGAGGCTCATGGACAGCGTGAAGTACGTGGTGGACGAGGGGAACTTATAGAATTCTCCCGAGCAAAGCCGGGTGCAGGTTCAGCTAGTCGGAAATATTACTTTTCATGAGCAGTTTTCCTCCTCGAATTACTTTTTTTATGCTCCTGCTTGCACTCACCAGTTGGACAGAAAAGCTCAAGTACAGGGGTAGATTGCTTCAGAATAGTGACACAAATAAAAAATGACTCTTGCAATAATACAATGTTGACATTTCTGGACAGCATGCTTGCTATTAAGGACAACAATCTGGACAGCATGAAATGTCAACATTGTCCTCAGTAGAGGTCGAGACATCTAAGTCGACATCATTTTTTTTATCGAAGTGTCACCCAGTTGCTCTCTTTTGGTAACTTCACAGAATCTAGCAACCTCTCCCACTGAACACGGTTTTTTGCGAGCTGATGCATAGTGCAAGAGGACCCAGGGAGTGAATCCCCCGGAAGTGGGAGTGGGGGGGGGGTCAGGATTGCCCCATGAAAATTTCAGGCAATTTTATTAACTTTTACCTCCTCAAAAAGCCAAATTTAAGCATCATTTGCATGCCATCCTCTAGTTAGTCTTCTCTTGAGGACTGTAGCATCAAAATGGGCGGCCTTGGCAGAGAACCACTGTACTCAACATTGTGTCCAAGTAGCACATCTACATTTTCCACATCCAAATTCCTCCTCGACATGTTTCAGTACAGAGCATGAAGTAATATCATGCTCTAGGAAGATCTTCGTGGGAAGGACTGTGTATACAGTGCTGGCCATAATGATAGCCGCGGCAGAAAAATGGGCAGTTATGTAAGTACACTTAAGATTGTGAGCTGCCTCTTGTTGAGATTGTGGGACACCTCCAATGAGTGATAATGAGCACTGAAAGTCCTAGGGAAAGACTGTGTGTTTATACTACTAGGTAAAAAAACTGATTTGGGTGATTTTTTGCCTGGCCATGATAGCCGCACCGCAAAAATGAAATTTTGGCCCAGAAAAGATGTAAAGATGAGCGAGAGTGAGAGCAAGAGCAAGGGACCAGAAAAAACCTTTCTGTACAGGGTGCATTCATGTACTCATGAGCAAGAGAGAACAGAAAATCCTTGCTCCTCAGTGTGATCAAGTGCACTCACTCTGTGTTCAGTTATGGGATGAGCAAGAGCTCTCACACAATTTGAGAGGGGAAGGATAACTGAACTGCCACGCTCTGGACAATCATTTTGTGCCATTGGGAGAGCCCTGAGAAGGAGCAACAAAGTTGTCTGCAACTTTCTCAATGATCCTGAGCAGTATGATACAAAGCATTCTCCTGGGTGCCCTCTCAAATGCACACAACATGATGAGCATGCCATCAGAAGAGCTGTCCGTGCATGCTCAGGAGCTTCCTCCACCAACATCAAGCACTCCACAGCTGTCACCATTGCTCCAAGGTCCATCCGGAGGTTCCTCAACAGCAAGAACATCAAGAGGAGGAAATGCCTACAGCATCCAGGATTGACAGCTTGCAACAAAGAAGCATGCTTGGATTTTGCACAGGAAACACAGCATGGACAGAGTGCTGGAAGCAGGTCCTCTTCTCTGATGAGAAAAAATTTAATCTAGATGGTCCTGATGGCTTCCAGTATTACTGGCATGATCCAGAACTGCCACAGGAGATTTTTTCCAAGAGGGCATCAGGTGGTGGCAATGTCATGGTCTGGGGAGCTTTCGGTTATGGTGGCAAAATGGAACTCCAGGTCATTGACAGGCATCTCAATGCCACTGGCTATCAGCATCTCCTTGAAAATGCTGATCTTGTGGGTGAGGGACCTCACATCTGTGGCAGAGATCATGGAGGCAATTGTGGTGGCAATCATGGCAATCATGGCAATCACGGCAATCGTGGCAATCACGGCAATTGTGGCCATCAAGGCAACCATGGCAATCTTGGTGGCAATCGTGGCAAAGACCAGGAACCTGGGACATGGCTGTTCCAGCAGGACAATGCACCAATCCATTCTGCCCATTCCACAATAAGGTGGTTTGCCAGGAACAATGTTGACATTCTTGGTTGGCCATCGTGTAGTCCCAATCTCAATCCCATGGAGAATATCTAGGGGTGGCTTGCCAGGAATGTCTACTCTGCCAGGTGCCAGTTCCAGAGCATTGATGCTCTTCATGATCTTTGAGTCCTGGGCTTTCATCCCAGAATCTCTGCTGCATACTCTCATTGATTCTATGCCAAAGTGCATCTTTGATGTCATTCATAACAGTGGGGGTGCCACCAAGTACTAAATAAACTCAGTCTCGCTGTTTTCTGCCATTTCTGGGTCAAAATTTCATTTTTGAGGTGCAGCCAATTTTTCATTTTTGAGGTGCGGCTATCATTTTTTTAACCTAGTAGTATAAACACACAGTCTTTCCCTAGGACTTTCAGTGCTCATTATCACTCAGTGGAGGTGTGTCACAATCTCAGCAAGAGGCAGCTCACAATCTTGAGTGTACTCACAGAACTGCCCATTTTTCTGCTGCGGCTATCATTATGGCCAGCACTGTACATGAACTGTGATGATTATGAGATAGCAAACCTTTTGTGGTCCGCAAGGCATCAAGTGACAGCATCCACTTTTGCTTTGATTTAGGATTTTATTTTTCCATACAAAAGCTCCCCATACAAGCTTCCATACAAGCGCTCCCCGAATGTGACTTTTTTCTGAAATTGATCTGCCAGGGCCAAATGTGATGCATTTCTTTCCGCTTAAGGGAGATAACTCTAAATTGGTGCTGTTGAAAGTATAGGATGAATGCCGACACTCCATATTTGCATGATATTTGGCCGCTAAATATCCATTTACCGCGATACGATGTTTCTCTTCACACGAATGCATGTCTTTCATTGGAGAATGAACTGTATTTTCTAGCGTAATTGTACTTTCAGGAGAGCAAAGACGAAATGTTGAATAAATTGACGTTGACGGCCTTCGTAGTATGTGTATTGAGACTTGACTGTTCTACATTTGTGAGTGTATCTTAATTATTTGATCTTCCATCTGACCAGCGTAGAGTCTCCAGTTTTCTTCCTCCCTCCGACGCCCACTAAGTAGATCTCGTCAAAGACAAACCTTAGCGCTCTTACCTAAAATTATATACCAATATGCCGTAGAATGTAATAACATAAGTATAATTCTTCAGGGGCCTGAGGAGTTGACGCAAAGACATATGAAAAAGACCATTGATCTCCTCCAGGCTACATAAGGCACACTCGGTTGACTGCCGGGATTAATTTACCTCTCCTGTCCAGGCCTTTTTCTCCCTGAATTCCGCCCTCGGGGTTGGACAAGGAGCCCTGAACAGTCTGACGAAGCCGTCGCTGTCACCCGCCGCCACGAAGGAGCCACCGCTACTAAGTGCTGCTGCTGTCACCTCGGAGTCGTCATTGCTGTAATTGGCGTTGTTCCAAGCGCCTGCCATGTAAAAGGCCAGGGGGCAAGTGGCAGAAGGCCACTCTTCGTCCCTAGAACAAGTTCATTGTATATCGGTCGTGCACTGACGCAAGGCCGACCACGCTAGTCCCGAATAATTGTACAGTACGGTAATGCCGCAGTGCAATCAAGGTTTACCTTGCTTCCTCAGCGTCTGATTCTACTCTGGCCTTCCTCACGTCCCAGTGGGTGAGGTCAAAGTCCGAGGTGAGGGTGCGGACAAAGTTGCCGCTCTTGCTGAAGTCTGCGCAGCGGATGTTTTCGGGTGGACCTAGAAGGGTCACGAATGAGTACGTGCGCAACACGTAATACCATTTTCCATTTTTCTCTACTGTTGACAAGATGGGATTTTACCTCCGATTTTCACGTGACGCCTTAATCCAGCGCCTTTTCTCAGAACCGCGTAGATGAACACCGTCCCACTGTCGGTGGCCACCGCGAGCGCATTGCCGTCAGGAGAAAAGACTACAGCGACCAAAGCGCTGCCTCCAGTCTTCACGGTGGTGGCATGAGCGCCGTTGTCGCCGTTTAAAGACACCTGCAAGTTGTCGTCACCTATGCTGCTTTAGTGAAACTTTGACCCGCATTCTATAGACGCTGTGCAGTGTAGACGGATGTGATCCTACACCCATGGTGCGTACAACAGTGTGACGTTTACCAAGTGTCCGTCGTCAGCACCCACGACCACGAAATTGCCTCCTGGATGGTAATCGGCGCACAGGCACCTTGTGGGGACCGTGAGCTTCCAGGCAACCTGAATTTTGAAGAGATCTCTCGCTGAAGAGCGCGCAATTGGTTCTATTTTAACACGAACCTTCTGCTTCTTCCACCTTGCGACGACTTTATCTATCCCAACTGTGACAAACCCGAGGTCGTCCGGGTGTGCTGCCAGAGCTACGATCTCGTCGGAGTGACCCCAGACCAAGACATTGAACCCGCGGGTCATATTGCCTTCTAGAATCACATTCGCGGTGGTGCCCACGTACAGGTTGCTGTCGCCTGAGCTCTTTTCCACCTGAAGGACACGAGTAGTTCACGAACAGGGAGAAATATCTTGCATGATGCATAATTCTGCCGTAGTACTAGTACCTGTTGCGGAGTAATGGTAATTGGCGCCCCCAGGGTCTCGCCCAACCTGGTCTCTCTCATTTTGTTGTACTCCCTGGTGGCGTCCCAAGTGACCAACGTTCGGTCGCCCCCACCCGTGACCAGGAGGTGCTCATTGAGCATGAGCAGACAGTTTACTCCGCCCTAGAATATCACGTGAACGTACCTTTAATGTCATTATGTTGTCAATCCTCGTATGGAAAGAGAGTTTGCCTTTCTATGGGCCTCGAACTCGTTGCAGACGTAGTATTCTCCCTTCTCGCTGACAGTATAGGTCCTGACGTTGCCGTCGGCATCGCCTGCGACCAGGTCGCCACTGTCCAGGAAGGTGACACAAGTTATGACGATGGCGCCGTCACCCTTCTTGAGGACGTCGGTGCTTTCGAAGAAGCCATCGCGACGACGGTTCCAGAAGACCAGATGCCCTCGCCCGAAGGTGATGTGCAAGGTGTCGTCCAAAGGGTGAAAGACGCAACTGAAGGGAGACCGCAATAAGATTCCTATCAATTAGTGTGTCCGTCCAGCGTTCGTCACCCGTAAATGGACGAGGGAGCTCCGGTCGACGTCCGTCCAAGCAATTCTTTCGCCCCGTTCTTGCTGCCGTCCCAGACCCAGATAGATAGCTGCGCATCCTTTCCTCCGTCCACGCACATCAGGTGGGCGCCGCGATTTAAGGTGGAGAAAGCCAAGCCCGAGACGCCGCGGTCGAGCTCTCCGTCGCCCACGATGGCTTTGGTGTCCATGTCGAGCGTGCTCCAGACGCGAATGTGTGCGCGGTGCTCGGAACCACGGCCAGCTACAGGATTGCATGTATTTAGACTTGGCCTTAATAAGAAAGAACACGGTGTTTCGGGTGCTGTGCACCGTACTGTGCCGTCCGTACAGCATCGTGCACCTAATGGACTCGTATACGCATGTATGTATAATTAATTGCAACTGCACACTGTCTGTGAGACTAGACCAGGTCTGAGTCTCCTGCATCGTGCCTTATTTGTTTCAAGGATCTATTTAAAGAGATTCTGGTCAAGTGGAATGAAGAAATGATGAGTTTTGGGTCCCCTCTCTGCCTTACAAGTTTTATAGACACAGTACTTAAGGAGGTTAGGTTAGCATCACTAATTAGACGAGGACCTCCTTCGTCAAGAGAGCGGGGTTGAAAAAGATTGGTGTTTTTTGTTAAAAAAAACCCCACCATTCTAACACGTCCTTACCATTCATTATTGGGTAACAAAACCTACGATGCATATATATCAAAATTCCAAAATGCTCTTTGTCCTGGTCTAGTCTATCGTCAATGCTCTATATAACTCATATATGTTTGTATTGTAGTGCCTTTTTGTCCCGAAGCAACGAAATCTCTGGTTGGATGAATCGCCATGCACTGGATGTCCTCAGTGTGCTCGTCATAGTGCCTCTGCGAGTCGCCCAAGCGGCTGTAAACGACAGCAATGGAGCCCACGTAGTACAGCAGCTCGCCGGTTCTCAGCAGCCACAAGTTCGAGTCCTCACGCTTTCCCCTGTATCCATAGACCCAGTCGGTTTCAAGACGCTCAGACGGCCTCGCCGTGTTGTGTCGGAGGCCGGATGATGGTGGGTAGATCATATGCTTGCGGCCGCGAATCTAAGTAGTATGACAGTGCTGTATTGACTGCATTGCCAGCTTATCCCTCTGCAAACCTTCTGCGCACAAATTTAAAAATGTAACCGCTAAAGTAACTACCATGCCAGGGTCGTATTATCACTACCTTAATCTTGATGGTGCTGGCGTCGTCCGAATTCTTGCGGCGGTGGTTTCTAGACGGAGATTTGTGTCTCGACGACGAGAGGTTTGGCTCGCTGCTTGACCGGTGCATAGAGGAGGTCTTCAGACTGTACTCGTCATCGTACTCCTCGTACTCTTCTTCTTCGTCGCTGATATATCTGGCGGGGAAAAAGAGTTTTTGCTCTTCCAGGAGTCCTTGTGCATTGGGCACATGACATTTGCGCCTTTACCTATTGATTCGGGCAGGCCCAGCAGAGACGAAGAACGTGTTCTCGTTCATAAAGTCCATCTTCAGGTGGCTGAAGCTCCTGATTTCCTTACCCCGCTTTGTGTACAGCCTGTCCGCTTTGCTAATTTTCAAGACCTACGGGTGAGTCACACGCGTCAGTCTCACGAATGAGGATGTGCATGAACAGAGGTCAGAGGGGGATGGGACAGGTCAACAGGGGGAAACGTAGTCAGGGTCATGAAGGACAGCAAGGTGAATGTCGGAAAAAACTGGAAAATCTAAGAGCGTAGAACATCATTGAAAGAGCATCATAATTCCCATTCTCTAACTCACACGGCACACAATTAAACTGGAATTTACAAAGCTATAGCACAGGTTGCGAGGCACTATGCAAATTATTATACAGAGAATACTGAACAATTTGCATTCCTCACTTGTCCAAGGTCGGCGACAACGTCTTCAAAGGCCTGAGAGGTCTTAAGATTTAGCAGGACGCGCTCCCTGATGGAATCATCCATAGCGTTAATGATGCGGATGATCCGCCCGTCGCCGGACCCGGGCTTGGTGGTCTGGGCCGCGCTCTTCTTGTAATTGTACAGAGGGACTCGGTTCATCCTGAGGGAAAGATGAACTGAAAGACTGCTGGATATTAAGCTTTGACAAAGCGTCACACCTGCTCTGGCTCCTGCTTGGTCCCCCGTCGATCTGGAAGTCATCGCCGGTCTTCCCGTAATTGGCCACAACGAACTTGCGACTGGACGAGCAGACGTATTCGCCACCGTCGCACACCTAAGAGAGAAGGTTACGTGTGTCATGGGTTATGGACGTGCACAAGTCTTAAAGACCTCAAGACCTTGAAGCTTTTTCACTTTTTTACGACTTGCTTATTCAGTAGGGTTATCTGAATTTTGGCAATGAGAAAACTGTGCGTCACATTTCAATTTAAGTGGCTCAGGTGGCGCCCGGCTTGGGCCGCAATTGTCCCTCGGGCTGTTGCTGTCCTCGGGTCCGTTGCTGTCCCTCAGCTCGTTGCTCTCTCTCGGGCCCACGCTCGCTCGACAGCAGTTGACCGGCGGAATGGAAAAAATCTTACTCGACGACAAAAGCGCCACTTTTTTGCACCATGAGTAGTATAGTTATATTTACCTAAGAGGGCCTTCTCAGAAGGAGACTAAAAAACAACTCACGAGGAAATATAAAATTATCGATATCAATTGTTTCTCACTGTTATTGTTGCCATAGACAAAACGTTAAAAAATGTAAACGTGCGTTAAAAATAAGTTTTAACGCCCATACTCGTACAGTACATGAGTGAGACTACACGTATGCAAAACACACTGACAGACCTGATCGATGCCGGTGATTCTACTGCCGTCGGTGTCGAAGAGGTGAGATATCCCATTGAGGAAGTCCATCTTCTTGTTAACAGCCTCGAAAAGCCCGTCGAGATTGTTCACGTCCCTGCCGGGGAGGAATCTGTACTCCATGCTGCCGAACCAGGGATCGCCGTTCTTGTACAGGGTCACCTTGACGGCGCGGTGCTTGTCCAAGTCGTCAGTCACTCTGTGAAGAAACCGTCAGAGAGAGAGAGAAGTAAGCCAGGACAGGTAAACGAATTCACCTTGTTTTTGCTCCTCTCGTCGACAGTCTTGACCGAGACCTTGACTTGCTCGTGGAGGTCTGGTGCATTCTACTCGTGCTGCTCTTGTTATTTCTCTGCCTGCCAGACTTGTAGCCGTAGTCGTAGTCGTCATCGTCGTCGTTGATGTAGTTCGCATCATCGCTGTCGGGGGACTCGTACCTGGTGATGCAAAATGTAACTTTCACATTAAAACCTCAATGAAACCCCGGAGGTTAGAGCATTCACCCGTTAAGGTAGCCCTCCTCCATCCTGCTCTGCGCCCTGGAGGGACCGAACCCCCACGAGGGCCTCCCAGGCGGACTCTCCTCTCGAGTAGACTGTCTGCTATGACTGCGACGCACATCGGCAGTCTCATCTAGCAGTGGCAAAATATAAAATGGGTGTCAAAATACATTATATTTCCCTGAAAGTCGAATAATACGATATATCGTGATTCGAAAGCACTGTAAAAGTTTCAGAACTTAGACAACACATTAGCTTTGGTAACAAAGCTGAAGACTGGTTTGACAGGGTTTTTTTGTTCGAAGAGAACCTCCAGCATAGCAAAAGCGGTGTAAGTCATTTTGACCCAGCTTTTACATTTGAATTTTGAAATTTTTGAAATTACGGCGAAGAATGCGAGTCCAGCCATTCACCTCGATCATTCTTTTTGTTTGCAGCCTCGCTGCCGTAGACGTTGGTCTCGGGTCGACCGATGGCAAAGCTCTTCATGCTGCTGATCACGCTTTGCTGAGAGAAGCCTGAATCAGTGGCTCTGGAAGATCTGCAAAGTGACGCAAATGTTTACCCACCAGCTGTAGTTGTACCTATGGTGCACGTGGGGATATTACGCCGAGGCCTCCGTAGAGTTCGATACACTGCGAGAAGCCTTTACAGGGCCCGAGGGAGGCGTAAATGTATCCCGAGGGCGGCCTCGAACGAAATTATTATATAGAGAACAAATTTATGCTTGGGGATTTCCCATCACGCGGTACAAAACATGGGGGAAGTCACTCACTTCAAGCGCTCACTCCGTTCACAACAGAACGTCGAAGAGAATGGTAAAATGCCAAAGTTCTTCAGCAGCACAGAAGGAAGATAAGAGGGTAAGTGATCAATAGTCACGGAGGGAGCATCTCCTGAATCTGCATTGTCCCGTGCTCATACTGCAATGTGGTTGTGAATTTAAAGGATTTAATTCTTTTTGAGGCATCGTGCGGTCATCGAGCTGAACAGAGTGCCCGGAGGACACGAAGGCCAACCAATGTAGATAAATGAAAGTTGTGTTTTGCTGTCACAGGTTGATGCCACAACTCGCCTGATTCAACTTGTTACGATGATTGTCCCAAGAGTGTTCTTAAGGATAAAAGTTGAGATTGAATGGCTAATTTTTCAGTTACAAACCTTTAATTGTCTCGGCTAATATTTCCGAGGCTACCTGACCTAGCAGCCACCTTCCCGGCGGGTGCCCCTGCTCCAGTACTTTATACTTCAGTTGTCACACACGGAAAATTATCCCCCCGCCCCTTTGCTTACTTAGAGACATCTGCTTTTCTACGTTATGATGAAAAATGTTACGCTAAGAACATCCGTCTCTTGGGGGCTCCGTCGATGAAGAACAAAGTGAAGAAATAGTCTGGCACTGACCTTATGGAGCTTCCGGAGGAGAGAGGTGGAGAATAATTCCTCCTTCTCGCAGACGGTGGTAGCGGCTGGAGTCTCCTCCTTCTCGTCTGCCTGAGATAATGTTCCTCTTCCTCTTTGGGTTCTTGTTCTTGTCGCTCAAGTGGCAGGTCCTGGCGTGTCAAGTTGGCCGGCAACCCCTTGTTGCTCTTCTTGCCCCTCCTTTCTATGTAGCTGTCGCTGAATGGGTCGTCGTCCAACTGATCGCTGTTGTCACTCCTTCATAAATGCAATGGCGTATGTAAAAATGAAGTAGCTACACAAATTTTACACTTTTCAGTAGCTAATTAGTTACTTCAACTGTGATGCTCTGAAATATGATTTTTATGGTTATATATGTCAACTAAACGCTTTCGCGCTGTCCGAAAAAGCGAAAATGAGGACGCTCGCGCTTTATTCGCGCGTAGTAACTTGGGAAGTAAAGTGGGGATGAGGATGAGACTTCTCATTAACTTGGATATTTCTTAGATTGGAACTATTTTTCAGGGTTATAAGACTTAAAGCCACTTAAAACCAGCTTTATGGCACCTCGAGAGAAATTTGATATTGTCTGACATTTCCTGAGCACGAGTGAGGGAAACAAAGAGGAGCCCCTATTGAGCGCCACGCCAAAATGCACTCTTTTTCACCCTTTTTAGTGGCTTTTCAATGATGAGAGTGGCTGGAAATTTCTGGGGGTGTCGCCACACACCGGCCAGTGCCACATGCCAATGACGGCGCCCTCCGACCCATCCTTGGACATGCTACAGGCCAAAACCATCACGTTCGTGCACAAGAGCATGATCATGATTATTCGTACTGGCGGCAGTGCCTTAAATATGCAATTTTACCTAAAGTGAAGTAAATAGCTTCATCTACAAATGCTTCAAGCTTTCCAACAACCTCGAGAGCGCCTCTGTAGCTGCAGGATTGACAGTGATGAATTTTGTCATGTTGGGGAAAGCTAAGATCTCCTGTTGTGTTACTGACACTCTTCCAGTAAGGAAATAGTTCTCTTTCATAGTTTTTACTTCTGCCGGTTTATAAGTGAGTGTTGCCTAGCAACTTGTCAGGGCTCAAAACTTTTGTCCTTGACCATGTGTGTCAGCGCGGACAATCTCAGCATATCAAAGATTAGTGCATGTGCCTGACATTTACTACATAGAACTAACTGGTCGGCACCATTCATAAATGATCGTTCTCCTATTCCCACCATCACAACTTTCTTAGAACTGCAGCCACACAAACCCGGAAAGCTTGAAATCTTTGCAGTTCAACTCAGTAACTTCACATTGCGTGAAAATGAATATTTAAAGCAGCGCTGACCATTTGTTCATGTAATTAACTTGTCTCCTGTGCGTATTTGAACCATGCGTAGGTACTATAAATCCTAGATCTACACAACTCTATATACATCGTTGGAAAGCTTGAAGCCTTAGTAGTTTAACTTATTTACTCCACTTTTGCAAAATACTCATGTTGAAGACAGTGCTGGCAAATTAAGCAAAAAAGATTGCTAAATACTAAGCTCACTTTTCCCGTTACGAAGCTAGGGTACGCCCACTTCTGGACCTCGGACCCCCCCACCCCCCCAAGCAACGACCCGTGAAAAGTAGCGTCTGCTGACCAAGTTTGGGGACGATGGGTCCAGCGGTATGAGCGCCAACCTCATGACAGACAGATACATACAAGCGCTTTATATATATACTAGCAGAGGTGCCCGGCATTGCTCGGGTTATTATAAGTCTCGCCGCAATCCCGCCCACCAGCAGACTCGACCATAGCTCAACACCTGCCTCACGCAACACATGCTTCGCGCTCAACACGAAGCTGATCTCACCCTTGAAGCTGATCTATTGAAGCT
>JAAUXU010015826.1_pt1 | contig 11911 bp, 17 predicted proteins | sample 7278151 | NCBI WGS metagenome assembly JAAUXU01 (sample SAMN14350113, study PRJNA611818) | marine sediment metagenome | isolation source: surface marine sediment (1.8m) | place: French Polynesia: Moorea | collected 2018-08 | reverse complement strand
CGCCCACTAAGGGAGATGTAGAGACACTGGAACGAGCGCGCCCGCGTGCGCGCTCTCTGTATGAATGAATACGATAGAAATATAGTCAGTCTGCTTTCGAAACTCTTCAGGACAGAGCACGAAAAGTCCTCGAGTACTACTATCCCGGGCCGCTTAATAGGACCAACGAAAACAAGTTCCTCCCGGCGAGATTGAATCATGTGGCGCGAACAAGGGTGATTTCGAGCTCTCTCCGTCCATTCTCCAAGGAGGGGGGGGGGGTGATCCCCCCCAAGCACCCATTTCTTATTAGTAGCGTACAAACTTTTCGAATCCCTTATGTACTGTGACCCCCCCCCCAAAAAAAAACCCGCAACCCCACGCAGAAGAATGATTGTAGGTACGTACAAGACACTCTCTCTTTCCCTTGTCCATGCCTGCAATTACAGTTTCACAAGGTCCGGGCTCTCTCTAAAAGACACCTGGGCCCGCCCGCTTTGCCCCCCATCGCGAGCGATCTTTCACACATGTGGCACAGACGCCGACGCCAAAATCAATGGCTTCAGCTCCCTCCTCGTATGTTACACTAGGCGACAAACTCGTATCCCGTGTACTTTGAGTACTTGGCAAGCCCATACGTGGGGAAATCTCTTCCAGGCCAATGTAGATTTGGTGCGGTATTCAAATGCACAAGGAATCTTTTGTTTACTGCCTTTCCAATTTTGCTTTCTAATTGTACGTCTCTCGTACTGAGCCCATGTGTTGACTCGCATGGTGTGGCGTCCTCGGATCTCCCGACTTTGATTAGGTACAGCGTATGTGTTTGTCGTATCTTGAGTACTAAGGCTCTCCTCAGTTTGGTTTTTCCCCTGACAAAATATCTCGGCTGGGGGTATCGCCTCCATCCCAGAGAAGGAAACAACCACCTTCTGGACGCCGCCCACGCGATTAATAACACCTATTGCCTAACTGGTTTTCGTCCTCGTTAATTTGACCTTTCCAAAGAAGGGCGAAGAAGAGACGGATTGTGAGAAAGCCATCATCAGCCGACCGACTTCGCTTTGCTAACTCCCTCCCTCGATCTCATATCGATGAGTACTTCTAACAATCGTACACATTTGGGCTTGAGTTATGTGGCGTATCCCCCCCCCCAAAAAAAAGAAGCCGTCCCTCGCGCCCGCCCTAAACTATGCTTCCGTCACCGTTTGTATGTAAGAGGCTCTCCCCCCTCAGTCCCCTCCCGCCGCCGCCACCGTTGCGCAACGGACTAGGGTGACGGTCACAGGTCAACGTTCGTGTGATTGACATTCACTTTTGTGGCGGATAATTTCAGAAGATATATCCTTGACATAAACGTACAATTTCAAAGGGACATTTGTATTTTAATATAGAAAGTCTGCATAGCACGTCACCCTACTTCAACACGTGTACTTCACTGTGTATACTAGCTCGAGTGATCGCTCGCCCTTCTCCTCCTGTCTCTTGTTCTCCCAGTACGATCGGATACGACGTACTGACGATCTCTTAGTACGCACAGTACGCGCGGTGCCCTAGCTGTTCTGGCGGACAGGAGACTTATGAAAATTGCTAACCATCTGTATGTAGCATATGTATTTTTGGGGTGCATAATTTTTTTTACATCAGGGTGGGTTAACACAGTACAAAAGCAAGGATAATCGTCCAACTGTACGTTAGATATAACTGCATTGTATATAACGCTTCTTGCACCCCCCCCCTCCCGTATTGTGCTGTACTGTAGGCCCGTTTGCGCCCTTGTCGCAAGACAAACGTACAGCACGAAAGACCAGTAAGTTGAAACTAAAAGAATATTATTAGTCCGAAAAGAAATATTTCGTACGAAGCTTGTACAGAGGGAATGCAAGTATGCATGTATTTTAGGTGGACCAAACGATGCACCTTGCTAGAATTTAACGTCTTTCCCTAGGATTCGACCATGATCAAAGAAGGGGGACCCTGTAGGGCTGCTGCACCCGCCCCCAAAACCTGTACGTACAGGAAACGGATTTTTTTCGAGTGAAAGGCAAACACCTACGGTATAACGTACTGTTTCATGTATCCAATCTCTCCTTAATGCAAGAACAATTATCAAGACAGGGGAGGAGAGAGATCATTCTGACCCTTTCGCTCCCTCCCATGTGCCCAATTTTGTACGTAGTGCACACGAGGAAGCAAGCATGCATCCCTCCCGGTCGGCCCTCCCTGTCATTCCTAGGGTAAACTCGTGGTCGATCCGGGGGTTTCTCCGTCCCACTTCGCGACACAACACACGACGCGCGGCGCCCGTAGAAGAAGAAGACGCGGCGATAGCAGAGAAAGAGAGTAGGAGGGCGTAGGACAGTATCGACGGCATGGGCCGCCATATAGCATCACCACATGCCATACATGGTCACAGAAAAACACCCAAGAGCACAGAGCGTGTACTGTACCGGATACCTTTACATACGTACAGTACTTATTGCACTACAGGTACATACAGGATATTGTGCGCCAAAGCCTACCACATCACTTTTGTAATTTCTTGAAGACTCTTCTGCACATTTTTTATTTTAAAAAAAGCTTTTTTGCGTTCCCACATATGGCGTTAACACCAACATCCCGCAAGCTCGACCAAGTGTGCCGCCGCCGCCGCCGCCGCCGCCGCCGCCGCCGCCAAAGCGACCAGTACGTTTGCCTTCGCCGCTTTTTTACTTACTGAGGTACAACTTTGGGGTTGGAGGCCGGAGGAGAAAAAAGGGGCCCCCGATCTGTACGTCAGTAAAAAAGCATGGGACGGCGTCGTCGTCGTCGATCAAGCATGTGTGCCGCTGCCGCCGCCGCCGCCGCCGCCGATCCTACTAAGACCTCGTACGGCCTCCACCTCCGTATAAAAGGTCTCGGCTCGGGGGAGTCCCCCGTCTCACTCTTGCCGAGCTCCCAACCCCGAAAACACCACCAACAATCACAAACCCATAAAAGCACCCAAGATGTTCTTCGTCCTCTTTGCCCTCTTCCTCCTCCCCCTCTGCTACCTCCTCCTCCGGCCCTGCCTCCGCCCGCCCAACTTCCCCCCCGGCCCTCCTTGCCTCCCCGTCATGGGCACCCTCCCCATGCTCTTCGTCTCCTACGGAGGGGACATGCTGGCCTTCGCGAGGGACATGGCAAAGAAGTACGGGAAGGTCTTCAGCTTCAACATGGGCATGGACAGGACGGTTGTCGTGTCAGACTTTGATATAGCAAAGTGAGTTTGCGCAAAAACCTCTGTTTTTGTGGTTGTCTTTGCCGATACCAAACTTCAAACTTTTGTGAAGGGGGAACTTTAAATTCTGGGAAACTTGCATCAGCATCAACATCATCAACAACAACACCAAAGCTCAAACTTGCTTTCTCCCTTAATTTCTTGTTTGCAGGGAGGCCTGCTCCAAGGAGGAGTTCTCTTGGCGCCCTAGCCTCGGCGCCCTTGGAGACGCCCGCTTCCCCGACGACCACGGATACGTGGCGGGAATCATGTTCAACAACGGACGCGCCTGGTCAGAGCAGAGGAGGTTCTCGCTCAAGAGCCTCAGGGACTTTGGATTCGGCAAGACATCCATGGAAGACCTTATTCAGGCAGGAGAATTTTTTGATGATTTCCGTTTGCTGCTGTCGTCTTTCCTCGAGACAGATTTTTCCATTAGAAAGCAGGGGGGAAACCAAAAGCCACATAAGGAAAAAAAATCCCCTTTTCAGGATGAGGTAGACAAGGCCGTTGCCCTGGTGAAGGGCGAGATGCTTGGCCGCCCTGTCTCCCTCCGGAACAGCCTCAACCTCTTCGTCCTCAACTCGCTCTGGAAGATCATGTCTGGGGAGAAGCTGGACTACGGAGATCCCAGGCTCAAAATGGTCGTCGCCAGAATTCACAACATCCTCACCAACATTAGCACCGTCGGCGCCATACAGGTGGAAAACTTAGTTGACTTTTTCGATTATTCGATGTATAGTTTATGATCTTGACCCGATTTATCCAGTTGTTTCCGTGGCTGAAGCACGTCGCCCCTGAAGCGACCGGCTACAGGGCGATGAACGACGCCATGATGGGCATAAGGGTCCTGGCAGAGGATCTCGTCAAGGAGCACAAGAAAGAAGTGGTGAGTACTTACAGTGGAGCAAGACCCGAAGAATAGTTAAAAACCACAGTACTAGAAAAGGGACAAAGCTTAGGAACAATGTCAAAAGTTCATTTCTTTTAAAACTGTTGATTGCACAATAGAAGTAATCCTACTCTTGAGCTACGGTCTGTTTAAGGGTAGTTTTAAAAGTGGTTGGTTCTTAAATTCCAAAGGGGCGTCAACAAGAAAGTGGAGAAGACGGAGAAGAAATCTAATGGTTTCAATGGTGATGGGTGGCCTGGGCTTCACCATAAGCACAATAACTTCTACAGCACAAAATGATTTAAATAATCATCAGGAGTTGACTGGCCACGAAGACAACGAGGAGAGCGACTACATTTACACTTATCTCAAGTAAGTAAAGGAAAACAAAACAAAAGAAAGAGTTTTAATCAATGATTCCGTAATGTACAGGAAGCTCAAAGCCGAAGAGACGAAGAGCGGGGACGAGAATAATAACGAGTGCAACAACAACAACGAGAGCAACAACAACAACAACGAAATCAAGCAGGACAAATCTGCGAACTCGAATACCGTCAATTGTGGCGAGAACAGCTTCGTCGGCGCCAGAGGAGAGCAGGTATGGATACACCGAGAATTTTCCACCTGAAAACACATACCTCATTAAATTTATTTCTTTGTATCAGAACCTGATGATGACCATGCTTGACTTCTTCATCGCCGGCTCCGACACCGTCTCATCCACTATGGAGTTCGCCGTCCTCCTACTCAGCATGAACCAGGATATCCAGCGCAAGGCCAGGGAGGAGCTCAACAGCGTCCTCCAGGGCAACAGGTAAATAGTATATTTTCCCACAAATCAAGGGAAAAGTTTAATTGAATTCGAAACAGGCCCATCAGCCTCTCTGACCGCCCTTCTCTGCCGTACGTGGAGGCTGTGATCGCGGAGACCCACCGCTTCTCGGCGCTGGCCTACCTCTCCGTTCCACGCCAGCTCCAGCACGAGGTGCGCATGCGCGAGTTCGTCCTCCCTGCGGGCACCAGGGTCTTCTTCGACCTGTACGCCATCATGAGGGACCCCGACCACTGGGAGGCGCCGGAAGAGTTCAGGCCGGAAAGGTTCATAGACGAGGAGGGAAAGTTCAGGCCAGACGAGAGGTGAAAAGGCACAGCAAACACATGTCAAAGTACAACTTTAAAAAAATCTTTGAATATCGTAACAGGTGTGTCGCCTTCGGCATGGGCCGCAGATCCTGCATGGGAGTGGTGAGTGTTTTGGTCGACTATAGAATTCAAGAGATATATATGTATATAGTACTGTCCCCCTTTATTTAGTCCCTGGCTCAGAACGAGATGTTCCTGTTCCTGTGCGCGTTCCTCCGCCACTTCCGCTTCTCCCTGCCCGAGGGCGCCTCCCCGCCGGACCTGCACAACCAGCCGGTGGGGGGATTCCTGAGGTCATGCCCAGAGTACCAAGTGCAGATAAACCAGGTGGAGGCATGAAGACATTGGAGGGGAAAAGGAGAAGGGGAACACATTTCCTAGTCAAGCGCGCGATGTCTCATACCTATATACTACATGCCATGTTGTACCTATCGTTTTCAGTGTTTGCCGTGTCCCTTTTAGACATGTGTTGAAGCAAAGGCGTTGGATGGTTTCGGATCTCACTATATAGTATACATATAGTAGTACAGTAAGTTCGTTTCCGTTTTAGGGAAACTTTAAAATTCTGTGGAAATACAATACTTCTTGTCGAAAGAAAGAAAATGTGGCGTTTTCGCGTTCCTCGTCATACTTTACTGTAGAAGAGGTGTTTACATTGTAAAGTAGCTTTATTTCATGAGAATACAGAGGTTGTTTACAAAAAAATCGTATGTCTTTTCTATTTGCGAAATGAGAATTTCTTAGCAGTGAGTCGCGGCGCTGGATTACAATAAAAAAAATTCGGCCGACTGCAACGCTTCCTGTGATCCCGTAATTAATCCAAAGAAAGGAAAAGCCCAGATGGCATCTACTACTATTTGCCATTGCTTGTAGTACAATAAATCGACCTAGGATAGAGATAGAAGAGGTCGAGACAGAGTGAGGAAGAATTCTCTCCTCGTCCCTCCTTCGCTCGTGTCTCTTTCTTCCGTTCTCTTCCTTTTCCGTCTGGGGTGGAAGTTTATTGCTTCTTCCAGAGGCGGAAGAAGGGAAAGGGAAAAGGAGGTCTCTCTCCTACTCGTTCTTTCTTTCGTCTTACGCCGCCTTTGTACAAGTAGACTAGTTAAGGGTGCGGAATGCGCCATTAAATGAGGAGCCAGCACCAAGAGAGTCGAAGAGCGCCTTTGGATTGCCATAAAACATACACTTTTTGCTTGCTCATATATGTTCATTGGCTGATAGTGAAAATGGGACACATGCAAACATTGTCGGTGAATACCGTTCCGAGACGGCGACTTTTTCTCCGCCCCCTCCTTCTCCTCCGATCGGAAGAACTGTAAAGGAGGAAGCGCGAATCTACCTACCTGGGCGGAGGAGGAAGAGCGGAAGTAGGGAAAATAAACTTCCTCTCGATCTCCTTCGCTTCCGGCGCCGAATGCTAATGCCCTTCTGGTGGGGCGGGGGCAAAAAAGGGAGAGTCGAACGGTCCGCCCTTTTTTGCCAAAAACTTTGTCATTTCTTTTTTTCCGGGGGAACTGCCCCAGAATCTCTGCTTTGCCCCACTCCCCTTTCCTCGAACGTGCGAGCGGAGAGAGTCCCGTTTATTTTCGTTTGCACCTTCTTCTCTCCTCCCTCCCTCCCTCCCGTTTCCCCCCTACGAAAAGTTCCTGCATTAAATCAACATTTGCAAAGACCTGTAGAAAGAAGACAGGAGGAAGGGAGTGGAGGAGAGCCGTTGAAATCCGCGATCCGAAACCTTTCCGAAACAAAATGTAAGCGGATGCGATTGCAAATTTACCCACTTCTCTTGAGATGTATTTCCGAAAGTTTATAACCACTCCAGCGCCAGGGAGACTCTCTTTTTATCTCAATTGTTCTTCTTTGTCTCCCTGGTCATTAGAAACAGAGAACGTTACGATACTACGAAACGATCCCTCCCCCTCGTTCTCCTATCTGCCCTCGCCGGACCGGCAAATTTATTTCCTCCCGAGCATTTGTCTTTTTCCGGGAAACAGGAAGTGGTCGTGGAAGAAGAAAGAAAAGGGTGGAAAGGACGAACAGCGAGCGGTGGCCTATTTTATATGGGAAAGGGAAAGCTGCGCCTAATGGCGATGTAACCCGGAGAATGTGGTCGGAAGGACATTCGACCCCTGTTTGTCCATACTACATTTTATACGCAAAAATGACCTTTAAAGGCCTTTTCTCTTTAATATATTAAAGCACCGTTTTGATTTTGTCCCCTAGCATCGGGTGGAGAATTTCTTGCCACGGGGGGAGAGAGAGGAGAAGGAGGACCTTGTTAGTTCCAGCGAATGCATTTCTTGCCCCGGGGCGGCGACGAGGGGGGTTACAACAAGAGGGAAGAGTGGCTGTGGGTCTATTTCCCTCCTTCTTTCCCTTTCTGTGAGGGAGGAGGGAGGGAGGAAGGCCCTTGGGATGGGGCGAAGGGAAGGAGATGAAAAAGCACTGGAGCGGAACGGGATTCGACGCTGTCTGGTGGACCTATGACGGCCTGAATGCTTTCAGTTGGATTTATGTGGGTATTCAGTATTTCATCCAGCCAAAGTCTGGTTGATTCCCGTTCTCCTTTTCAGAGGGAGAGAGGGCCCGTGAGAAGGAAGCTGAAGAAAGCGTCTCTACTACTGTACGTACAAGTGTGCGTTCGCCCTTCCTTGGGGCAAGGGGGAGGGCCCGGATCATTAATTATGTTGCCGTTTCCTGCTTTGCTCTACGGTGCAAGCCTGCTAGCCTAGGAGGAAGACGTTTTCTGCACAGTTTCAAAAGAGCAAGAATTTCCGTCTTTCTGCGCAGCTTACTCGACCGTAGTAAATACCCGCTTGACTTTCCCCATATTCCTTTTTCGTTGTTACGTTTGCACCATTAATAATACTGCGTGAGTGTTCGTTAGCACCTCAGTCTTGATTAGCCAGGAATAAACGTTCGTTAGTAAAGTGTTCTCTTCCATTTCTGCTATTTCTGAAATATGTGTGGGAAAACGCCACAGTTCGGCTGGGAAAATAAAAGAGAGAAGGGGACGCACGTCCTTCATTTCTCCCAGATAGTGTCAATCACGACCTCCTTTCATCCCGGGACCGAGAGAGACCGAACCATTCGCTCCCAAAGGAGAAGGAGGAGAGATGATGATGGAACCTTCCCTTGTCTTTCTTTCCCTCTCTCATTTTTACGCCACCAAAAGGAGGGACAGAAAAAAATCAAAGAACCCTTTTTTCCCGCTCCCCCGACCTCTTTCCCCCCTTTTTCTCCGCAGGGATAAAAGAAGGGAGGATGGCAGAGGAAGAAATACGTCTCTGGACGACGAAGACGACGCCAAATTGGAAAGGCGAGGGGAGGATGGGAGAGGGAGGGAAGGAGGGGGACCCAGTGTCCCCTTCTTCTCCCCAGGGCTGATTTTCGCTCACTTTCTCTTCTAGGAAGCCGGGGGAAGAGAAGGCAGTAAATTAACTGAGATATGGGAGACAAAAAAGAGCTAGAAAAGAGGGGAAGTTGCAGATAGGGCACAATTTCTTCCAAAAGTTCCCTTGTGGTAGGAGAACTTGACAAAAGCAATTACCCTCCGTGCTGTCTCTCTCTCCCGCGGATTCCTCCCGGCGGCATCCATTTTTCACAGGGGCTGGTTTAGGGGCGACCGCCAAGCTCACCGATGTCCACTTGAGATGCAGGCATGTCGTCCAGAAAGTGTCTCATTCCGTATTCCGGAGGGGAAGCACAGCCGCATCCCTCTCTCTTTCCCTCCGCTGAGCGTAGATGCTAGGTAAAAGAGGTTGGTTATGTACCGTATCTCCGTCCTCGTCCTTCGCCGAGAAAGCAGCAACGCAAGGAACTGGACTATCCGGGGGATTCGCAGAAAGAAAATTGTTCTTATCACCTTCGAGTGCGCACACATTACCCAGAGAAGCCTTTTTATTGAAATTATTTGCACTGCCAGTATTGGTGAATTTTGTTGCTTTGAGGAATTTCCCTCCACTTTATCGCATACTTGGTCTTTCTCCCTCCTCTTTTCCGATCTAGCGAGCTTCCTCTCCCCTCCCTTTATGGAAGGCAGTAAATCCCTTAATGGGATAAACATGCTCGCGCGGAGCCCGAAAGCATAAGTAAAAGCTCTTCCCCCAGATATGAAAAATATCTTTATTTCTATACCAAGCATGCATTTTTCCTACAGTTGTAGGTATATGTTTTGGAGGTCTCCAGAAAGGAGAAATACGAGTGCTGAGTCATGATTCCGTGCAGAAATCTTCACGGTCCCCTTATCTTTATTTTCGTTTCGCCTGATACATCTGACGTCGTCCCAAATGAAAGAGGCCTTTTCGTATCTGGAAAAAGGGATCGGGCGAGGAATGCATTTCCAGTCCCTCCACCCGTCCGTCGCCCATCCGTCGACAGCGGTGTGGCGAAAACTTTTCTCATCCTTCGCCGCCGCCGCCTCATTGCCCAGGTCCATCTGAAGGAATTTCCGAAACTTTTCTTCACAAACAAGTGTCATACTACTGTAAATAATTAGGAGAAAACAAAGCCGTATTTCTCTTAGAATAATGCTTGTTCTTTTGTGTTGGCTGGGTGAATTTCTGTTCGACGGGCTCACAAGATCGCCAAGTTTTTGGGCGGCGAAGACATTTGCTCTTTTTTTCGCAATTTGGCACGCGGTGGCCCGTGAGAAAAGAACGCAAATGTCGAACGGACAGAGGAAATTCTTTTTTTCTTTTTCCTCAAATAAGGGAACTTGCCTGTTGTGTCAACAACATGAGGAATGAAATTTGAAATTTCCTTCTCCCAAATTGGACGTGAAACGGAATTTCAGGAAAGGAAGGGAAATTCACGCGAGGAAGAGAGAGAAAGAGAGACAGTGAGAGACAAACTCATTAAGAATTCTTTTTCTCTCCCTTCCTATCTCCACCTCTCCCTCCCTTCTTCTTTTCCTCCCCTTCATAACTTCAAAGAGAAATATTGTTGCCTCTCTCCTCCTCCTTCTCGGTCCTCCTCCCAACTTTTCCGGGAAAATGGAGGAGGAGGAGGAAAGGGGAGAGAAAGAGACAACTTTTGCCACCAGCAATGGACGGCGGAGGCGTCGCCTCGAACCAAGGACGGCGGGTGTACTATTCCGTACGAAACTACGGGCGTATACTGTACACACATGGATGGAGGCGAAGGCTCCTCTCTCCCTCTGGAAAAAGTGAGGAGGGGGAGGGAAGGGGTGGACAACTGGACATGCAATCTCCAATAATCTCCTTTCAGTTTTCACAGCCAAGAAATCGGAATAGACCTCAGGCTTGTTCAAATTTTCTTAACTAATAGTTTATCATTGGTGAATCCCGCCAAAGGCCATCTTCCTGGCTTGGCATGTGATATGTGTCGACATCTATCTCCGAGACATAAAGCATGCGACAAAAGAGGAAAAGAAAGGAGACGCCGCCGCCGCCCGCCGCCGTTTTTATGGCAGCGCTCATATCTTGCGCACGGACGGGCTTTGCATAACTCATCAGCTCCCGGACGGACGGACGGGAATAAAATGGGGAAGGGAGAGGGAAAATTGAAGATTTTTATCCGCCCCCGCGCCGCCGACTCGAACGGGGAGATGTGTCAGGGAAGAAAAGAGGAAGGCTCAATACTTTGTCAAGTTGTGCTTGGGCGGGGGACGGTCGTTGAGCACGAGACAAAAGGAAAACATTGCTTCGCACAAAAGTTGGGAATAAGAGAGGAAAAGGAAATTCTACTTCTGCCGCTAAGAATAGGATGGCGACGACTGTCTGCTTGCCGCTTGATATCAGCAAAGCTGCAATCGCTGTAGACAACTTGTCGGCGGTGGCGATGCCGCTATATCCACCCTCGTGCATTCAGAACGGTGGTCGCCGCTGCCGCTTTGTTTGCATAAGTGCTCGAAAAAAGTTTTCCCACCGAAAAAGGAAGAGTATATATTTTTTACCCGATCCTCGCGTCCGTCCTCTCCCTCTTTCTGTCCCAAGCAATTTCGTCTACAACTACTGGACTGCCGCCCGGTTGAGTGGGGGATCAGGGCAGCGGACAGGGCCCATCCTCGTCTTCGTCTCGCTCCAGATGAGATGAGGGGGCCTTCATTCCTTGTCAAGTCAAGCGATCTCCCCTGTACGTACTGTAGCTGCCCATCTACCCATTTCCCTTTCCCGGCGGATGGAGCCAAGGCCTCTCATCTCTGCAAACAAGCCAGCACAATTCGCCCAGTGTTACTTTCACGCTGCTATTGGCGACCAAGTGCATTTTCGGTCTTTGGCGATTCCTTCTCGTGCGCGCTAGAAGTGGGCGTGGAGGGAAAAGGGGGAGAGAGACCATCTTCGTCGTTGGTAGCCCTGGTCACTTTCCTCCCTCCCCTCCCCTTTCGTGTTTTTTGCCGATCCCTCCTTCCCCCTTCTGTCTTGGCATCTTCCTCGTTTCTCCTCCTCCCCCATAGGTTGAAAGGGAACCCAGATTGGAAGGGAAGAGAGGAGAGGAGAGGAGGATGGTACCAAACTCGCCGACGCTTCCGCCACAGGGGATTAGGCCCAGGGCCAGCGGCGGCGGCGGAACACAAGAAGACGGAAAGACCTTTTTTGCACTAGATGCCTGTCTCGACCGAAAGCCAGGAAAATATAAGGGAAAATGGTTGTTTTTCCTTCCAAGACAAAGAAAGAAATAGAATTCTCTTTCTTCTGTCT
>JAAUXU010134289.1_pt1 | contig 11916 bp, 13 predicted proteins | sample 7278151 | NCBI WGS metagenome assembly JAAUXU01 (sample SAMN14350113, study PRJNA611818) | marine sediment metagenome | isolation source: surface marine sediment (1.8m) | place: French Polynesia: Moorea | collected 2018-08 | reverse complement strand
TTGCGACATTCAATCTGTAGCCGACATAGTCACTCATGAGATGCGGTAGTTTTGTCAACTTTTAAGTGCTCATTGTGACAGTAGAGTGCCTTAAGTGTGTTGAGTTGATAACAGCACCGTGCCCGTTGCGGCTGAATTTGATGTTTTTGACCACTTTTCCATCATGAAAAAGAGTCTGAATAATCGATTACATGCTGAAATTCCACTCGGAAACATGCCCAGTCAGCCTCTGACCTCGATATGTACCAAGCGACATTATTTACGGCAAGCACTGTATATGCTCCTCATCGGAAACTATAATAGTTCAGTGTCCTATAGGACTATACAAGTACTGCTGCAGTCTGCAGTGGTACTTTTAAATGGAATTATGGGGGGGGGGAGGGGGGGCAGCAACAGTTTCGCGTTACAAGTTACAAATTGCCTAGAGATAATGAGCAATATTTTCCTCATTTTAACTGGGATTTTGACCTTTCCTTCCCTGATGTTGCTGTCGGGCCTCCGCCCTCTGACACCACAAGGCCAGGTAACTAGGTAAAAAGTCACTTCAGTCAAAACTCAGAAAATTTGGTGTTTTGCATTGGGCAGGAGCCAGTTTGATTGATGCTAGTCTGATGTCCCGACATTTCGTCTCAGCTGCTGTGGATCATGATTGTTCGTCTGAACCTGGGTTTGAATACTCCAGTGCATTTTTAAGTACATGTGTGTTTCCGTGGGTGAGAGATCTGAGTGTCCTATTTCCTGGTGGAGCTGTTATGTTAGGGTGTTGGCTGGCATGCCCAAGACTACCGAACCGGGCTGGAATCACAAGTTCAATGTGCTCATGCGACGATCGCACTTGAACTTTTATACCTTCCTGGAATGAGTCTGCCTCGAGAAAAGAGATGTTCAGCAACAAGGATGCGTTCTGCAAGTGTGCATTTCTGCTCAGTGGAGGAAGAAGAAGTAGGTGGAGCTGGATCGAAAGGTCAAAAGAACCGTGGAAAAGTCTTAAGAAAATGGTGAATTTCTGCGGTGAATGGAGATTCAATGTCGCCCAATGATATAGAGATATAGAAATATTGGAACTAAGTATTAGAGTGCTCATGCAACAACTGAAGCGATGCAAGAACCCCTTCTTCCACAGCTGGGCCATCAAATATCAGCCCCAAACAGTAACCTAAATGCTCAAAGTGAGAACAATGAAGTGGCTCCCTTGAGTGAAAGATGTTAATGTTTTTGTCTGTAATTCTCTCGTCCAAACTCTTCCTACAGTTTGGATTTCGAACTTCTCAAAGTTCCGCAGGTTTCTACTGTCTCTCATGCAATTATGCATGAAACTTGTTCTCATAAGAATAATTGCAGGTGAAACACTGCTTTGAGTGTGGAACATACGGTGGAAGTCATCACATGGATCACAGGATGAATCCATCACAGGATGAATTTTGACTCCATCCTGAGAAATATATCCGGTTCTTATATCCGGAGTTCTGAGTAGCGGCTCCTACCGTACCAAAGCATGGTGCGTCAGGAATTAAGGAGTAACATGATAAACAGTTCCATCCGTCGCTCCAAGGCTGTACTAAAAATATCCAGCGTATCGAAAATTTAGAAACTTTTTCATTTTATGACCCGCCTTTTGAACACAATTTTGTCTAAATGTGACGTTAATAACTTTAACTACTGATGCCTCAAGTTTCCCAATGTCGTTAAGAGGGTCTGCATAACTGCTATATTAAGAAAGTTGGGAAAAGGTCACTTTTGTGCAGAAGAGAAGACCCCCAGCGCAAGTGAAGACTCAAGCCTGTGAAACATTTTTGTATTTTAATTGCTGGCTCTGCCCTTAACACACAATTCAGTACAAATGTGACGTAGACAACACGAGCTGCAAAGGCCTTCAGCATTATGAAACTTATATTCTCCCAGTTCTTTTTATTTTCCATTATTACAGTCGTTTTTATAAGCTTTTCCAGATGCCATCCGTGCATGATACACGAAAAATAACAGTTTAGAAGTCTTTGAAACCGAAAGATACTGATTTGAATGCTACATTTCTGCTAATTATCTTGGGGGCGATCACTTCCGATGGATAGTAGAATGTCAAAATGTGGAAAATAACATTGAAACTGATGCACTCAATGGAATCGGAAATTGAGTTTTATATGCTTAAACTCCATATAAAGAGCCGACCTCAAGAGCCTCAAATGAATTCCGTATCAATTTGATCATGTGCACGCAGAACAGTGAGCTCCGCTTACAGTTCTGTATGTTTACAGTTCGTATGTAGTCATAGCATTTTCATTTACCAAATCTTCACTTCACACCCCCATGACATTTTTATCACTTACAGTCATAGAATTGCGGTTACAGTCATGAATTGTCTGGCTAAGCCAGACCAAAAATGGATGCGCACTTAAAAAATACCAATCAGCATATGAAACTAAGCATTCATTTGTGGTAAACTGCGATTTGAGGAACCCACACCCAGTGGCAAGGACATGAGGGAATACCAGAAGATCAGGCTTGGTCTGGACAGGTGTGGATTTGAGGATCGCACACTGCAGGAGACTTTTGATTCAAAAGTGATGTTTTTCCTGTGGGAAAACTCATCCAGGAAGTCATCTGTTGAGTTGAAAAAGGATGCATTCTTGAGCAGACCATAAAACATTAGTGTGGAATGTCTTCCTGAATGGTAAACCTGGCTCAATAAGCTCTACGTATCTCTTTCCCTGCCTTTTCTGAGTAGCAGATATAGCGTCAATGTGCAATTCTTGCCTGCAGAACATTTTTTGTTAATTCAGTTACTGGAATATCTTGGTTACAGTCATAACAAAGACGCAACCCAAAGCGACGACTGAAAGCAGAGCCCACTGTACAAGACAACAAAGACATCGGCTGGATGCAGAAAGTACGACCTCAGGCAGTCACCATCAAGCTTGACTCCGAATGGTTCCAGCATGCCTCTGCGTATTGCTGGACCATCACATGTCAATGAGGTGATGGGCCGATGCCACCGATGTCATGTAGCTGGCCAGGGATGGTAATGTCATCGTGTGTCGTCGTAGCATCTGTGGCACCCTCTGACATGAGCTTCTTCATCTTGAGTGAATCGATGACTTTCTGTAGTGAAGAGTAAGAAGTAGTGTCAAATCAGGAAACCATTATGTCCGTGCAAAGCAAAGCACCATAATGGTGTTCACGTCAGTCGTACACTGTCATAGGATTTTCGGCACACGTCGCACAGTTGTGGGGAGTTTGGGGATGATTTTAAGTGTCGCCATTAATAGTGACAACCTTTTTCTATGATTTGCCACCAGTGTTATATACTATCAACTTGATCTGAATCATATTACAATGGAGCTTCGGTCTGTTTGTTTGTCTGTCTGTCTGTTGTCCGTCATCACCCAAATGTCAGTAGAAGCAGCAACTCCCTCTGTGTCTGTTGTGAATGACCGCTGCCTGGCGCTGGACGTCGCCAGACGGTGCCGGACGGTGCCGAACAGCTGTTCAGTCTCGGCCGTTAAAGTGCAATGCCTCAAAAGAAGGACCTCGTCTTGGCCCTCCACAGTTCGCTCAGGGCTCACGTCCCGTAAGGCTCTTTTTGTGTGATCAAAATTGTCATGATCAAGTTTTTGGTCACGATCATGTCAGACTAAAGTTCAAGAGGGACGAGACAAGATCAGTCCTTTGCAGACTTTGTTGTACACCCTGCAGTGCTGTGACATCCTCCTCTACTGATTTTAATGCTTTGAGTTATGTTAGTAGATGTATATCCTAACTTCATTTTCTGATACAAGTTTCCCTCCGGACATGGGTCAAAGGCCCTTGACCTAGACAAACAGACCAAAGCTTCATTATTGCTTGACCCTCCACAGGACCCAGTTAAGAAAGATCACAGGGCTCTTTTCTTCCAGTATTTATAATTAGACCAAGCGTCATTTATTTTGCAACCTGAATGCAACTTGTGCCCCCCTCCCCCGTTCCCCTCTGATCTTCTCTTCGCTGAACAGAGGCGCCAGGCGCCATCTTTGGGGTTGTAGCTTCATAAAATTTGAACTGTTAATAGACAATTGTCTTCACACATATTCTGTGCAGGTTGATGACTGCGACACTTAAAAAAATCTGCACAGATACATATTTTTCATCTGCGCGCTTTATGAGGCCAAACGCTCTTCGAGGTTGCTTTCTCAAGTCCTGCTAAAGATTGTAAAACGGTTGGTAAATACAAGCACATGCTAAAATATATATGATCAACTGTTGAGCACCGGGGAAGATTGAAGTTAAAAAGACAAATTTAATCTGTTCATAAGATACCCACAACCCAAGTCTAGTCTCGATTTGACCGTCGGACACACAGAAATCTGATCAAACCCTGTACACAGTGCAGTATCCTTCCCCTCAATGGGCCTGGTGACATTTTAAGTAATTATTTTTCTTAGATGAGTGGACAGATCTTTACCCCCATTTGGAAGGAAAGTACCCTCAATCTGAGGAGTGACACATTGACGCCAAAATCACAATTAAATTCACATGAGATTATCATATCTTAAATTTTTTGCAACTTTATGGGAGAAGTGTTGAACTTAGGAGAAGTAAGAGAGGAAGAAACAGGAACCAGTAAATCAAAGAAAGCACGTATCAGTAGCAGTATATCAAAACGGAATCAAGAATTCAGCAAAATTGACAAAAAAAGCCTGCGCAATGAGGAAATAATGAGGAAAATATTGATGAGACAACTGGAGGACAACTATGTGTGACTTTGTCGAGAGTTGGAGCTCGAGCGGACCTACGGGACTTTGTCACCAAGCAAACTCAGCGCTTCGAGTGACTGCGAAAGAATGTTTATTTGCCAGAGTAACACTTTCCCTGACCTTGTTTCTTCCTTATTTGTTGCTATTCCCAACTGTGGGCAGTAAGACAGCAAAGAGGGATAAGAGGCTTTTTCTCATAATTAACATTATGTTGTCAAAATTTCTTGTCTGCTGCTTGATATGAATGAATGAAACCTGTCAGATGTCAAAAAAGTGTGAGATGGGAAGTAATTAGATTGCTGTAGAAGTCAGCTTCGTTGCCTTTAGAAAGGCAAAAGCATAGCACAAAGACCCAACGTCCGTTTTTGTCACCCTTTCCTCACATGACAATAAGTGATACAAATTGGAGGTCAACCGTGAGTACTAATCAGCCTAGTTGCCAAGGCAGTCTCGATGAAGGCACAGAAATTTTGAGTGGCACAGACGACAAGACGTTAAGAATAATAATTTGGTATGATAGATGTATGAATTGAACAAATATAGCTTTTCTCCAGCGACCTGACAGCTTCAACGTGCGTTATGTTAGTTCCCAAACTACGCCAGATTCTCAGGGATCCACTTCTCTGGCTGAGTCACCCTCTCCTATAGCAGAGTGAGGCAGCATTTCTGAACTTCAACAATGCCCTTTTGGGCAGCCACTACAAGACGAAGGTTGTTGTCTCCCTAGCAAACTCAGCCCAAGTCAACTACCCTGAAGGCTTTAGCCTTCCCAGCCAGGTCCAAGTAGCATGAGGGAAGAGACTTCAGGAGCACCTCAAGAGAGGACACCAGCTCCTCAGGATCTCCTTTTGTTCTCTTAAAGTCAGCATTAATTGTATCAGCACCCTTAACTGACGAAAAACCTCCTGTACGGGTTGTCTGGTTAATTGGCAAAGTTACAGGCAGTCTTTCAGAAATCAGCACTGACAATGGCCAATGACCATGAAGGAGGCAAAGAACTTATTAGAGTTACCCAAGGTTCGTGACATCAATTTCCACATCTTCATGAAAAGAGTTTTGCACTTCCTTTTAGGGGGGTTCATTTTTTTCAACTGACCATTGCCCCGGACAGGGCTCTTACAGAAGTGCATAGGAATTCCAGAAAGCAAAAGGCCCATGCCGCGGGAGATCTTGTCAAAAGCATGCTTGATAAGGCCGAACTATGGCGACAGGAGCAGCAAACCAGCGTAGAGCGAGGGGCGTCCTTTATTAGCCCTGACAAAACTGCACCATTCTCACCAACCACAACTGAGGCTCCATCTCACCTTATGCTCTCGAGCTGCTTTTTGATAAAAGTGTAGCGATTCCCACCGCTGACTTCGATGACCCTTTGCAGCCCAACATTTTCAGTCCTAATCTCCCCCGTGTCCTGGTCTCACTCTCAAATCATGATATTCTTGTCAAGGCCGACATCGGTATTACTTTCATCAATGAAGAAGGAAAACTTAATCTTTATCACTCTGCACGCCAGCTTCTCGATGAGGTACAGCAAGACCAGATTGGTATGTTTGAAAGCTGCAGCTGTAATGATGGTTTGCAGAGAAGTAGGTGTGCATCATAGTCTTGCTAGTTAAGGCCATCCTTGAGCCACTTCAAGTAAACGTCCCTTGAAATGACAGATACCTCCTGCTCTTGTCATTGTCAGGATTGGGGATACGAGGCAGAGACAAGTTTTCTGTTCTTGCTCTTTTCCTCTTGCTGAAAGCAGATCTTTTATATTTGCTGACCATAGGCAGAGTTGTCAACATCCTAAATCAAGCCGAATTCAGTCTGTCTCTCTTTTTGGATAAACGTTTTTGTCTCAACTGTTGTAAGACAGCCAGAAAAAGCCAGATATTGTCTGGCTTTGCGAAATTTCAAAAAAAATCTTGGGATTATTGAAAAGGCCAGAACAATTAATGAGGTCTGGGTTAAGAAAGCCAACTTGGCAACCCTGATTAGACTTCCTAACTTAGCTAGGAGGGAGAAGAATCACTATGTCTAGTAGATGTCTGCGGTACCCAGAAAGAAAAGGATAGAGTGGACACAAAGTCAGTTTATTTGGCCGTGCGAGGCACTCGTACTGGCATGGCATGAAGCGGGCAAGCAAAGCATAGGATGACAAGCACACTTATATATTTTGCTCATATCTGGAGACAGAGAAACTCTTTGATGCAATGACAACGCCTTAACACTTTTCACAATATGATTGCAATGCAAGGCATTCCTATCCCTCTGGATGCTGCACAACACCTTTTTAGTGCATTGCCTCAGGTATTTTTGGACATCAAGTGGGCTAAGTAGTGGTTGCCAGTGCCGTTGGATGTGTTGAGAGCAAGAGAAACAAGAGTGGGAATATAAAAGCCATGTTTAACTGTGTCAAAACATCAACAAGTAGCTTCCGATCAACATCAAGTGCCACTAAGTCAGCAGAGCCTTGTCTGAAAATCTTCGTGGAAAAAAATAAGAGAGGTCAAACTGATCCAGATGCCGTCTTTAGCCCCATTTGAGCGGAGTCAGGGAAGTATTCTTTGAAAGTTATCATGAACATATGTGCACAGGTCATTCTCCGAATGTGGCAAGGCCAAGGATGAGCACTTGACTTGCTTTTGAAGGATGCATACACAGTACCCAAAAATATGTCAAAAGCATGACAACAAACTTTGCAATTTTGAGCTAGACAGCCTTAGCCAGAACAATTTACGAAGAATTCTCCTTAATTGTTTCCAGTGTTGTAACTGTTTGAGAGCAGCTTGAACTGTTGTCACACACCGTTTGCAGCTCTACTTTGTCTTGCGGTTTGCAGTTCTCCATGCTGGAATACATGATGTTTTTTCCAGCATGGCACAGTCCACGCTTGCAGGAATATTCCTACCAAAGGCATGTTTGGAACAACTGTTTAAGATATCAGAAACCTTGTCATGAAGTTCTAGGACTTCGCAGTTGTGAACACATCTTCATGGGTTTCAGAGCCTGGAAGGTCCTTCTCAAGGGCTTACATTAGGGAACAGGAGACAAAGTCTGACATGACTTGCACAGCAAGGGCCATTTCATTTTGATCTTGTTGAAGTGGATGTGTCTGGTCGTGATCTTGTTTCCCAAACAGTCTGTCCTCTTCTTGCAAGTCTCAGTTTGGAGATCCAAATTTTGACCAGCCAAGATATCCCTTCCATCTTTATTCTCTCTGCCAGTACCGAGGCATCCTCTGCGATGTCAATGACCCCTTGCGCCCACATGTTTGTCCAGTCCTCATGTTTGGCCGAACAAAGGATCCCACGCCTGAATTGGAGGTCACAGTCTGCCCCCAGGCATGTGATTGCTGAATAGTCTTCAAAGTGCGTCCTCCAGCCTCAGAAGTCGACGAGCTTCTTACCGTCTGGGCTGCGCAGCTTGGGGACGTCGGCAGAGTTCGCAGCATTCTGCCAGAAATGGGGCATTAGGCATGACCCATCTTCACCAGGGAACCATCAGAGCAACGGGTACGCCAAAGCTGGGGTCAAATCAATGAAAGTCATGATCAAAAAGGTCAAGCCAAAGGGTGACCTTAATAGTGAAGGATTGTTGCATGCTATGCTGGAGTACAGAAGCATGCATAGGAAGGATGGGCTATCCCCAGCACAACGGCTATTTGGAAGGTGAATGCGTACAAAGCTCCCAGCGGGGTTGGCATGTTTTAAGCAATCCCTGCAGCAGGCAATCAAGGAGGCAGACCGCAGGTCAGAGATGCTCAGGAAGAAGGCCAAGGCTCAACATGATGCTGGTTCACGCACATTGAAGGCGCTGCAATCAGGAGAGGTCGGCCGGGTCCAAGACCCAGGCACAAAGTTGTGGGACACCCTGGCCGAAGTCATTAAGAAGTACCCAGCCAAAAGCTGCCTGGTCAGAACGGAGACAGGGTGCCTCAAGTGGAGAAATAGGAGATTCCTCCGCCATGCTGAGGCTCGAGATGAGTCGAAGGGCAATGATCAGATGGTAGAAGGTCTGGGAGGTGTACGTGTTGATCGTATCTACGCATCGGTGTGGTCTGCTGTAGAGTCAGAGAATAAACAGTTGGTTCCTGGAGTCGCGTGCAGTACATTATCTTATTGACTTCATTGAGAGGAACCCCAACATCCCAATGGGCAACTTTGCAAAGGAGCTCAATGTGAATGCGGCAACGGGCAGGAGGGTTGTGATCGACCTCAGCCTGAAATTGCAAATCCTTCAACGTCGGATCTGTTGACGACAGCACCAAAGGCAGCCAGAATTGAACGTGGAAAGAGGCTAATTCCAAGGCTAAAGCATCACCTGTCAACCATCAAGATTTTCTCCGAAAAGAAGCTCTGACAAGTCAACCAGGCACAAATTGCCCACAATGACTGCTACGTGCATTGAGAAGTCGATGTGGTTCCATCCATCAGTCGACAAACCATCCAATGAACTCTACGCCGTTTGGGTCATCGCTCTGGATGGCAAAAGGATGCCCCCTTTTTGATTCCCGGGAGGTCTGACAATTGGGTCCAAGGAGTAGCTGAAGTTAATGGAGGGGACAGCGAAGCCTTGGATCGACGCCAGTTTTGCCGGAGAAGTATGTGATGCATCAGGTCACAAAGCCAAAGCCATGGAAGCATGGTGCCAGGTAAATGATGCCATTTTTTGGCCAGTAGCAATATCGTCTCTGTTATCACTGGACTTCTTACCGTTTGATCACAGCGTCTGTGGCTTCATTGAGTCTAAGGTCTGTGCCGTCTCCCACGGGAGCATCGATGACACGGCTTTTGTCGAGGCAGAGTGGACTGCCATGCCAGAAACCTATAGTGCGTTTCAGCAAATAGATTACTCAACTTTCCAAAATCCTGTCTCTGTCAACTTTAAACTTCTACACACTCTCTAACTATCAAGTCGAAGATCGGAATCACCTGAACAATATTAGTTATTGACATTTTGACCTCAACTCCATCATGAATGAGATGGAGATCAAAAGGCAAAGAGTCTCGGCTCCGATTGATGCGGAAGTTGGCACCAACGAGATTTGTTGGCAAGAGAGCTGCAGCAGAACGTTTGTGGACAAGATCAGGACGCTAAAGGACAACGGAGAGGCCCAGTACATCAGGAAGGGATGCCTTACATAGGCCTCTGTCGCTTTGTTGCCTTATTATTGTCAGCATCTTTTTAGTGACTAATTGTGTAACTCACAGGCAGCACCAAACATATGAGACTTGGACCATGTCTGAGAGACAGGTTTCGGAGTATGATAACATGATTGGGTTGGGTATGACTTAGTTCTTTTTAGGCCTACTCAATCACTTACAGACCAACACAGATGATTTAGTACGTAAGAGATACTTTATTTTCTCCATTTGAAGGGAACACGCGCAACTTACCTAACAATTACACCAGCAAATTGTACTTGGTCAATCTGCCCCTGGAAGGCAGTGGATTCCTCCAACTCAACCACAGCAGTGCAGGGAGAAATGTGTTCTGACACATTTTTGCCTTGAAATAGTTTGGCCATCTTATTGCTATGGGCAAAACAATACTTGGAGTCATAAGGACGATGTGTAGAGCAGAGGTGATAGCTTGGTGAGGGTGAACATAGCAGGACTTTAGAAGTGAGCTCAGAGAGCACCTGCTGGTGACTGCTGAGATGAGGCAAGTTTTGTCTCTATTCCTTTCTCTTTTCACTACTTTGGGTCCGACAGAGACAGATTTCGTTGACCTGACATAGATCTTGCTGTCCTATTCTCGGTCTTCTCTTAGTAACCTCCCTATTTTCTTGCTCCTCTGCTTCTTCCACAGCACACAACAAAAGTTAGAAATGAGCGCGTATAACGATCGCTTGTAGGTGACGAATTTCCTCACCACAGTATATTTTTCATGAACTTAAGTAAACATGGCACTCAACCTAGATTTTTCAATGCTAAATAGTTTGTGATGTTAACCGATCACACCCGTATCCATGAGACACATCCTTGAAACACTTGACACACCTTTCATTGCGTCATTTGTACCGATCAACCTAAACCTTCGCGTGGTTTCCAATCTGTTGCCTTGACCGACAGACAAATGACCTCTGCCAAACTGTGTCTTTATCCTTCCACTTCACTTGATACTTTCTCCAGCGAGCTCACTGACCGTCTCCCTTTGCAGCAGAATCAATCAGCCTTGTAAGTACGTAGATAATTCAATAGTGCGCCTCGTCTTAGCGCATACGGATGGGATCCGAGATCAGTTCCTTGGCCATCACTTACAGTACCTTGAATGATGGCTGCTCCTCGCCGTATATGAACAAAGGGCACAAAGGGGCAGGTCGAAAAGAGCCATAATGTTAGTGCTGCATAAAAACACACGAAGCTTCCATGTTCGTGCACTTCAAGTCCATTCATCACACCAGTGTCTGCTCATTCCTCTGTACAAAAAGTGAATAATTCGAATGATTTTTCCATTAAGAACAACGCGCGCAAGGGTAGCCAGCCGACTCCAGACAGTTCCTCCGGTTCGTTCTGCACTCGGCTAAAACTACCTGGAAGTTTCAATTTACCGGTACTTTTCTCAGACAATTTTTGGGTCTCTCACAACTTCGATTCCCTCAGGGAATATAGAGCTGCGGACGAATACAGCGCAGCACCCCTAGATAAAAATAGGCAGCGTGAGCGACAACCGAGGAACTGATTTCGGATTCCATCGTGAATCACACACCGTAGTTAAACATGCGTGGGCACACCCAGCTGTTGGGCCGAAAATTTGGAGGAAAGATCTTCGTTTGTTGATGCCACTTGCCCTGCACAGTGAAGAGAATGGAAATTTTCGAAAAAATCGTCCGCGAAAAATGGAAGAAAGAGCATCTTTTTCGAAGTGTGGATGAGTATAGTGAATGAGCCTGAATAAAAAATTTTGCGACCTTTTTTCTTCTCTGTCCTTACTTTTTTACATCTTGTTGAACTTATGGAGCCATCTTCATTTTGCCCAAAAGATACTTTACTTTCGCCACCTTCACTGCACCCTCACGGGTGCAGTTGCGTGAGGGTTGGGTCAAGGCACAGACTTAGTAGTTACCCCCAAACCTCCAGCGTGGCAGAGCCATCTATTGGATCCCTGATGACCAGCTTGGAGGCAGAAGGACAACTTGAGGGGGAGGAAGGAGAAGGAGGGGTGAGCAATAGGGATGCATGCAAGTAGTCTGTGGTAGAGA
>JAAUXU010180820.1_pt1 | contig 11922 bp, 14 predicted proteins | sample 7278151 | NCBI WGS metagenome assembly JAAUXU01 (sample SAMN14350113, study PRJNA611818) | marine sediment metagenome | isolation source: surface marine sediment (1.8m) | place: French Polynesia: Moorea | collected 2018-08 | reverse complement strand
GTCCTTTTGCTTCTTCTTGTCCCTTTGCTTCTTCTTGTCCCTTTGCTTCTTCTTGTCCTTTTGCTTCTTCTTGTCCTTTTGCTTCTTCTTGTCCTTTTGCTTCTTCTTGTCCTTCTTGTCAGGCTTCCCAAGTACTGAAGTAGAGCTTTGCCACATTGAGTAATGTTTTGGGCCACACATGAATCTGATGTAGCTGGTGCCAAAATGATTGTACTTGTGGGAGCCTAAACCATCATTAGTCTAGCAGTTGGACCTGGGTCAGTGCCAAACGTCCGAGTAAAGGAGACAAGATTTTAAAAAAATGCACCAACTGCATCTCTTCCACTTCATGTCTTTCCAGACCAAGAGCAGCCTCCTCAAGATTGACGGCGTGGGCAACGTGCTGGAGGAGGCGCCCATCAAGCTGGCAAACGCCATCCTGCTCTTCTGTAAGGGCCTTGGTTGGCTCACCTCGGTGAATCTTCCGGGGGTCAACAGAAGGAGCTCTACAGACAGCCAGGTAAGGGTGATTTCATTAAGGACCCGAAGAGGACGTGCGTGAGTGCTTAGGAGAGAAGATAAAGAAGTGATGACGGAAATACCGCTGATACACGTTAGTCCTCTACGAGGGATTATTTCTTGTTTTGTCAGGGACGTTTACGTAAGTGAAGTCAGCGTAGCTCTAGGACCTCACGCTGCTGATCAAGGTTACAACACGCACAGTGATTGCTGAAAAAGAAGCAACATTGAAGCTGTTGCCTTCAACTTTAGTGCCCTTTAAACTTTCCAGGGAAAGCCCATCCGCCAGCGTTCTATATCCATGGAGGACTATGACAAGCCCAACATCCGCAGGCTCTCCATAACTGCACAGCAACAGCAGCAACAGCAGCAGAAAAACTAAGAAGCATAATAGTCTGCCAAAAAAGAAAAGAAGCCGAGAAATATTGAATTCTATGCCACACATTTGTATACACACGGTAACACGCACACAACACGCGTCAGCGCTATTCTAGAAGATATCCTAGTAATATCGCAGTTTTGCATGCGAATTTTTTTGCAAATTTGCTCCCCTCCCGGCAGCCGAACAACACTGCTTGTACGTTGCGTCCAAGATGACCTCCTCACACTCACATACACACACTGCGAACACGCCTAATACGTTCTACAATGCGCGGGCGCACTCACACACCCATTCACCCACACACACGCACACACACACAAACACAAACACGTGTACATACTACACTACTTATATGTATATACCTATATCAAAGTAATTGATGTGAAATCGCTTCGCTTCTTTCGCCATATGCGTACACACAATACCGTATATATTTATTCGTCACTTACGGGAGAAATAGTGCAGAAAGCTTACAAAAATAGTCACTTATGTCATAACATCACGCGTATTGGAGAGTAAAGCTGTACTTTTTTCATCTGTCACTGGCAGAAGATGGCAGCGGTCAAGTTGTCGTCCACCTCCTGCCCATACCGCTCAGCTGCTTTCGGGCCAGTGAAATTGCTTCAAAAGTCAGCGAACATCTCGGGGAAGAAAGCTGCATTCCTATCAACAATATTTACTTTAAAAGTTGCGTACACAAAGCAGGATCGTTTTTACACGACGCATAACTTTTTTTTACTAACAACTTTGATTATAGTAACCAATGGAGTGGGGAATGCAATATCTACATTTTACTACAGCAGCACCTCCACATGACAGACAGCGCCATCTATGGGGCAATTTTTTTAACAAATCTGTTACAGTTTACTCTTCAATACCTTCCAACAGTATGTAGGAGAGCATGTGGTATGTGAATCACATACTGCTAGTTTAGCATAATGCGTTTACTTTTTCTTTTCGAACGTGTTCATCATTGCAGCAATTTTGCTTGCTGTTGTCATTGTTTATCTGCCGTTAGTGAACAAACGAGAATGAGACCGTCAGAGGTTGCATCGAGGCCGTGCTTACACGGGCGAAAAATCGCCACACAAGATCAGCCCACCCCAAACTGTTTGCATTCAGCGCACGTGGAACATTCAAGGAGCTGGAAAAGGGGAGGGGGTGACGAGACTTTTATCGTGTCTACCGCGGTCTTAAAAAAAAAAGGTGGGTGGCGGAAATTTGGAAGGTGAGGGAGCGTTTGCAAAGTGTAATCAGCAAAGTTTGCCTGTTTAAATGCACCCCATAGGACAACACTCTTGCTCGATGCAGTATTGGTTAGCGTGTCACTTCTTCCTAGTTCATAGAATGTGTGTCCTAGTGCGCTTTTCCTGTGAACCTCTGCAGAGTAAAATGTGCAACTTTGTATTTATTCCGTAAGTCAGTGCTACATACCGCAAGATATGTACTATGTATGTTGTAAGAAAAACAATGTATTATTTACCCAAGCAGACATAATAATAGGTGAATGCTACGTTCAACAGACAAGACCCAAAGTGAATAAAGCAACTTTCATTGACGCGGACGACCTTTTTCTCTTTTACTTGACTTGACCTTGTCCCACTTCTGGGTCAAGTCCCAGATTCCTTTAGTAATGAATGCACAGGCACGAAGTTAACAGAGGGTCTTTCTTTCAGCATGTTATTGAGTCAAATTCAAACATTGCGTTGAGTTTTGATGCAGTTAAACTGAAGCATCGTCATCCCGAAGCCACCAACATTTTGGCAGAAGGTCGAACATTCGCAATGACTCCTCCTCCTCCCACCTGTCCGTCACGAACGAAAACGTGGGCGTGGGCCACGCACGCACGATGGCGCACACTAACAACAGCACAGACCTGACGTACACGTATGCGCACGAGAGCGAGAGAGAGACTGCGCACAAGCTGTACTGGGATCCGATTGAGGCCTAGGGCCTCAACGTATGTAGCGCTCCACTTTAGCAAAAAAGAATCTGCTTGATATGAAGACTCCATTTACATTAGTAGGACCTCAAAAAAGGGAAGATCCTGCTAGGCACGATTGACGGCAGAACACCTTTTGGGTTGCTCGCAGTTACGTAAGGCCCAAGATGTTGGGACTCCATTACTAAAGCGGGAAATAAGTGCTAAGAAAGCTCTCTTTAAGCTTATTTTGTGCTCCCCACCCGACCCGAACACTATCAGTCACTTCCTCTATAGTCAGACAGCTTTTTAAGGATGCAAAATTATTCATGCATTAGGATCGCCTGCGCGCGTGGATGCGCAAAACTGCTACGATTCGCTTCTTTCCTTCGTGCAGGCAGCCGGACGAGAGTGGTTTGGTTTGCCAGGCCATCAGCGTTGCCAGGACTTGACCAGGAAAATTCGCCAAACTCGGGTCACAAAATGCCAGATTAGTAACTAAATAGGCTTAAATTATGCCAACGACTAACTGAAGCCCTGGGTTTGTGCCTCCATCTCCCTTGCCGAATCGATGGTCGCCTTGGCACTTCAACGTCTGGCTTCATGTGGTAGCTCTGAGTTGGACTGGCACGCCTGGACTTCTTTTGTGTGACCCTTCGAAGGTTGCACCCACAACTGAGAATTGTGGTGGAGCCCCTCAAAAAATTGAAAAGCACACGAGAATTGAAAATACTTTTCAAAGTGAAGTCGAGTCAGGATCCTCCTGGAAGAGACTCCGAGGGTGCATTTTTGTTGATACCATCTGGCCACAGAAGCGCACGGTGGAGACGGCTGCCCTGTGGGCGAGGGCCACGCAGGGCGAGTGCTGTCGTGATGTGCTGGCCGTAGAAGTGCTTGCTGGCTGCGTGCGCTGTTCTGCTAGAGATTGGCTAGCTGCTCTCTGTGTCGCTCTCGTTCTCCTGATCGCTTTGGACCAGATCAGTGACCGTGCGTGCCGTGTACTGCTGTGGGGTCGATTTCTTGCTAGAGAAAGGGTCTCGAGCCACTTCTTCCAGGGGAAATATGGAGTCCTGAGCGCGAAAAAGTGCCTAAAATAGCATCTGGTCCTCCTCGCCCCAAGAACAAGTGGAACGAAATCGTCAGACGGAAACATGATAGACTACTACCTCATCCTCGAGGTCTCGAAGGAAGCCTCCCAGGGAGAAATCAAGAAGGCGTAAGAGAGAAAGTCGCAAAGCCTTAAGGCGAATCCTCAGAGTTTCCTTCTTGTGCTTCCAGTTACCGCCGCCTGGCGCTCAAGTGGCACCCTGACAAGAACCCCGACAACCAGGATGAGGCCACCCAGAAGTTCAAAGAGATCTCTGAGGCCTATGAGGTGTTGTCAGACGGTAAGAAAATGAAAAGACAAAGTGACCAACAGGTACTACAGGTGGAGGTGCCACGTCCTTCTTTTGCGATTCAGCGTCGAAACGTCGTCAATACGATCGGTCCAAGCGGGAGAAGTCAGACTCCCCGCCCGAGAAGGCTTATGAGCAATGGAGTAAGGGTAAAGTTTGCACAAAGAACAGAATGACGCCAAAAATCTGCAAAAGACTCTACATTGTTCTCAAGAGCGGGGTGGGGTGGGGTGGGGGGGCAGCTTCAAATTGATTCGAACCAACTCCTTGGAGTGCAACTTGACGTACGACACTGACGTTCGTCACGGGGATGTATCGGGTGTCCCCTTAGATCGGCTGCACTCGATAAAGTCTACGGACCCTAAGAACAGACCGAGGCCGAACAGACATAGGGCTGCTTGTCCTCAAAGTGTTGCTCGGCCTTGTAGGCGTGGCTGTTGGCGACGCCGAAGTTGTTGGATGTTGGTCTGTCACTCGCAGGAAGCCACACCATGAACTTTGCACCATGTTTTGCATTGTCAAGACTTTGCCGTTCATGGGTGCAATCGAAACCTGATGTTCGTTCCAAACATTATAAGCAGAAAGAAGAAGGGGAGGGCGGATATAATCTTTTAACGTCGGTGGCCGGGCTTCTAGACCCTCCCCACCGGGTGAGTCAGAGGAAAGGCCCATGCAGCAGAGCACGGTAAAGAGGGCATCGGTTTGACTCGCACACGACGACTTCTTACTGACACCAAAGTGGCGACAAAATATTTAAGACAAAAGTGCGAATGCGGATGACGTTTGGCAACGGTTCGTTGCTGTCTGACACCAGACAAAGCCCCTCCCCGCTCCAGTTGGCCCTGGCCGCTATCGCCTCTCCCCCTTTTGCTTGTGTGCTAAGGATTAACCACCAAAACGTCCCCACTTTGTACCTGTTACGTAATTCCCCCGAGAAGTGACTACTAGATGCATTAACACGTGTTTGGAGTACTTACACGGGACTCACTAAAAGTTTAGAGCACAACAAAGTACAGGGTGGTGGAAAAAACAGGTATGTCCGATACATCTTTTTTCAGCAGCCAGGGTCGCCAGATAGCAGGAAACGAAACTGGCCACAGCCAGCTCCCAAAACGGCCAAATTACTAAGTGAGGATGTTGGCCAAACACAACATCAGACTATCAGTCGTTAAACGGTCAAGCGCTACTCAAGTCCAAAGAGTCTTCGGGCCAGACATCTCTAAAATCGGCCAGAAAAGCCTGCTGTCTGGCGACCCTCTCGACAATCCTTTCATTTCCCTCGCCCCTGACCGCCTTTTTCCTCTGCCCCCTCCCTGCTCGTCCTCATTGGACAGCCTTGTTTCTTACTCACGTAGAGCTTAAAAGTGTGTAATAACTTAGAACTGACATGTGCAGATACGAGCGTGATGTCGGCGACAGGAAGACGGCGCCCGAAGCTTTGCTATGCAAACTTTATATTACGTCGCATGCTTTGTCTGATCCGACTCCAGTTAACATTCTCTCTTTACAGAGAAGAAGCGTCGTATGTATGATCTGTATGGACGCGATGGGGTCAGCAATTCTCAACAGGATGGCAGATTCGATCGTCACCACGAGAGACACGGTTTCGACATTCAGCCGGATCTGAATGACTTTGGGTTTCCGCATTTCGTCTTCAGGGACCCGCAGGACGTCTTCAGGGAGTTCTTCGGAGGCAAAGATCCATTCGAGGAGCTGCTTGATCGTAAGCAAGGCCTAAATATTTGCCCACGTCATGGACGGGGAGGGGGTAATTTGCCCTACACTGAAAAGACTGGAGATCATAAATTGATGCCGAAGAGAAACAAAATATCACTGCAACGCAACCGACAGTGTGAAGTTTTCGAAACTACTTTGCAGCGTTCGGCCTCCTAGGGGGTGGACGCCGTGGTCACCACTACCATGGTCATCGACGACATCACCACCAATACCGCGACCTCCAGCACGGCAGCCACGCCTTAGCCACGCCATTCGCCAATCCTCTGGCCAGCTTTATGTCCTCACCCTTTGGTATCAACCCCTTTGATTCCATGGGTCTCGGGGGCGGCGGACTTCTTGAGTCAAGCTTCTTCGGCGGCGGCGGATTTCAGAGCTTTAGCACGATGAGCACTGGCATTGGCGGTGGCATGGGCGGCATGACAGGAACATCAGTGTCCACAAGGCAAGTAACATGACATATGGAGTACTTACGTGGTGTGACCCAAAAGAAACAACGAGTCCCTTTGACACTTTCTACCGATTGTGCTCTTGCTGACTCATGCTGTAGCTCTAGCTAGCAACTTAAGCTTTATCATATCCATGTATACAAAGGCGTGAAGAGCGTGTTCTTTGATAAAGGTTCGTCAACGGCAAGAAAGTGATGACCAGGAAGACTTTCTCCAATGGCGTGGAGACAGTGAAGACGTATGAGAACGACGTCCTCGTCAGCCACACCACGAACGGGCAACCTCAGCCCGTCGGAGGACCCCAACAGCAACCTCAGCAATCCCACGCACATCATCACTCGTCCTACTACCAAACAAGCAACGGATCCCCTAGGAGAAATGCGCACCTGAGGAACCAGTATCGAAGGATTTGATTAAAAGTTGTCAGATCGGAACGTTAAGATTCGCAGGTGGAGGACGAAATTTCCAAGCAATTATTCAGTTAGTTGCAATTATGTCACGATTGCTGCAATTGCCAAGCTTTGGCGTTCAAACTGATTGATTCAGAAGGGGGTGAATGAGACTTATTCGTTGCAACGGGCAGGTTCCTGTCCATTCATAGCAGTAGCACTGACTTCCAGAATCGGTTGAATATGTTCTTTGCCCAGGATAATGAAAGATATGTTCCTTTTTTGCGATAATTTCACCTTGTGCGTAGACTAGAAGCTTTGCGTGTCACTGTAAAAGTAAACGATCCCGAAAAACTTATGAAAGGGTCTTTTCGTTCTTCCATCATACCGAAAGAAATGGACTCCAGTGTTAAGGTATAGAGGCACCTGTGTCATTTGTTTAACATCACCATCGGTTTACAAACACATCTCAATATCACAATGACTATGGACATATCCAGCACGGATCGACACACATGCTCGTACATACAGTGCTTGCTGCTGCTATTGCAAAGAAATCTTCGAAGACACAGGAGTGGAGCGCTATTCATATGGAGATGTGCTCGGATTGGAGAAGGAATTCCGCAAAAATATGCAAGTCAATTTGGCACGTGTACTACAAGCACACTTAGCAAAAGCTTTGTCCCTGCAGGAAGGGGAAGCAGGAGGAGTTCCAAAAGAATGGTTATCAGGTTTTCTCGAGAAAAATCCGTCTTGGTTTCAACGTTCGAGGACGTTCCAGGAGGCCCATGGTTTGACGATCGGTCCGTCCCACGGTCGCTCGCCTCATTCGTTTTTCTTGGTGAGGTAGTTGGAGTTGCTCTCCTCCACTCCGTGGCTCTTCTCGTCAGAAGAAGTGGACACTGTCAAATCAGAGGAATCGCTCCGCGAGTCTTTCCCGGTCTGTGTGAAACATAAATCAAGCAAGTGGTAAGAACAGAGGTGTTTGGCGGTCCTCACCTTGCCGCTGTACATGGCCCTGTAGACAATCTTAAGGATGAAGTACGTCCAGATTACGTGCAAGATAAGGAGAATGGAGAGAAGTCCATTGAAAAAGTAGTAGGCTGGAAACATCTCGACGATTTGTGGCGCCTCTACCGTGGTGGAGTAGAGGATCCACGTCGGGTAGATGCCCAGGCGCGTTATGATCCACATCAGAGTGAAGCATGCGAACAGCCCGTCACACGCGCGCTGGTAGTTCGTGTACTTGCACATTTTGGCCGCCTGCAATGAATAATTCACTTTTAGCGTACACAAATTGATTGCACGGACAAGACAAAAGAGCTGCACCAGGCAACTTCATAAGGTCGGAATTTTTCAGATATCGGGATTTCCTCCCCTTCTCCAAAAAAGGGACTCCTGGAGCAAATGATTTTGGTTAAAGGGGACAGTTGTTATTGACAACTACAGACCCCGGGCTTCTTGCCACGGTAGAGGCACATTTCAAGCATAAAATTACAATAAAGGTTGTACCGCAGCAAATTTTTTCCAGACCTCCTCTTGGCGGTGTCAGATCCAAAGATGTTTTTAAAGTGGGCAGAGAAGAGGCCTAATGGAGGCCTCTTCTCTACCCACTTTAGACCATGAGAGAAGAAGAAAGGACTTAATGATGAAGCATCATTTTCCCTGCCATGTGAGGAGCTTGAATATTCCAGCAGGATTGTCCCATTGCATTTTCATGAGGAACTTCTGAGCGCACACACATCTGCAGTTCCAAGAGAGCAAAGAAATGTGGTTCTTCGTTACGGCCAATGTGAGTCCACGGAGATGCCTCACATGTCAAAACAGTTACGCTTACGAACACACACACAGTAGAGAATTCCAAGGGCTACAAGGAACATAGTCCGAAAGTCCCCCTCCGAAAACAAGTCCATGCAAAGAAACGACCCTTCTTGCTCGCCACGTACAAAGAAGGATGTACAAACATGACCAGTGCGTACACACTGTAGCACGTAAATGCGTAATCGTGGTTGAACTCACACAAAAAGTATTGCATTCAACTGTTGAAAGAAGCTGATCCATAACCCTCTCCGATATGCGGAACCTGTAGTGGGGAGGCATCATATTTCGTTGCCGTGTGTGTCGTACGTGTGCATGTACGAGTGTGCTCAGACCAATACTTCGCACATGTACCCTTTTACGCACTTTGCCTACACAGCCTTCATGCAGGAGTCATCGAGTGCAACAAAAGAAAACTGAAGGCAGTCGAGCAGTGGCAGTGGTTCGAGCACTACACCACCAATGTCGTGCCAAGCGGACTGCACACTGACCTGCAAGAACTGCTGCTACCATTGTACCACTGCACCAGTTCTACTAAGTATGTTTTACCTGCGGCACATCTAAAAAGGGCTTCTACAACTACTTCACTGACTTGGCTCTCTCTACCTTTGAAGAAAAATGGCCTACCTGAGCAGACGACTACTTTATGCGAAAAGGACAATGTTTGCAAACAAAAGCTTTCCACCAAAAACGAAGGATAAAAAGAAATGCATGCAAAGCATGCGATCACCATCAGGGTCTATGCAACCGCACGACCTGAGGAAGACTTGGTGTTGTCGCCCCTGACAACACCAAGGCAGCCATGGGGGAGTGAAAAAAAAGTTTCACTGCACAGACGTACAGTACATCTGCATATGACTATGGGGGCCAGGTCGAGATATTGACTTTCGTTAATATCGGCCTCGCCAGCAGTAACGTGCACCTCGTTTCTGGCGCTGAGCACAGCCTATGCGCTTAATGTAGGACACGTAATACATAAATTATATAGTAGAGTTTCTTGCTTCTACTATATCTTTCTGGAGTGCTGCGTCTACGGTCGTCATTTCGGTCTCTTATCTTTCTTTCTCGCGACGTCATATTAGCATAATTCTCAAGGAGACCTAATTAAGTGGCACAGTACGTAGCATGTAAGATAGGCAGCAAGTAATTACTGCATGTAGGGAATGCACGCACATCAGAACACTGGTGCTGACAAGGCAGAGTCAGTCACTTTAAGCTCTGTAACTGTACTTTCACGAACAGTGGGAGTCACAAAAAAATACAACGCATATATTTTAAGTCATAAAGGAGATTAGAGGGACGGTCCAGGAGTAGATGGTCGCGAGGGTGACGTGGGAAGAATATAAGAGAAGTCAGTTATATAGACTTTTGACTGGACTACATGCAGTATGCCGGTTTGGTATATGCACAACATGTACCTCTAGGAAGACATCAGCCACGTCGTGGATGAGCAGGACGAGGGTCCCCACCCTAATGAGGTTACAGGTCCAGCTGAAGGCGAGCAGCGTGATGGTCGTCATGTGGTGTATGAACATCTCCCAAAAGTCTTTGCGCTTGGCATCGAAGAACTGAGATATGGCAAGGGACCAGTAGAAACTCAGCTCTACCATGTAGTACCACCAGATGCTGGGCTGGATGGCGTGGCGCGGGTAGTGATACCTGCCAAGAGTCTTTCTTCAGGAGAAAGAACGAGAATACAATGCTTGATGGTGCATTCTTACCAGCAGTGTCTGATGTCCCACAGCCAAGGCTTGTCCCAGAGGGCGAAGGCGCCATAGATGAACACACCGGTGTAGTAAAGCCATCGCCAGCTGAATAAAGACGAAAAACACAGCAGATTAAAAAGGGGGTAATCCGGCACCTAATTATAACGATGATGCAGGCAGGGACTTTCAAGACTGATATTCTGAATGCCACTCGTCACAATTGAATTGCTTTCGGACAGAGTCAATCGCAGCATGGCAACGCCAGTTTTTGTTTGTCGTTGATGCCGAAGCCAACGTGGAGTAGTACAAGGCGCTCCACTAACTGGTTGTCCACTTCCACAACCAGAGCGAGACCAACGCCAAGGTCAACAAAGCCGAGAACCATTTTGGTGCGAGCAAGACCGTCGTGACTGACCCACTCTTCGTCTGAAAAACTGAGTCTCTGAAAAGACTTCAAGCTGGGACTCACCAACCCCATTTTAGATGAGAAGCTCTTCACCACGGAGGTCAAGTTCAACAGGCAATTCAAGAACTGTTGATGCTGTCCCGCGCCGATTCAAGCGAGTGGGTTGTGCATAGATATGAGCACAGCCTCTCCCCCCCCCACCGCCAATGGAGCATTTTTAGGGGAGGGTCAGCTTTCCCTGTCCACTGCACAGAGATGTTCATTACACAAAAATGCAATATTTTTAAAAATGTGGAGAATCTGATTTTCAGTGAGTTTTCACCTTTAACAACAATCATAACCTAAGAAATAGTGCAATATCTAATGTGCATTCACACTGGTGTTCGGCAGTAGCATTGACCCAACCTTGTCTTGTTTCCACCTCTCAAGGTGCCAAGGAACTGTTTTTTTAGTGAGTTTATAACCTTCAACAACAATTGATAGCCCAAAAAACAATGGTAAGTCAAATGTGCACTCAGACTGGCATTCAGCAGCAGCAATGACACGACTTTGTATTGTTTCCACCTCTCTAGGTGCCCAGGTACTGATTCTAAGTGAGTTTATAATCTTTACTCATGATATTTCCCTAACAGAATGTCTTTGGGCCCAGTATGGCCACAGATTTGGTCAGAGCATTGATATTAGGTGGGTTCTGTCTTCTTGCCATGACTGCATGTGCATCATTGGTGGTTTTAAGTGAGCCAATGACCTTCAATATTCATGTGTTAATAACTTAGTCACTCACTAAGCCACACACATACCTGTGTTCAGCCCTTAAAGGACTACAACTTGGTTGTAAAAAAAATTGCACAGGCCTGAGGCCCCAATAAATATAATATTAATTATATATGTCATTAACAAGTTGGGTTCACTGGTGGACTTGCCACGCCAGGCATAAATGTCCATTAAGCACTTAGATGTTTGCCACCAACTGAGGCAGGAGAAGACCCAACCCAGGGTTACTCCTTTCTCTTGTTGAGATACTCATTCCCCTCGAGAGACTCCTTTAACAAACTAACAATATATATTTCATTATGTTATAAAACTTTTTTAATATTAGTGATATTTCAAGGAGAACCCCAGAGAATTTCCTCATTTTTAAAAATATGACACTTTTATGTAATTGTTATGTCACTGAGGCTATCAGTCACTGAGTCAGGACACGTGTGTTCTCTATGAACGT